>FPHK01000128.1_pt1 | contig 36741 bp, 35 predicted proteins | sample 1057251 | NCBI WGS metagenome assembly FPHK01 (sample SAMEA4473311, study PRJEB15554) | hydrothermal vent metagenome | biome: marine basaltic hydrothermal vent biome; feature: marine hydrothermal vent; material: water | place: Pacific Ocean | collected 2011-06-14/2011-07-23 | depth 1155 m
TGATTTTATGATAGCGGAGTTTCTCTTCATTATACTCTTCACCAATGCCACACCCCATAGCTGTGATCATATTTGTAATTTCATCAGATTTTAAGATCTTCTCCAAACGTGCTTTTTCAACATTTAAGATCTTACCTTTCAGCGGTAAAATCGCTTGAAAAACACGATCTCGGCCCATTTTTGCAGAACCACCCGCAGAGTCCCCTTCCACTAGATAAAGCTCACAAATAGAAGCATCTTTACTTTGACAATCTGCTAACTTTCCAGGAAGTGTTCCAACACTCATAGAGTCTTTTCTGCGCGTAAGTTCACGTGCTTTTTTCGCCGCTTCACGACCACGTGCAGCCATCAATGCTTTTGCAACAATCGCTTTTGCTTCTATTGGATTCTCTTCAAAATATTTTGAAAGAATTTCATAGGTCTGTTTTTGAACAAGTGGACGCACATAGGTATTTCCAAGTTTTCCTTTTGTCTGTCCTTCAAATTGCGGCTCCGGTACACGAGCAGAGACGATGGCGATCAGTCCCTCGCGGACATCATCTCCTGAGATTTTAATGTCTTTTTCTTTTGCTGCACCGTTTTTTGCATTATAGTTTGAGATAACACGCGTTAGTCCCGCTCTAAAACCGGCTTCATGTGTACCACCGTTTGGTGTTCGAATATTATTGACAAATGATGCAAGTTTCTCTTCATAAGAATCATTATACATCAACGCAATATCAAACTCAATATCTTCTACTTTTGCTGAGAAACTGTAAACATTGGCAACGACCTGCTTTTTATTCATATCAGTTACATATTGAGCGATTCCACCTTCAAAATGGTAAACCTCTTTTTGAGCTGTTCTTTCATCATTAAATTTTATTGTAATAAAAGGATTGAGATAAGCGAGTTCTTTAAAACGGCGTGCAAGATAATCATACTCAAATGTCACAGTCTCAGTAAAAATAGAAGGATCAGGAAAAAATTCTATTGTAGTTCCTGTTTTACGAGTTGTTCCCGTAACTTCCAAAACTCCTTGAGGAATACCCATCTTAAAAGATTGCTGATGAATCTTTCCGTCACGATAAATTGTCATATTCAAATCAGCAGAGAGTGCATTAACAACAGAGACACCAACCCCATGTAAACCACCAGAGACTTTATATGTGTCTTTATCAAATTTTCCACCTGCGTGCAGTACTGTTAAAACTACGGTTGCAGCGCTCATATTTTCAGTCGGATGCATATCGGTTGGAATACCACGTCCATTGTCACTGACAATACAAGATCCCTCTTTTGTCAATGTAACAGTAATTGTATCACAATACCCTGCCATCGCTTCATCTATAGAGTTGTCAATGACTTCATAGACCAAATGATGAAGACCGCGATGTCCTGTATCACCAATATACATACCGGGACGTTTACGAACTGCCTCTAGACCTTTGAGGACCTTAATATTACTTGCGCCGTAATTTTGTTCCATTAATAGACTCCATTTATTGCCATAACGGCATAATTAGAGATATTTTATCTAAATTAATATAAAAAGAAGTTTTGATGATTAAAAAAGAGTTACCAATAGTCTAGATAACTATTGGCATTACAACTGTAATAAAGTTTTCATCACGAAGAATAAAAGGAAGATTGCCCTCATTGAGTCCTATCTCAAATTTAGAGTTGTTGATAGAGTTTAAAAAATCAAGCAGATATCTTGAGTTAATTGCTATTGAAAAATTTTCTGTGAAATTTGTTGGAAAATTAATCTCTGTTTTTGCTTCGATATTATCATCACTTAAACTCTCAAAAATAATAGTATCGTTAAAAAATGAGATTTTTACATCTGTTGAGATTGTTGTAATCTGTTTAATGGCATCTATCATTGCAGCTTTAGGAAGTAGAAGATTGTGTTTTGTCTCTTTTGGAATTATACGGGAATATTCCGGAAATTTTCCATTAATGAGTTTTGTAAAAAAAGTATATTGTTCTGAGTGAATAATAAGATTTGTTTCATCATAATAAAGTTCTATGTTGTCAAAGAAAAGTTTTTGTATTTCGACAATTGCTTTTTTAGGAATAATCATAGAGAGCTCTTTATCACTATGATTTTTTAGTGTTACTACTGCTAATCGTCTTGTATCAGTTGCTGCAAAGTTAATGATATCTGTTTTTATATCAATTAAAGCACCATTGAGTTCATATTTAGGATTATTTGTATCAATAGCAGGTGTTATTTTTTTTAATGATTCTATTAAAGTGAGAGATTCTATTGATATAGGTGTTTTATCTTTATATGTCGGGAATTTTGGAAATTCATTGTAAGAGAATGTAGGCAGTTTAAAATTAGAGTGTCCTTGAGAGATATGAAGTGTATCTTTTATAACTTCTAATGTGATATCTCCATCTTTTAAAATACGTACAATATCAAGGAATTTTTTACCATTTGCAGTAATAGTTCCTTCTTGAGAGATATTTACTTTATCAGTTGTAACACAAAAACCTATTTCGTGATCAGTAGCTTTGAGTGTAAGTTCTGAACTGTTTGCATGTAAATAGACATGTGATGTGATTTGAGAAGTATCTTTTTTTTCTAAGAAAGGTCCTGCATGAAGGAGTATATTTTCTATGATAGATTTTGATATGCTAATCTTCATTTTAAATCCCTATATATTTTAATAATTTTAGTACGTAGTAGTAGGTGTGAGTGAATAAGTGAAAAGAGTTATAAAACCCCACCTACAGCATACTTTCTGATGTGATGAAGCAAGCGAGCTTTTTTCACATCTGTTCACTTTTACAATTATATCTTTTTTTTAAACTTTTTAACAAATAACTAAGAGGATGCTGTTATTTTATTTGTTAATTCTTCAATTTTTACTCTAAAATCTTCATCATCTTTAATAAGATCATTGATTTTTTTGATAGTATGACTAATAGCAGTGTGATCTTTCATACCAAAATATTGTGCGAGTTGCGGCATTGTATTTTGTGTAAGTTCACGGCAGATATAGATAGATATACGACGGGCATAAACAATGTTTTTGCTTCTGCCTTTTGAGCGAATTTCACTTGGTTTGATGTTGAGATCTTTCGCAACAACCTGTGTAATCTTATCCATAGTAAGATTTTCACGATTTTCATTTATTTGATCTTTTAAGACATTTTTTGTAAATTCTAAATCGATATCAACATGCATCAACTGTGAATAGGCATGGAGTTTTGAGAGTATGCCCTCTATTTCACGTACATTACTCTCAATGACAGTTGCAATATAGTTGATAATATCTTCAGAGAGACGTACTTTGTTGATTTCACATTTTTTCTTAATAATAGCGATTTTTGTCTCTAGTTCAGGCGGTTGGATATCTGCGACAAGTCCCCACTCAAAACGGCTCTGCAGGCGTGCCTCAAGACCGCCTATCTTTTTTGGATGTTTGTCTGCTGTGAGAATTATCTGTTTTCCTGCACCTTTGAGTGCTTCAAAGGTATGAAAAAACTCCTCTTGAATACCCTCTTTATTGGAGAGAAACTGAATATCATCAATGAGCAGTACATCACATTTTCTGTACTTCTCTTGAAAACGCTCCATTGTTTTGTTACGTACATGACGGATAAAGTCATTTAAAAACTGCTCGACGGTTGTGTAGATAACGACTTTGCCCTCATTTTGCAAAACATTCCCCGCTGCCTGCATTAGGTGGGTTTTTCCAAGACCGACTCCCCCATAGATAAAAAGAGGATTATAAACTTTTCCGGGGTTTTCACTCGCACTCTTTACTGCAGCATAGGCAAACTGGTTTGATCCACCGACCATAAAGTTATCAAAAGAGTGGGATGGATTGAGTAGTGATGAATTTTGTTTGACTTCTGTAATTTTTTTACTTTTTTTCTGCTCTGTAGCATTTTTTATTGTGATGCGTACTGTTACTTTAGAGCCGGTTTTTATCTCAAAGAGGTGTGCAATTTTTTCTGTGTATTTATTTTTAATCCAGTTGACTACAAGTGCATTGGGGGCATAAAAGAGTGCTAAACCATTGGTTGATTTTTTACTGTCATACTGTAAATGTCTGATATAACGCTTATACTCAATCTCCGTTATTTCATCTTTGAGTGCTTCTAATACTTCTTGACCTATATTCACATAAAAACCTTAACTATTCATTTTATATGTGAATAGTACTCATTTTTTCCATAAAATAGGGTTAAATGGATGTGAATAAGTGCCTGACCTAAATATAACATATACTTAGGTCAGGCACTTAACATTTGTTGAAATTTACTTATATCCTCTTTTTTAGCTACAATGACTAAAATATCTCCAGCATCGAGTTTATGATTTATTCTATGATCGGTAAAGATAAGCTCATATCCTAACTCTTTATCAATTATAGCGATGAGTATGATCCCCATTTGACGAAATTTAATCTCATTTACATATTTTCCCTCTAAAAAGGTATTTTCTTGAAGTTCAATTTCAAGCATTTGCAGATCATTTTGTTTATAGACTATCTCATCAAGCGCCATAGAAACAGCAGGTTTTGTTAAAACATTGACTATACGTCTTGAAGTCGCTTCATAGAGGTCTATAACGCTTGTTGCCCCTGCATATTTTAGTTTTCTTGTAGCTTCATTGGAGTTGGAGTTTGCTATAACGTTTGCATGGGGATAGAGTGATTTTAGTGTTAAAACCAAAAAGAGATTGTTTGCTGTTTTATTCATCGCACAGTAAAAGATAACATTTTCTGCGTCTATATTAAGGGCTAAAATATCGTCATTGTGTTTGATATTGATACGTGTTATATCTACATTTGCATCACTCTCTATCTCAACATAATCATCCAGACCGACAATAACTTTCACATTGTGTCCTCGTGAACGTAAATGTTTATAGAGTTGTCTTCCAAAAGAGCCATATCCAAAGAGTACAATATCTTTTTGTCTCCCCATTACATCTTCCTTTTTAGATTTGCCACGGCAGTTGAGTATCCTATGCAGATAAGATTATCTCCTGCATTGAGTACAAAATCATCACTTGGATTAAATATAAACTCCCCGAGCTTCGAATTTTCAGAGTGTTTAAAAACACCTAAGAGTATTAAACGTAACTTTTCAAAATCAACTTCATCTATTCTCTTATTATCTAAAAAACTCCCCTCTGCTATTGTTATCTCATTTATATGTGTTTTATCCTTCTCTTCTACGATAGCAAGAAGCACTTCAAAGGCAACCGGTTCACCGGCATAGACAGCACCCATCATTCCTGCAACCTCTTCAGGCATAATAACCTGATCAACATGTGCATATTCCATCTTTGATGCTATCTCTTGATCACTGCATCTAGCCGTGACATAGACTTGATTATTTAAACTCTTTACATTCACGGCAATGAAAGTATTTTGAATATCATCAGATGTAAGACAGAGTACATGAGAGATTCTATCGGTAATGCCAAGCTTTTTAAAGATTGTACCCTTTGTTGCATCGGCACATATGGCATGATGACCGTCATTATATGCCATTGTTGCCATCTCTTCACTTCTGTCAATGACTATAAACTCAACACCCTCTTTTTTCAGCCCCTGAACCACTAAGCGACCAAGCAGACCATAACCGCAGACAACAGTAAGTTTTTTCTTTTTTCCTACTTCTTGTACAACTCTGTCTTCTCGTAAAACACTCAGTCTTTCATTAAAAGAAGAGACAATGATGGAGGTAACAAAAGAGATAAGCCCGATACCTGTAAAGATAATAAGCATCGTAACCACTCTGCCCTCAGGCGTAACAGGAGCGATATCACCATAGCCGACAGTTGAGATGGTAATAAGCGCCCAATAGAAGGCATCAAAGAGATTGTGAATATTTGGATTTTTGTTATCGCCTTCAAAAACATAGAGCATAATGCCTGCAATAAAGATAAAAAATGTAGAGAGTGTTAAAAGTGTTATGAGCTCAAATTTTTTATTTTTTAAAACATATAAAAAACCAGTGAGACTTTTTGTATAACGCAGCATCTTAAAGGCACGAAAGAGGACAAATACCCGTAATATTCTAAATCCTCTGTAACTCGGTAAAATAGCAATAAGATCAATAATTGCTGAAAATGAGGTCATATATGCCCATTTGTCTTTTGCTATTTTTCTAAAGAGCGCAAAGAGGTTTATCTCTTTGTCAAAATAACTGCACTCCTCATACTCGTCGATGATAATTTTGTGAATATCGCTATATACCCACATTCGCAGGATATACTCAACAATAAATACCGTTGTTACAAAGTAAAAATCAAAATCGTCAAGCCAGCGAGGAATATGACTTTTGACATCCATAACAAGAAGCGTTACACTGCTTAAAATGACAAAAATCATAAATAAATCAAAATAACGTTTGTATTTATACTCATCATTTTCAATTAAATCATATACAAACTTTTTGATTTTATTGTAAGATTTAGAACTATCTAAAAAGTAGGCAAAAGAGAGTAATTTATGTTTTGGATTTTCCATATTTCCCCCAAAAACCTAAAAAATTATTTGTATCTTTTTTATCGAGTACATAATTTAACTCATAGATATTATTAACTATGTATTCAAAATCTTCATAAGCCTCTTCATCTGCGACTATTAAAAGTTTATCACCTAGCTGTAGAGGCATCTGTGCATCAGGCATAAGATAGACTTCATCACCTCGTTTTAACAATAAAAATACCAGCTGCAGCATCTCATTTTTATTTTCACGGGAACGTCTTAGATTAGAGAGTGTAATAGTGCCGCCTTTTTCCAACTCCAAAGTCAAGGCATAAGCGTTCTCGTGATTGAGCTCTGTCTCAAAAGATTTAGGATTCATTCCGGTTATATTATTTAAAATATTGACAATAACTTCTGCCCACTCTTCATCCTGTTTTCTTGCTTCATGAATAAACAGATCAACCAATGGTCTTGATATAAAATTATATGTTGCATCTGCAAGAATCTGTTCTACAACATAAATTTTATTAATTTTTGCTGCTTTAAAAATATTTATATCATCAAGGGAGTTCTCTCTTGCCATTGTAAAAATGTTTGGATTAAGCTCTTTTGCCGTATTTAAAATAGTAAGGTTTAAAATATCATTTTTTGTAGCAGCAATAATACATGCACTCTCTTTTATGCCCAAATCAATTAATTTTTGCACATCCTCTTCATCACCAAATATAGTAGAATCTTTTGCTTTTATATATTTTTTAGAGTCAAAATCTTTGATGATATATTCAATACCAGCTTTTTTAAGTCCAGCTGCAATAGCCTGTCCCATACGCCCGCTGCCATAAATGATATATTTTCCAAGTGGAAATTTATCTCTGTTTTTAATTTTTAAAATATGTCCATACATCCACATCTCTAAAAGCCATATATGAGGAGAGGTAATACCGTAGTAGATACGTTTAGAGATAATATCAAAAGGATTTTGCACATGTTTGAGTCCCATTTTTTTAAAGTGAGATACCTGTTGAGGTGAAGTTGCTTTAATGATAATATCTAATTTTTTATTAAGCAGCATACAGACAGTCGCAATATTTGCATTTACCATATCATTTTCAAAAAGAGAGATAACACCTTTACAATTCTTTTGGTGGATGCCTGCTATTTTAAGCATCTGTTGATTTGTTGCATCCCCGACAGAGGCAGGCACATGCGGATAGAAATTTTCCAGTATAAGTTCCTCTATCTTTTGAGGACTCTTATCAAGAACAACTGCCCTGTAATCTACTCCATTAATTTTATTTATAATTGTTTTTGTAATGCTGTTATAGCCTAAAATAATATAAAACGGCTCATGAAGATTTCCTACCTGCTTTCTAAATACATTAAGATTTAACGCCTTTTTGAGCCCTTCATCTTGAATAAGCGAAATAATAGCACCTATACCGTAGAACCATCCTATAACGGTAAAATAGATAGCAAAACTGACCCACATGCGTTGATGGTAATTAAAAGTGTAGGGAGCTTCCCCAAAACCAATGGTACTTGCCATATAACTTACAAAGTAAAAAGCATCAAAGAAAGTCATATGATAGGGTTTTCCTTGATCTGTCGTACCGGGAATCAGTACCAATCCAAGTATAGATATGGCAAAAGTTATAATAATTACAAAAAAAGGAATTCGTAATCGTTTAAGAACTATCCAAATAATCTGTTCATTCATGATTTTTGTCTATCTTTTTGATTTGATTGTATCACCGATAAATAAGATAACAGAGACTGTATTTGCCAAAAGTGCACCACCGGAGAGTGAGACTATAGCTGTTGCTGCTTCAATACCGATATCTTTTACAACATACTCTGCAAATGCCCACACAGTTGCAGAAGCAATAAGTTGAATATCAGCAACAAGACTCGTAGCAAGTAAAACAGCACCAAGTTGTGTTCTATCGCCAAGTTTAAAGATAGTTGCAATAAGGTTGACAACAATTGCAGCAAAGAGTTCATAGGCACTATGTTCTATGAGTTGTGTCGGATCTCCGTAGAAAAAACCAAAATTGAGTGTCATTGCCAAGGTAAAAAAGAGCCCTGAAATAATCTTGTACATATTCATAATGAAATACTCCAGAAAAATTGTAAGTAAGAGGGCATAAATAATTTCATATGAAATTATTTATGCCCTCTTACTTGTATTTAACAATTGTATCTTTTTTTATATTATACAATCCAAAAAAGAGTTATAATTTTGCTATGACAATACTTGGAATAGACCCCGGAACAAGAAATCTGGGATATGCACTTATATCGCTGCAAAATGGAAAAATCTCTTTAATTGAAGCGGGACTTATTAAAATGAAGGCTGAAAATCTGCAGTTTCAGATACCGCAGATGGTTGAAGGTATTGAGATGCTTTTTTCTAAGCATACTATTGATGAAGTTGCGATGGAAGATATCTTTTATGCTCATAATCCTGCCACTACAATTAAACTTGCACAGTTCCGCGGTGCCATTATGTTAAAATTGCTCCAAGAGTTTGGGCAGTTTCATGAGTACACTGCTTTACAGGTAAAAAAAGCACTCACAGGCAAAGCAAAAGCACAAAAAGAGCAGGTTGCCTTTATGGTCAAGCGGCTTTTGGGTATAAAAAAAGAGATAAAGCCGCTTGATATTACTGATGCGATGGCAGTAGCAATAACCCACTCTCAACGAGTGAAATTAAAAAAATAAGGAAAATTTATGGCAAAATTTGAAAACGTAACTGTAGTAAAAGAGGCAAATATCTACTATGACGGCAAAGTAACAAGCAGAACGGTAGAGTTTAGTGACGGGAGTGTGAAATCTTTAGGAATTATGCTTCCTGGTGAATATACTTTTAACACGGCAGATAAAGAGATAATGGAGATGATGAGCGGTGAGCTTGAGATCAGACTCCCAGAAGAGGAGTGGAAAACACTCTCTACTCCTGAGACTTTTGAAGTGCCTGCAAACAGTTCGTTTGATCTAAAGATCAAAACAGTTACAGACTACTGCTGCTCTTACGTCAAGTAGTTTGTTAGTTAGCATATCTTGCAGCGAGTGATGTGAGTGCATTTACATCGAGTGCACCGCTTACACGATCAACTTCACGACCATCTTTAAAGACGATTATAGTCGGAATAGAGCGAATACCAAAACGTGCGCCAAGGTTTTGTTCGTTTTCGGTATTTACCTTTGCAAAGCGCGCTTTGAGTGGAAAAGCTTGCGCAGCACGTTCAAAGTTTGGTGCCATCATCTGACATGGACCACACCACGGTGCCCAGAAATCTACAATAACAGGAATATCACTGTTAGCGACAACTTCATCAAAACTTCTCTCATTTAACTCCATTGGTTTTGTATCTAAAAGTGATTGTTTACATTTTCCGCAGTTTGCTTTTTTATAAGAATCTTTTTTCGGTACATTGTTTACTGCCAGGCAGTGTGGACATACAACTCTCATACTTATTCTCCTTTTTTAAGTGTAATTTTACACTCAATTGTGCAGATAGTTTGCTACTTTAGTTCCATTTATTTTTTAAAAGATTCAATGGTCTCAGCCATACCGTAATCGGGATGTTTTTTTGGATCAAGTATTACCTGTGCAAGCAATTTTTTATCTGTATTAATTACAATTGGTGCAAGAAAATTGATGACTGATTTTTCCAGTGGTTTTTGAATGATGAGAATATTGTAAACTGCAATATTTGAATTGTCATCTATCTCTAAAAGCTCTTTGGCATCGAGTGGAATCTCTATGGTGTAATCTCGTAAGAGAAAGGGATTGACCAGTGTGAAAGAGATGTTTTCGTTATTAACATCGAGTATTGTTGAAAAGAGCGGATCTATCTCATTTATTGTGACTTCTTTAGTATCTTGAAATCCAAGTATTTCACCTTTTACTTTGTAGCTCATTATTTTTCCTTTTTTAAAATGCACCTTCACTGTACTTTATGTTTTTACTGACAATAAAAAGCAGTGCATCTTTGATGGATATATCTGTTTTGTAACTGCCCAATGCAAAATGAAACAGACCATTTTCATAAAGTATGCTCACGCCATCACTCATATCTACATAACCAAGTTTGTTACTCTCTAAAAGTTTTGCATCTAAAACATCACTAAAGAGAAGTGTTAGTGTTATCCAGTCATAGCCACGCGCTCTGTCTTGCAGTGCAAATGTTATTTTTATTTCTTTTGGCGATATAATTTCTACGGAGCGAACTTCACTCCCTTTGAAATCGTCAAATCGCTCTAAAAGTTTAGTAATTTCTGTAGAGTTAAGCGGTTTCATCCTATTGACACCCTACACACTCCATAGATCTGTCTTCTACATCGTTTGCCATCTCAGGGGATTGACTTCTGAGGTAGTAGGTAGATTTCAGGCCGAGTTTCCACGCAAGCATATAGATCTCATTTAAGTATCTTCCACTTGCTTTGTCAAGTGTTATAAAGATATTGAGTGACTGTCCTTGATCTATCCATTTTTGACGAATTGCTGCTGCTTTGATGAGTACCGTTTGGTTTAGATCATAAGCAGGTGTATAGTAACTCCAAGTTTCAGGTGAGAGTTTTGGCACAACTACAGGAATGAGTCCTGAGAGATTCTCTTCAAACCATTTACGTTTAAATACCGGTTCAATTGCCTGTGTCGTTCCTGTTAAGATAGAGATAGAACTTGTTGGTGCTATAGCCATTAAGTAACCATTTCTCATACCATCACGTTTTACTTTTGCACGCAATGCATCCCACTCATAGGTTGAAGCAAAGAGTCCCCCGCGATCAACAAGATTGACAACCTCTGCATTTGCATGATCTTGTGGGAAGATACCTCTACTCCATTTTGAACCCTCAAACTCAGGATAACATCCTTTTTCAACAGCAAGGTCTGAAGATGCTTTAATGGCATTATAACAAACAGCCTCCATCACTTCATCGATCTTATCAAAATGCTCTTGACTTCCCCACTCAATGCCAGACTCTGCTAACATCTGTGCTTCACCCATAACACCTAAACCGATAGAGCGGCTTCGCATGTTAGTACGTTTTACTTTTTCAACCGGATAGAAGTTTAGATCAATAACATTGTCCAAACATCTCACGGCAGTTGGAACGATGCGATCTATATCTTCTTTTGTATTGATGCGTGAGAGGTTTATAGAGGCAAGGTTACAGACAGCTGTTGCACCGTTAATTTTCTCTTTCTCTACAACAAAGATCTGCATTCCACCGAGTGAATCGAGTGCTGTTACTTTTTTAGCAGGTTTTTCTACACCACTGTCAACTTTGACAATTTCATCTTCTTCATAGCTGATACTCTCGCCATTTTCAAAAATAAATTTGATCTTGTAGTAATTTGGTTCTGTATTTTGAAATATCTCTGTGCAGAGGTTAGAACTGCGAATAACGCCGAAGTGATCATTTGGATTGGCACGGTTAGCATTGTCTTTAAAACATAAAAACGGAGAACCTGTTTCAAAGTAAGATGTAAGAATTTTTTTCCAAAGATCTTTTGCTTTGATATGCTCTTTAATAATTGTTTCATCTTGTTCAAGTTCAAGATAACGTTTTGTAAATGCTTCACCATGTAAGTTAGTGAGTTCACGCACATCATAAGGATCAAAAAGAGTCCAGATACCATCTTCTTGAACACGCTGCATAAAGATATCGTTGAGCCACATTGCAGGAAAAAGATCATGTGCACGGCGACGCTCTTCCCCAGAGTTCTTTTTAAGATCCAAAAAGTCATTAACATCAATGTGCCATGGTTCAAGATAGACAGCAATAGCACCCTTACGTGTTCCAAGTTGATCAACTGCAATAGCGATATCGTTTGTTATTTTGAGAAATGGAATTGTTCCGCCTGCTGCATTTTTATGTCCGTCAATGAAACTTCCCATTGAACGAACCTGTGTCCAGTCCCAACCGATGCCGCCACCAAATTTAGAGAGCATTGCCATCTCTTTGTATCCATCAAAGATACCTTCGATATTATCCGGAGTTGATCCGATATAGCAAGAGCTGAGCTGGTGTCTTGGTGTTCTTGCATTTGAGAGTGTCGGTGTAGCAAGCATTACTTCAAATTTACTGATCATATTATAAAATTTAACAGCCCACTCTTGACGATTCTCTTCACGCTGTGCCAAAAACATTGCAATAGCCATAAACATATGTTGTGGCAGTTCTATTGGATCACCGTTTTTATTTTTAATAAGATATCTGTCGTAGAGTGTTTTTATACCGAGGTAATTAAACTGCAGATCACGCTCAGGAACTATATGCTTTTCAAGTTCTTCAAGATCATACATATCACGCAGACCTAAAAGTATGCGCCCCTCTTTCTCTCCTTTTTCAAAGTACTTCTCAAGTGAGCAGTAACCGGTAAAGCCATTTACTTGATGGTAGAGGTTAAAAAGAAAAAGTCGTGAAGCGACAAAGGTCCAGTTTGGTGCATCGATGTCAATCTTATCTACAGCAGTTTTAATGAGCGTCTCTTGTATCTCTTTGGATGTAATGCCGTCACGAAAATGAATCTGTGCATCGACTTCGAGTTCACTTTGACTTACGTTTTCAAGTCCTTTTACAGCTGCTGAAGTGTATTTTTGTATTTTAGAGATATCGAGAGGTTCTGTTCTGCCGTTTCTCTTTATAACTGTGATCATCAATATTTTTCCTAGTTAAAAAATTGCTTTTAAAAGTTATAAATTTTATCGAAATTATCATCTTAAAAAGATTAAATAGAGGGAGAATTTTGAAAGTTTTCCAGATGTGTTACATCTGGAAAAGTGAGATATTTTTTTAAATTATTTGAATACTCTTGCAAAAATTTTATCGACATTTTTTGTATAGTAATCATAGTTAAAACATTCACGAATTTGTTCTTCTGAGAGTTTACTGCGAAGCTCTTCATCTGCAAGGAGATGGTTAAGATAAAGTGATTCTCCTTTTTCGTTTGTAGTCGGACGTCCTTGTTGGATCTCTTCCCAAACTTTCATTGCATTTCTTTGAACGATTTTGTAGGCATCTTCACGGCTTACACCTTGAAGCGGCAGTTCAAGCAGTACGCGTTGTGAAAAGACCAATCCACCTGTGAGGTTAAGGTTTTTCATCATATTTTCCGGATAGACAGTGAGGTTTGCTATAACATTGTTCATGCGATGCAGCATAAAGTCTGATGTTACAAATGCATCCGGCAGCCAGAAACGTTCAGTTGATGAGTGTGAAATATCTCTTTCATGCCAAAGAGCTACATTCTCCATAGCAGGTGTTGCGTAAGCGCGTATAATTCTAGCAAGTCCTGTAATGTTTTCAGTAAGGATAGGATTACGTTTATGCGGCATTGCAGAAGAACCTTTTTGCCCTTTTGCAAAGTACTCCTCACACTCATACACCTCTGTTCTTTGCCAATGGCGAACCTGTACGGCAAATTTTTCAATCGAAGATGCCATAAGTGCCAGTGCTGAAGCAAGACGTGCATATCTGTCACGCTGAATGACCTGATTTGATACAGGAGCAGGTTTGAGACCAAGCTCTTCACATGTATACTCTTCAAGCTCTAGTGGTGCGTGGGCAAAGTTCCCCATAGCACCACTTACTTGTCCAACAGAGATAACATCCATAGTCTGCTCTAAATTCTCTAAGTGACGAGCCATCTCATCATACCAAACAGCTAGTACAAGACCAAATGTAATCGGCTCACCGTGAATACCGTGAGAGCGCCCAACCATAAGTGTCATTTTATGTTCCATCGCACGTTTTTTGATTGATTCCATCAACATTTTCACATCTTCAATAATGAGCGCAAGAGAGTCTTTCATCTGTAGCGCTACTGCTGTGTCTATTGTATCAGAACTTGTCATACCATAGTGAAACCATCTGCTCTCATCACCAAGACTCTCTGCAACAGAAGTTGTAAATGCAATTAAATCGTGGCGCGTAACAGCTTCGATTTCATCAATGCGTTTGATGTCAAACTTTGCATTTTTAACAATTTTATCAGCATCTTCTTGTGGAATTTTTCCAAGTTTTGCCCATGCTTTTACTACTGCTTTTTCCACATCTAACCAAGCTTGATATTTTGCTTGATAAGTCCATTTCTCTGCCATTTCCGGTCGGGAGTATCTATCTACCATATATTCACCTTTGTAATTGTGCTAAAATTCGTTTTACTATTCTACAATAAACATCATAACAGAGGAATTAAGCTTGCCATTTGTAAAGAGAAAATTTTATGCAGAAAAAAAACAGAGAGCTTTTCTCTATTTAATCAGAGAGCTAGGCTATACACAAAAAGAGGCGCAACGACTTATTGCAAAAGGAAGACTTCTTGTCAATGGCGAAGCTTTGAGCAAAGCGGGTGCAGATATTGAAGGAGAGTTTGAGTTTATCTATTTTGAGCCAATCACAAAAGGTTTGCAGCCGCTTTTTGAAACAGATGAATTTGTTGTATTTGATAAGCCAAGTGGAGTACTTATTCATCCGCAAAACAGAAATACACCCTACTCTCTTATAGATGAATTAAAATATCAATATGGAAGAGATGCAAATATTACCCATCGCATAGATCAAGAGACAAGCGGTCTTGTGCTGTGTGCCAAAAATAAAAAGAGTGAGCGTGATATTAAGATGATGTTTGAAGAGCGTGATATGAAGAAAAAATATCTTGCACTGGTACAGGGAAAATTTCAAGAGGAGAAACTTATTGTAGATGCACCGCTTCTAAGAGCAGAAGATACAAGTGCGATTGTACGAATGGTAGTAAAGGTTCACGAAAATGGAAAAGCCTCTAAAACAGAGTTTCAACTTTTAAAATATTTTCCTGATCTCGATATGAGTCTTGTTATATGTAAACCACATACAGGAAGACAGCATCAGATTCGTGTGCATTTGTTTCACGTGAAACATCCAATAGTCGGTGATCCGATTTATGGACAAGAGGAAAAAAATATTATTAAGTTTTTAGATAAAGAACTCTTATTAGATGAGCGTTTAAAAAATACAGGTGCTTCACGATTACTGCTTCACGCAAATAGTTTAGAGTTTATGCTCTATGGAGAGAAATACAATATTGCAAGCAATGTGAATTGTGAAGAGATGTTTTTAGAACACTTAAGTTCCAAACAATAAGTAAGGGGGCATAAATCCAGTTGACTTAATGATGTGAATAACTTTTCTAGTAGATTGTGAAAATTATTATTCTAAATGATTGTTTTTTGACAATACGTTTAGAAAACCCATAAATAGGGATTTGAAAGAACTTCTATTATCTATTTCAGCTATCATTTATATAAGAAAATTCTTAAATGATAGAAAACTTTTGTAATTTATTGTAGAAGATATTCTATGTTATTCACAAGTTAGAACAATGTGTGAATAGAAGAAATTTTTGGATTGGTATTAATTCGGGTTTAAGATTGGTAGGATATTATTTCATTCATAGACGACCTCCCTGGTGTGTTGGTCGTCACTTTTATTAGAAGTTTAATCTTCTTTTATAGCTGCCCAGATAAAACCACCAAGACCAACAGCAACTACAGCAATTAATAAAATCACTTCTGCGATATCTACACCTGTTAAATCACCCATTACAAGCCTTTAAATAATTTACAGAACTTCTTTTATAAACTATATATCTTACTTATTTCTATTGTTATGAAAATTTATCTAGGTTATGAAAGAAGTCTATGAAATTATACTCCTAGAGTTGTTATCTAATTGTTAATCTCGTTTTGTGTTTTTTCTTTGAGCTGTCCACAGGCTGCAGAGATATCGATGCCTTTTGAATCGCGTATGGTAGAGAGCAATCCATGATTTATGAGATACTCTTGAAAGGCAAACATATCTTCATACGATGGTCTTTGATATGGTGTTCCCGGATAAGGATTGAAGTAGATTAGATTGACTTTTGCTTTGATGCCTGAGAGAAGTTTTACCAGTTTTTTTGCACTGCCAAGATCATCATTCTTATCTTTGATGACAAGGTATTCAAACATAACACGTTTGCGTGTGTCAATAGGGAAGCGTTTTACCGCTTCAATGATAGAGCTAATGTTATGGGCTTTGTTCATAGGAATAAGCTCTGTCCTTAACTCATCATCTACTGCGTGAAGCGATATAGCTATATGCACGCCTAAGTCCATCGCACCAAGCTGATCTATCTTGTTACTCAAACCACTTGTACTCACTGTTTGTCTTTTGCCCGATATTGCAAGCCCCTCTTCCTCTTTGAAGATCTCAATAGCTTTTGCAAGGTTATCAAGGTTATCAAGGGGTTCACCCATTCCCATATAGACAATGTTGATTTTACGATTGTGCTTGTGGTTGTTATCACGTTTGAGAGCTACAACTTGACCGACTATCTCCCCTGCGGTTAAATCACGCGTAAAGCCCCCTTTTGCCGTTAAACAAAAAGCACACCCTACTTTACACCCTACCTGCGTTGAGACACAGATGGTATATTTTGCCTCTTGTGTTAGTTCGCCGTTAGCATCATACTGTGCATCTTTCATCTTCAGCCAAACAGCTTCGACTGTTTTGCCATCTTGAAGTTCAAATAGGTATTTGATCGTTCCATCACTTGCAATCTCTTTACGTACTATTTTCATAGGATTGATGCAATATTTTTCTGCGAGTTCCTCTTTCATTGTTTTAGGAATATTTTTCATCGCATCATAGCTGTCGGCATAGTGATGATAGAGCCATCCATAGATCTGTTTTGCACGAAAAGAGGGTTTTACTAAAGCTGTGAGCTCTTTGAGGGTAAAGTCTAATAGTGAGGGTTTTTGTTCATTCATTTTCTAGTGAGTTCCTTAATTCGTTTTGTGACATGCTCTTGCAATAACTCTTTTGCTCTGTTATGGTTTTTAAGAAAATCCCTGTGTGCCTCTTTGTTAGTGTAGTTTGTTATGCAAAAAACACCGCCGGCAGGAATGTTAAACTCTTTGGCGACAGCAAGTACTGAAAAGTATTCCATATTTTCAATACCAACACCAAAGTTAAGAAATTTTTTTGCCAAAACTTCATTGGTCGTGATGTAGTTTGAGGAGTTAACAATAACATCTTTTTTGTTTGTAGTGTTAGTTGAGATGACATTCTCTAGGGGTGTGTACGCATCATTATTTAAAAACGCAAGTTCGATGTTTGCAGCAGTTTTGCTCTCAATGATCTCAAATATCTTTGCATCTCCATAACTTCCGGCTGTACCGACAAAAAGTAAAAACTCCGGTTTGTCAAAGAGACAGAGTCGCGTGAGATTCATTGCACTCTCAATAAGCCCTACTCCCATAGGTGTTGCAAAATCAAATGTTTCGTTATTTCCGGCGCAGATTATCATTGAATTAGAGTCTTACCGGAATGTTGTTGTCATGGAGATAGTGTTTTAGATCCATAATATCTATCTCTTTATAGTGAAAGATAGAGGCAGCAAGTGCAGCGTCTGCCCCATGCTCAAAAGCCTCTTTTATGTGCTGCATAGTTCCTGCTCCGCCACTTGCTATGACAGGGACATTGACAGCCTTTGAGATTTGCTCTGTGATATTTAGCTCAAAACCGGCTTTTGTTCCATCTGCATCCATAGAAGTAAGGAGTATCTCCCCACTGCCACGCTCTACTACCTCTTTCGCCCATTCTAGCGCATCGATGCCGGTATCAACACGTCCACCATTAAGATAAACATTGTATGAGCCTTTTTCATTTCTTTTGACATCAATGGCCGTTACAATACATTGTGAACCAAAACGTTTCGCCCCTTCATCAATTAGCTCAGGGCGTTTGATCGCCGCAGAGTTTACACTCACTTTATCACAGCCGACATTAAGAAGTTTGTAGATATCTTCAAGCTTTCTTATACCGCCGCCTACTGTTAAAGGGATAAATATTTCACGTGCAACTTCGGCAACAATATCTACAATAGTATCACGATTATCAGATGATGCTGTAATATCTAAAAAAGTTAGTTCATCAGCGCCCTCTTCATTGTATCTTCGGGCAACTTCTACAGGATCACCTGCATCTTTTAGGCCAATAAAGTTGACACCTTTGACTACGCGACCATCTTTAACATCCAAACAGGGAATAATTCTTTTTGCAAAATAGTTTTTCATAGTGAAATTATAGCTTTATTGGACTGAGGTATTTATAAATTATTTATGCCCTCTTACTTATGTGTCAATAATGTTTCACGTGAAACATTTAGAAAGAAATAGTTAAATTTAGGTGTTTTATTACCTTTTTATAAGTATTTTTAGTATAGACTAGCTCTTATGAATAGAGAAAGTGTTGTAGCAAAGAAAAAGTTTGGACAAAACTTTCTAAAAGATGAGTCCGTTTTAAGAAAAATCGTCGAAGCGATGCCCAATAATGACAATAAGGTCGTAGAGATTGGACCTGGCTTAGGTGATTTAACTAAATTTTTAGTTGATGTCAAAAGTGTAGAAGCTTTTGAGGTTGATACCGATTTATGTAAACTGTTACAAAGTACGTTTAAAAAAGAGATCGCTACCAAGCGGCTCCGCATCCACTGCGGAGATGTTTTAGAAGCTTGGAAGAATTCTTTGATAGATGAGCCGTATGACTTGGTGGCAAATTTGCCCTACTATATAGCTACGAACATCATACTCAAAGCACTCGCAGATCCGATGTGTAAAAACATACTTGTAATGGTACAGCTTGAAGTAGCAGAGAAATTTTGCGCGACAAGTGGAGAGAAAGTATTTGGCTCTTTGGGAATAATCGCCCAAAGTGTAGGAGAGGCAGCAATTGTCACAAAAGTTCCGCCAACTGCATTTGATCCACAGCCCAAAGTGGACTCTGCCGTTTTTCTCATACAAAAGAAGAGAGACAGAACGCAAAAAGAGTTTGAGGATATGCTAAGAGTTGCATTCACGCAGCCTCGAAAGACTTTAATGAAAAATCTCTCTTGCAAATATGAAAAAGCAAAACTTCAAGAGGCTTTTGAGAAGCTGGGACTTACATTAACGATTCGCCCTCATCAAGTTAGCACGAAGGACTATCACCAACTCTATACAATTTTATAAAGGAGTTTGGATGGCAGAAGAAACAAAAGAGGCGCAGCAACAAAGCAAGCCTCAAACAGACCGCAAACCAAATAATAACAGAAGAAACAATAACCGCAGACCTAACAATAACCAAAATAGACAAGGCGGAGATAAAAATAAAAGTAACGGCAATCAAAATGCCAAATCAGGTAACAACAATAAAAATAAAAATCGTAATCGCAACAAAAGAGGTCCTGCTCCAGTTGATGAGATGTTGAAATCTTTTGTTGTTAAAAATCAAGAAGGACATAAACAGCGACTTAATCCACATTATAAATTGGATTTAAACTCTAAAGCAAAAGTGCGTATCACACCACTGGGTGGACTTGGTGAGATCGGTGGAAATATCGCAGTATTTGAAACAGATAACGAAGCGATACTAATTGATGTCGGAATGAGCTTTCCAGATGAAGAGATGCACGGTGTTGATATTTTAATTCCGGATTTTTCATATATTCGTCAGATAAAAGATAAGATTGTCGGTATTATCATCACACACGCACACGAAGATCACATCGGTGCAGTACCTTACCTTTTTAGAGAGATGCAGTTTCCTATATATGGAACACCGCTGCCGCTAGCTATGATTGGTAACAAATTTGATGAACATCACTTAAAAGAGTTTAGACGTTATTTCAATCCTGTTGAAAAACGTAAAGTCTATAAAATCGGGAATGATTTTGAAGTAGAATGGATGCATATGACACACTCGATTCTAGACTCTTCATCACTTGCTATCACAACAGAAGCTGGAACGATTATTCACACAGGTGACTTTAAGATAGATCATACACCAGTAGATGGCTACACTGCAGATCTACACCGTTTGGCATACTATGGAGACAAAGGTGTGCTTTGTCTTTTAAGTGACTCAACGAACTCACACAATGCAACGCCTACACCTTCGGAGCTTTCCGTAGCACCGGCACTCGATAGAGTTTTTTCTAAAGCAGAGGGACGTGTTATTCTCTCGACTTTCAGTTCAAATATCCATCGTGTCTATCAAGCTATTCAGTATGGTATTAAATATGGGCGTAAAGTTTGTGTCATTGGGCGTTCTATGGAGAGAAATATTGAGGTTGCCTTGCAGTATGACTATATTCGTATCCCAAAAAATACTTTTATCGATGCTGATGAAGTCTCTCGAATGAGTGATAAAGATGTGCTCATTGTGACAACAGGTTCTCAAGGAGAGGCAAATTCAGCACTCTTTAGAATGAGTATTGGCGAGCACAGACATGTGAAGATAAAACCGACTGACTTGATCATACTCTCATCTCGTGCTATTCCTGGAAATGAAGGAAGTATCTCGCAGATGTTGAACCATTTACAAAAATGTGGTGCAAGAGTTGCGATGGACAGAGATCTGCATGTTTCAGGGCACGCGTCAATAGAAGAACAAAAACTTATGCTGCGCCTTGTCAATCCTAAGTTCTTTTTACCGGTACACGGTGAATACAACCATGTAATGAAGCATAAAGAGACAGGGATGCTTTGTGGTATTCCAGAGCGTAATATCTTACTTATGACAGATGGCGAACAGATTGAAGTAGCACCAAAATATATGAGAAAAGTTAAAACTGTTAAGACAGGTAAAACATATATCGACAACCAAAACAATTATGAGATCGAAGATGATATCGTTCTTGATCGTCAAAAACTTGCAACAGATGGTGTTGTTATGATTGTTGCACAAGTCAGTGAGCAGACAGGTAAAATGATGGATAAACCGAAAGTGACAACTTTTGGTATAGTTGCCGATAAACGCGACAAAGCTTTTGCAAAAGAGATGGAAGAGATTATTGAAAACTTCTTACTTAACATGAAACCGGGACTTATCGGTAATCCAAAAACATTAGAGGGTGATTTACGTCAGACAGTCAGAAAACATATCTATCGTAAGATGAAAAGATATCCTCTTATTGTTCCACATATTTTAATTCACTAAAAGGCAGAGTTGTGGCTATTACAGATGAAGTATTTGAAAATGCAGTAAAAACAATGATGCAGCATATTGGAGAAGATCCTTCACGTGAGGGGCTTCTTGATACACCTGCCCGTGTAAGAAAATCTTTTGAATTTATCTATGGAGGATATAAAGAAGATCCTGCCGCTATATTGAAAAAAGCGCTCTTTACCAGTTCAAATGATGAAATGGTTTTGGTAAAAGATATAGAGTTTTACTCAACATGCGAACATCATCTGTTGCCAATTATCGGTCGTGTGCATGTTGCTTATATTCCAGATGGAAAAGTGGTGGGGCTTTCAAAGATTCCTCGCGTTGTCAATGTCTTTGCGCGTCGTATGCAGATTCAAGAACAGCTCACAGAGCAGATAGCTGATGCTATTATGGATACCATAGAACCTAAAGGTGTAGCGGTGGTTATTCAGGCACGACATATGTGTATGGAGATGCGAGGGGTTGAGAAGATTAACTCAACGACAACATCTTCTGCACTGCGAGGTCTTTTTAAAAAAGATGAAAAAACACGCGCTGAATTTTTCTCTCTTATTAATTCCCCTACAGGAAGCAGATACTAACAATGCCCCTCTCTTCACTCAAAGCTAAACTTGCGAAAAAGAACTACTCCGTAGCTTTTGGTGAAGTTGTAAAAATTAATGCAACGGTTATTATTGCCAAAGGGCTTAATGTTAGCATTGGAGATATGGTTAAAGTAGTATCAGATACAATAGATTTAGAAACTGTTGGGATGGTTACGGAGATTGACGGTACTCTTTTTTATATAACGCCCTTTTCTTTTGTAGAGGGTTTTCGCTCAGGTGATAAAGTGTTTTTGGACTCTTCAGGATTAAATATTCCCGTAGGTGAAGCACTTTTAGGACGAGTTGTTGATCCATTTATGCGCCCTATTGATGGAAAAGGATCTATACATACTTCACAAGTTTCTCCCATTATTAAAGCACCTATAGCAGCTATGAAGCGTGGAATGATAGATGAAGTCTTCTCTGTCGGTGTGAAGAGTATTGATGGACTCTTAACCTGTGGAAAAGGACAGAAACTCGGTATTTTTGCAGGAAGTGGTGTTGGAAAATCAACATTGATGGGAATGATTGTCCGAGGTGCAGATGCACCTATTAAGGTTGTAGCGCTCATTGGAGAGCGTGGACGTGAAGTTCCGGAGTTTATTGAGAAAAATCTTGGTGGTGACTTGACAAATACGGTCATAATTGTAGCAACCTCTGATGACTCTCCTTTAATGCGTAAATATGGTGCTTTTGCCGCAATGAGTGTAGCAGAGTATTTTAAAGAGAAAAATGAAGATGTTCTTTTTATTATGGACTCGGTAACACGTTTTGCTATGGCACAGCGTGAAATAGGGTTAGCACTTGGAGAACCGCCGACTTCAAAAGGTTACCCACCCTCTTCCTTGACACTTCTGCCGCAGCTTATGGAGCGAGCAGGTAAAGAGGAAGGTAAAGGGAGTATTACAGCTTTTTTTACGGTTCTTATTGAAGGGGATGATATGAGTGATCCAATTGCTGATCAATCCCGCTCTATTTTGGACGGGCATATCGTCCTCTCGCGTGAGATGACAGATTTTGGCATCTATCCTCCTGTGCATATTTTAAACTCTGCCTCAAGGGTTATGAACGATATTATTTCACAGGAACATTTTAAGGCAGTTATGAAGTTTCGCCGCCTTTATACATTGCTTAAAGAGAATGAAACCCTCATCCGCATCGGTGCATATGTGCAGGGAAGTGATGCAGAACTCGATGAAGCTATTGCGAAAAAAGATGTAATGATGCGTTTTATTTCACAGGGGGCGATGTATATTTCTCAATTTGATCAAACCGTGCAAGAGTTAATAGAGATGATGGAGATAGAAAAATAGTCTATTTGATATCTGTATAACGCCAACTGTTGCGTTCTTTATACTTTTTCTGGGTGAGAGTGATGGCAAGTGTTTGTTGCGTTATTTGCTCAAAGTTTTGCATAAGTTGTTTAATTTCACTGTCCATACCAAAGATATCAATGTAGGAGTAGATAAGATTTTCTGCTTGTTTATATTTATGTTCTTGAAACTCTTGTTTTATTTTTGCGTGAAAGCTCAAGCGTAGTAGATCGCCTATTTTATTCTTTCGGGTACTAATCTGTAATAAATCACCTAAAGTATCTTTTACAGCCTTTATATTACCATTTAAGGCATATTTTTCACACTTGTCAATGCACTTGTTCCAATGTTTTTCCAAAAGTTTTGCAAGTTGCATAGAGTCAAGTTCACTATTTGCATCAAGTGTTTCATAACATTGAACAAAGTCATCTTTTTCATAGTAATCGAGTAGCTTTTTTGCATCTTCTGTGCGTTTATAGAGATAATAAAGTTCTTCTTTTATAAAAGGAATGTTTTGTAGGTTTTTTATCAGTGAAATAGCTTGTGATATTTCGGAATTATCTATAAAAGAAGTGATCTTTTTAAGATCTTGTTTGATCTCTTGTTGTAAAGCAATATACGAAGGTATCTCTTTAAAACTTGGATGTGTTTTTAAGAGAGAGTCTATTTTTGTATATTCTTTTTTCGATACAGCCTGTAAAAACTCTACAAAATGTTTATTTTGACGTAAAAGAAGTTGTATCATAGTTCGTTTTGTACTGATAGTAGCAAAGGGTTCAAGGCTTGCTTTTGCTTTGTCTAAGCGTTGTTGTAAAAGATATTTTTGTGCAAGCAGGAAGCTTTTTTTGTAAGATTCTTCCATCTTTTTGTATTCTGGAGTAAATTTAAGTACAGGAAATTTTTCACATAGTGCATAGGCAAGTGAAAATTTGTAGTTAATATAAAAATTTTGCAGTTTTTCATAATTTTGTGCACCAATTAGAGCATTTTGATAATCTTCCGCTTTTATTTTGTTTAAATCTCCTCGATTTTTTGAGTGTAAAAATTTTAAAAAGCTAGTACTGTATAGTTTTTTATAGAGCTCTTCTGTTTTATTTGCTTCTATACTTGATTGGAGCATGGGATTCTCTTTTAAAAGTGTAAAAGCTTTTAGGAGATTTCCTCTTTTTAGCTCTTGTCTGAGTTGTTGCGTTGTTGGTAAGTTTATGTTTACAATGGTTTGATCTTTAAGCATTACTAGCAGCTTATTTTCTTCTATAAGTAGTACTTTTTTAATATTTTTTTCAAAGTTTATAAAATTGGAACTTGCCATCTTTTTACTCTTAGTGTTAAGAAGTGCAAGTGTATTAGATTGTGAAACAATAAGTGCAAAATCACTTTGCCAAAGCATAAGTATTTGTATGATCTCTCTCTGCTGTGTTTGTATCTGTGTAATTGCTGCATTTTTACGTAATTTTGCAAAGAAAATTACTCCTTCTTTGTTTGCAAAAATTATAATGTTGTTTTTAGAAAAACAGAGTGCATTGATTCTGCTTCTTGAGACTTCAAAACTAAATTTTTTTGCATTCGAGTGAAGTTTTACAAGCGTGAGAGCGCCTCCATAGCCACTGCAGGCAAGATAGTCATTATTATAGGCTATAGCGCTTACATAGTTGTGTTTTATGCTTTTTTTTGTATTGTTTCTTGTGTAAGGAAAAGAGCAGAGTCGTGATATCTTTAAACGACCTTCATATCTATATTGCAGGACTCTTCCATTTGTCGTTCCGGTTATAAGATAAGGAGTTTTTGCTAAAAATGTCATTATCTCAATAGCACCGTCATGTATGGCAATAGTTTGTAAAATATTACGTTCTTTTGTATCTAAGATATAGAGTGTCGTAGTGTTTGCAATAGCTACTATTTCTTGTGTAGGATGAAAAGCAATGGCAGTAGTATTTTCTTTTAAAAAATCGAAGTAAAGATTTTGTATTATTTTACACTCTTGTGGCAAAAAAATTTTAATATTTTGATTACGGCTTGCAACAGCAACCTGTCCATTATTAAAGGTGTCAATATCTAAAAGATCAGCATGAAATTTGAGACATTTAGTTTGTTGCATTGTAGATCTTTTTTATTAAGAGTTGCAGGGAGACCCTTCCGTTAAACTCATTTTTGCTTACAGAGTAAGAACAGCTGATTTTTCTATCTGTTGGCATCTCAAAAACAGTCCGAAAAGCAATGAGCTCTATTGTTTTTCTTTGATGTGGATACTGTCGCACTTCAATGCGTGAGTGAGATTTGTCCGCACCCATAAGCTTGATACTGACCACCTCGGCATTATGGAGTAAAAAAGTCGGTCGAAGATTTGCTTCTCCGTAAGGCTCAAAACGCTCTAAAATTTCTAAAAGCTCAAGGTCTATATCCTCTGTTTCAAGAATACCGGTAAGTGTTTCATTTGGTAAAAAGTCCTCTTTGTTTAGCTTTTGTGCACTTTGATTGAGCCCTTCTCTAAAAGCCTCTATATTTTTATGTAAAAGCGAGAGACCGGCAGCCATTTTATGTCCGCCAAACTTAGTTAACAAGTGTTCATTTTCTTTGATAAGCTCGTAAATACTGACATTTCCGATACTTCGAGCACTCCCTTTTGCCTCCTCATCTTTAATGCTTAAAACGACAGCAGGCTTTTCAAACTTATCTACCAAGCGTGAAGCAGCAATACCGACGACACCTTCATGCCATGCTTCTTGTGCTACAACAATGATTTTATCTTGTTCATTTACACAAGCCATTGCCTCTTTGGTTGTTTGTGCTTCTGTCTCTTTGCGTAGTTCATTGAGTTGACCTAAAAGTTCAAACTGTTTGTAGGCTGTGTGTGTATCGGTTGCTGTAAAAAACTCAAGTGCGATGGAAGCATCTTCAAGTCGTCCCGCAGAGTTGATGCGTGGTGCAATCATAAAAGCGATATCTTCACTTGAAATAGCGCTTTTATTTAAAAAGTCTCGGATGATTATGGATGAAGGGCGTTTTGAGTAGATCATATACTTGAGCCCCTCTTTGACGAGCGTTCTGTTAATGTCAATAAGCGGCATAACATCTGCAATAATAGCTACTGCCAAAATATCCAAAAACTGCCGCATATCAATCTTTAAAGCAAGCTCTTTTTTGACAAGCCCCAAAAGCAGCCATGCTACTTCTGCGCCGCAGATCTCTTTAAAAGGATATTTGCATGCAGGGAGTTTTGGATCAACTATGGCATAGGCATCAGGGAGTATCTGTGAGGGTGTGTGATGATCTGTAATGATAAGATCAATGCCTCTTGCTTTGCAGATATCTGCAGCTGCTATGGCAGATATACCGTTATCGACTGTAATGACAAGATCCGCATCAACACGCTCTAAAACGGTTGGATTGACACCATATCCATCTTTAAACCGGTTAGGAATGATAGTCGTAAGAGGATAAGGAATCTGTCTGAAAAAATCGACCATTATTGCCGTAGAGCTCACGCCGTCAACATCATAATCACCTACAAGTGTGATACGCTCGCTATTTTGTATTGCGTGAGCGATTCTTTTTGCTGCTTTTTTGGCATCATGCAGTAGTGATGGATTTGGAATCTCGGAGAGTTTTTTCTCAGCAGCAAACCTTGATGAAAGAATTTCAAAAAGGTCTGATTTTGTTATGTGTGGTGTACTATTCAGCATTCAAACTTGCATTTACAAATGCGAGTATTGAAGGGTTTGGAGTTTGGAGTCTTGAAGTGAACTCAGGGTGAAACTGCACGCCTAAGAACCATGGATGATCCTTGACCTCTACTGTCTCAATAAGTCCGTTAGACTCTCCTGTTACGATCATACCGGCTTTTTCAAGTGCCTCTCTGTAAGCAGGATTTGCTTCATAACGGTGGCGATGACGTTCATAAATCGTTTTTGCTCCGTTATAAGCCTTACGCAGGAGTGAACCCTCTTTTGTATCACAAGGATACTCTCCAAGACGGAGTGTGCCACCCATAGGTGATTGGTGTGTTCTTAGCTGCATACCGCCGCTTTGATCTAAAAAGTTGTCAATGAGATAGATCATAGGGTGTGGTGTATTTTCATCAAACTCTACAGAGTTTGCACCCTCAAGACCAAGCACATTACGCGCATATTCGACAAGTGTGAGCTGCATACCAAGACAGATACCAAGATAAGGCACTTTGTTTATACGTGCATATTCAATTGCCTGAATTTTTCCCTCAACACCACGTGATCCAAAGCCACCCGCGACAAGAATACCGTCACAATCACGTAGAAGTGCTTCTGCACCGCGCTCTTCGATCTCTTCGGAGTCTACCCAGCAGATCTCAACTCTTGAATCAAGGTGTGCACCTGCGTGAATAAGTGCTTCTGTTAATGATTTATATGATTCTTTAAGCGCAAGATATTTTCCTACAAAACCAATAACTACACGACCTTGTGGCTGTACAATTTTTTTCACTAAAGAGTCCCATTCGCTCATATTTGGTTCAAGATCCCCAAGCTCTAACTCTTTTGCGATTGGTTTAAGGATATTTTGACGTAAAAAGCTCATTGGTACATCATAGATACTTGCAGCATCTGTCGCTTCAATAACACTGTCGGCACTTACATCACAACTCATTGCAAGTTTTTTCTTGAAAGTTTTTGGCAGTGGGTTCTCACTTCGAGCAATAACCATTTGTGGTGTGATACCAATACGGCGAAGCTCCTGAACAGAGTGCTGGGTCGGTTTTGATTTTAACTCCCCTGCAGCTTTAATATAAGGAATAAGCGTTACATGGATAAAAAAAGTACCTGCAACATCATCATCATGCTTCATTTGACGAATTGCCTCCATAAATGGCAACCCTTCTATATCGCCGACAGTGCCTCCAAGCTCGACAACTAAGATATCATGTCCCTCCCCTGCTTCTTTAATACGCTTGACAATCTCACCAACGATGTGAGGGATGACTTGAATTGTCTGCCCAAGGTAACCACCGGCACGCTCACGCTCAATGACAGAAGAGTAAACCTGACCTGTTGTGAAGTTGGAACTTTTTAAAAATGAGGTATCTAAGAATCTTTCGTAGTTCCCGATGTCAAGATCAGTTTCCGCTCCGTCTTTTGTTACAAAAACTTCACCGTGCTCTAGTGGAGACATCGTTCCAGGGTCAACATTGATGTATGGATCAATTTTTAACATACCAACATTCTTGCCAGAGTGTTTAAGTAGTGTACCAACACTAGCAGCTGTAATCCCTTTTCCAAGAGAACTCAAAACCCCTCCGGTTACAAAAATGTACTTCGTCATCTAAAAATCTCCATATATTTAATTAACGCGATTATATTCTAACCTCACTTAAAATATAGTATATAATGTCAAAAATAAAACAGTAAAGAAAAAAATGGACAATATTCTCTTGTATTTGGTAGCTGCTCTGGGTCTCTCCACGGTTCTTAATATCTTTTTTATAAAATTAAAGATATCTCCCATAATAGGGTATATATTTACAGGTACGTTACTGAGTTATATTTTTGGTTTAGAGCATGTTGCGCATTCACATGAACTCGCATCAGTAAGTGAGTTTGGAATCGTTTTTTTGATGTTTACGATAGGTTTGGAAATATCTCTAAGCAAAATGCGAACAATGAAAATGCTGATTTTTGGCAATGGAATTGCTCAGATTACACTAACGACAATCGCTGTATATGCTGTTACAAACTATTTTTTCAATATAGATCCGATTTCGGCTTTAATAATTGCACTGGCGTTTGCTCTCTCATCGACAGCTGTAGTGCTTACATACCTTAAACAATCCAAAGAGATCTATACTTCTTATGGACAAAGAGCAACAGGTATTCTCATTTTTCAGGATATTGCTGTTATTCCAATTCTAATTCTCATAGCTTTTTTATCCAGCGAAGCAGATGAGAATATCAGTACTATTTTGTTACATACTTTTTTGAGTGCATTTGTGATTTTAGCTTTTATGTTTACAGCAGGGAGAAAACTTATAGAGTGGCTTTTACATTTTTCTGCAACAAGTGAACTTGATGAACTTTTTATGGCTTCCGTTCTTTTTATAGTAACAGCAACCTCACTGCTCGCCGCTTTCATGGGTTTTACATATTCATTGGGAGCATTTATAGCGGGTATGATAATTGCCGAAACAAGATATCATTATAAGGTCGAAGCAGGTATAGAACCGTTTAAAGACCTTCTTTTGGGAACGTTTTTTGTTGTTGTTGGTATGAAGATCGATGTCTCTATGCTCGTTGATAATTTTTTCATTATCCTATCTATCTTTGTAATGGTCTTTTTATTAAAAACATTGATAACATTCGTAGTGGTAGCATTTACCTATAAACCGTTGACAGGATTGAAAACAGGATTGGCTATTGCACAGGTTGGTGAGTTTTCATTCGTTATTTTCGCGTTAGCAAGTGCAGGCAATCTTATTGATGAACAGCTTGCATCACTTTTGGTGCTTGTAGTTATTGTGTCAATGGTTATTACTCCATTTTTTATTCCTCATGTGAAAACAATTGCAGAGTTTATTATTCGTTCAAAATCTTCTATTCCTGAAGTTGTAGAGCTCAATGAGCGTAAAGATCATATTATTGTATGTGGGTATGGTGTTGTTGGAAAATTTGTTGCAAAACATTTAGATGAGTATGGAATGAGTTATATTGTCATTGATAACTCTCCAAAACATGTAAAAGAAGCACTTAACAGAGATCTTGAAGTCTATCTTGGTGATATGTCCAAACGTTCTATAATTGAAGCACTTCATGTGAAAGATGCTGCAGCAGTGATAGTTACACTGGATAATCCGGAGAAAAAGCAGTTGATTTGTGAAGCAATTTTAGAACAAACGCAAGAGGTAAATATTATTGTAAAGGTTGTTTCGCAAGAAGAGAGAATAAGATTGAAAAAACTAAAAGTTCCTCTTGTTGTCGATGGAAAAGTAGAAGTAGCAAGAGTACTCGTTGAGCGGGCAATGAGCTGCCAGCTCAACTTGTAAGTTTGATAGATAGTATTAATTACCTCTTGAACCCGGTTTAATGGCTTTGCTTCCCTCTTTACAAAGAGGACATTCCTCTGGTACATACATCTCAAATGTAAAGTCAGCAAGTGCAAAAAATGGAATATCCTGTGGTAGTTTACAGTTAGGCTTTGTTTCAACGTTACTGCCTTCTCTATGGCAAAAACCGCGATTTGCCAGTGCCGCAATACCGACGATTTCGCCACCGAGCTCTTTTACAACCGCAGCAGCTTCCATGGCACTTCCACCTGTTGTGATGATATCTTCACACATAAGCACTTTTTCACCCGGTTTTATCTCAAAACCACGGCGAATAGTCATTTTTCCATCAACTCTCTCAGCAAAGATAGAACGGACATCAAGCGCAGTTGCAAGTGCAAAACCGGCAATAAGTCCGCCAAGCGCAGGTGCACAGACTGTATCTATCTCTAAGCCGCTTGCTTTTATCTCTTTTGCCAAAGCATCTGCTAAGAGTTTTGCAGTTTTTGGGTCTTCTAAAACTTTTGCAGATTGCAGGTAAAACTGTGAATGATTTCCACTGCTAAGCTTGAAGTGCCCCTCTAAAAGAGCATCTGCATCCATATATATTTGTTTAATATCCATTTTTTATCCTGATTATTGTAGTTTTCAAGAGCACCAAGGGTGCGAGGGCTCTCTGCCGAAGAGAACCAAGCGTTAGCGTAGGCAGTTTGTGCCCTTGCGGTATACTTCCTTTGGCGTGATTAAACCTTAAGTATTTCAGCTTCTTTATCTTTTAGGATGCTCTCCACTTTTGCGATGTATTTGTCTGTAATCTTTTGTACATTGTCTTGTGCAGATTTAGATTCGTCTTGCGTAATCTCTTTCTCTTTTTCAAGTTTTTTGATTTTATCATTTGCATCACGTCTGTCATTTCTGATAGAGACTTTTGCTTTTTCGCCCATACCTTTCATCTGTTTTACAGACTCTTGACGTTGTTCAACCGTCATTGGAGGAAAGAAAAGTTTGATCTGATCACCGTCATTGTTTGGGTTTACACCAATGTTTGCCGCTTGAATTGCAGACTCGATATCGCCAAGAAGGTTTTTTTCCCAAGGATTAACAACAATAGTCGTAGCATCTGATGCAATGACAGATCCTACTTGATCAAGCGGTGTCGGAGTACCATAGTAGTCGATTTTTATATTATCAAGAACCGCTGTTGTTACCTTACCGGTTCTAAGCGTTTTGAATTCTCTTTGCATATGTTCAATAGAACCTTGCATCTTTGTTTCACATTCATTAAATATCTCTTCTAGCATACTCTATATTCTCCCTATTTTGAACTGTTTGCTTCTTTTGCAGCAGGAACACTCGGCAGTGTCGGTGCTGCAACATTTGTTTTATCTACAACTTCATCAACAACAGAAGATTGTGCTGCTTTTGAGTACATGTACCCTAGTGCGATTGTATTGATGACAAATAAAAATCCAATGGTAAAAGTTGCTTTGGCTAAGAAGCTGTTTGGACCTTTCGCACCAAAGACAGATTCGTTAGAACCGCTGTATGCACCAAGACCGATGCTGGAGCTTTTTTGTAAAAGTACTGCAATTACCAAGATGATAACGAGCACGATTTGTACAATAAGTAAAAGACTTGTAGTCATATATATTTCCTATAATAAAGTGGCGAATTATATCTAAAAAAACTTATATTATCAAACTGTGTATTTCTTGGGTATAATTACAAATACTTTAAATTGAGGACATCTGCGTGAAAAATTTAAAAATTATAGCTGTTATTTTAATTATAGCCATAGCTGTTTTACTCTTTTTTATGGCAAATGATTCAGCCAAGTCAAAAAATAAAAAGCCTATTGTTGCAGTAACAACCTTTGCTTTGTATGATATTACAGCACATATTGCAGGTAGTACAGTTACAATTGTTCATATTCTTCCTTTTGGTGTTGATCCTCACAGTTTTGAACCGACACCGCAACTTATGGCGAAAATAGAAAAAAGTTCTTTGGTAATTTATAGTGGAGCTGGGCTGGAACCGTGGGTAACAGGATTTCCTTTTAAATCAAGAACAATAGATATGAGTAGATATGTTAAATTGCGCTATTTAGATTCTCATGAGCATCATAATGAACATTCAGTACATAGTACAACAGATCCACACTACTGGTTAGATTTTGCAAATATGCAAAAAGCTGCAGAGGTTATTACAAAAGAACTTGATAGATTGCTGCCACAGAATAAAGCGTATTATGAACAAAATAAAAAGCATTATATAGCGATGTTGCAAAAGCTTGATAAAGCATATAGAGAGAAACTCTCTAGATGTAAAGTTAATACTGTAGTGGTAAGTCATAATGCACTGGGGTATCTTTCAGATAACTATGGTTTTCATGTCGAATCATTGACAGGACTCTCTCCTGAAGCGCAGCCAAGCGCAAAAGATGTCGCGCGTATTATGGAAGATATCAAAAAAGATGGGGTAACAACTATATTTTTTGAGCATTTTGTCAATGACAGGGTTATTAAAAGAATAGCAAAAGATGCCAATATTCAACTTGATGTGTTTCAACCGCTTGGCAACATTACAAAAGATGAAGCAGCAGCGAAATTGAGTTATGAGGATATTATGCAAAAAAATCTTGATAAACTCTCTAAGGCGCTTATGTGCAAGTAAATTTTAAAGTTCCCATTTTTGATGTGAAAAATCTCTCTTTTGTTGTACATGGGCAGACTATTTTGCAAAATATCAATTTTGAAGTTTTTAATGGAGAGTATATTGCTATTATCGGCCCTAACGGAGGAGGAAAGACAACGCTTATTCGTATGTTGCTTGGACTTGAAGAGCCCACTTCCGGAGAGATTCGCCTTTTTGGAAAAAAGCTTAGATCTTTTAAAGAGTGGTACAAAATAGGCTATGTACCACAGCGAGCTTCACATGTTGATGCAAACTTTCCTGCTACAGTAGAAGATATTGTTAATATGGGTCGTATAGCAAGGCGTAAAATTTTTGCAGGTATATCTAAAGAAGATAAAAAAATTGTTAAAGATGCCATGAAAAAAATGGATATTTTAGATTTAAAAGATAAAATGGTCGGCACACTTTCAGGCGGACAAAGACAGCGTGTTATGATTGCACGCGCACTTGCTTCTTCTCCTGAAATTCTCATTTTAGATGAGCCAAATACCGGAGTAGATGTTGCATCACAGCAGCGTTTTTACAAGCTCTTGGCAAAACTCAATAAAGAAGAGGGTATTACCATTTTGTTTATCACCCATGATATCGGTGTTATTGCAGATGATATCGGCAGACTTTTTACCATTAATCAAAAAGCGATTATCTGTAATGATCCTAAAAAAAAGCTCTCTTGTGAAGATATGAGTGAACTTTACGGTATAGAAGCACATCTTCTTCATAATCATAAGCATGAGCACTAGGATGAAAAAATGGTAGAGATGTTATCGTATGAATTTATGCAAAGAGCCTTTATAGCAGGAATCTTTATTGCTACTCTTGCTTCACTTAGCGGTACATTTGTTGTTTTGCGTCGCTACTCTCTCATTAGCGAAGCATTGGCACACTCTGCGCTTGTTGGGGTGGCAGTAGGCTTAGTAGCGGGCTACAATCCTTTGTGGGTTGCTGTTGCTATTGCGATTGTTTCAGCTTGGCTTATTGAGTATCTGCGCAGCACTTTTGCACTCTATTCCGATGCTATTTTAGCTATTTTGCTCTCTGGTTCATTGGCTCTTGCCGTCATTATTGTCTCACTTGGCGGCGCATTTAATAACTCGCTGTTTTCCTATCTTTTTGGCTCTATTCTCTCAGTGAGCGATAGTGATGTTATGACCATTGTTATCTTTGGTTCACTCTCTTTACTCTTTTTGCTTCTCTTTTCAAAAGAGCTCTATTTCATTGCCTATGATGAGGAGGTTGCAAAAACAAGCGGCATAAAAGTAAAATTTCTTAATTTTCTGCTTGTAACGGTAGTGGCGATTATTATCGCACTCTCTATCCGTGTTGTGGGCTCTTTGCTTATTGGAGCGTTGATGGTTATTCCCACAGTGGCTGCTTTGCAGTATCGGTTCGGATTTAAGGGCACAATGCTTCTCTCCCTTTTCTTCGCACTTTTTAGTGTTGTTTTTGGTATGAGTCTCTCTTACTATTTCTCCCTGCCTTCGGGTGCGACGATAGTGCTTTGTGTTATTGTTATCTTTATCATTTCATTGATTATCAATAAAAAATGAAAATATCGACAGAGTTTTCCAAATATGCCGAATATTATGGTCATTACAATGTCATCCAAAATCAAGTAGCCCAGAAGTTGCTACGGTATGTCACGCAAGAACCAAAAAATATTTTAGATCTCGGCTGTGGCAGCGGGGCTTTGTATAAAAAGATTGATTGGTATGTAGAGCACTTTGTCGGCGTGGACTTTGCACCGGGAATGTTGGAGTTGCATCCAAAAGTAGAGCATGTAGAGTGTATCTACGGCAATTTTAACGATGCTATGCTCTTTGAGTATCTGCGTACCTATAGTTTTGACTATATCTTCTCTGCTTCTGCGCTGCAATGGGCAGATGACTTAGAGAAGGTATTTCAAAACATCATTACATTAAATGCTCCTGTAGCGTTAGCAATCTTTACGGCAAACACTTTTAAAACTCTCAACAAAACAGCAGGACTCAAGCCGTTGCTGCGCTCACGCAAAGAGATAAAAGCGCTGCAAAAAAAATATTTTCCCGATGCAACGTTAGAGGTGGTAGCATATAAACTGGAGTTTGCAACCGTTCGAGATATGTTTCGCTACATTAAAAAAAGCGGTGTCAGTGGCTCACGCAAGATGCTCTCTTATAAAGAGACAAAGAGATTGATGCAGGAGTATCCGCTTAATTATTTAGAGTTTGAGGTCGCTTTTATCGCTCATTGAGGGTTATCTTTTTTTCCAGATTGTAAAGCTCATAACGGATAGCTTTGAAGTTTTCACTCTTCTCTATATCTACAAGTTTGAAAATCTCTTCTAAAACTCTAGCAGACTCCTGTGCTCTTTTAAAATTTGCTGTTATTATGCTTTTGATGTCTGTACGTGTTTGTTCACTTTTTGTAGAGCTTTTAAGGACATCATTAATGCTGTCACGATTTTTGAGGAGTTCTAGAGTCTCGTCTATTTTTGCTTTATGACGAAGTGATTTTAATTTTGATGAGAGTTCTTTGTTATTGTCTCGGTATCGCATGATGTCTTCAACAACGCGGATACCCTCTTTGAGACGGTTAAGATTTGCATCTGCCACCCGATAAATTTCGGGTGAGAGAAGATTACTCTTCACTGCCAAAGATACCAAAAAGTTGTAAAAGTGCTATAAAGATATTGAGAAAATCTAAATAGAGTGCAATAGCACCGTCAATTGGAGTCTCATACGCTCCATTCATAATGTTTTGTGTATCAAAGATAACCAAAATGCTAAATAAAATTACAACTGCTCCTGCAATGATAATTTGAAGCATTGGATTTCCAAGAAAGATATTTAAAATAGAAAAACCGATGATTACAAAGAGTGCAATCATTAAAGGTTTTCCAAAACTTGTAAAATCTCTTGTGCTTTTAATGGCAAAAAAGCTCATAGCACCAAAAACGACTGCAGTCATCGCAAAAGCATTGCCTACTATCGTTGCTCCCCCTGCCATGCCAAGTGTATATGCCAAGAGTGGTGCAGTAGTAAGCCCTGTTACAAAAACAAAGGCAAACATTACAAGCAGATTGATACCCGGCTTGTTCTTAGCAAACTGAAGACCGATTAAAAGCCCTATCTCTAAGAAAAAGAGAGGCCACATCATAGAAGATATACTGGCTGCCAAAGGCACACCAACATAAGCTCCTACAGCTCCGGCCATCATAGAAGCGGCAAATAGTTTATATGTCTCTTTTACAAAAGAGACAATCTGTGCCTCTGAACGATGTATTGTTTGTTGCGCATAAGAGTTTCCTCTTGCATAGTCACGATCATAAAGTCCCATATTTTTTTCCTTTTATAAAAATCTTTTTGTAAAGATATTTTTATTTAAATGAATTTTATACATAAAGAGTTAATGAAAAGCAACATAAAAGCAAAAGAAGTGCTTACAATATATATAAGTTAAATAATATCAAATAATAAGATTTGTAGAATAAGTAAAACAAATTCTATAAGAAACACTCATAGAAAAAATTTGAAATTCTTTTGCAAAACTATTGACATTGAAGTTAAAATCCCCTATAATTCCCATCCACAAACAGAGACACCTTGTTAAAAGGTTGGATTTGCTTCGAGTTGAAGTGAAGAGAGATTGTTTGAGATCATTGAAAACTAAGCAAGTAAGAGACTAGAAGTAACAGACTA
>FPHK01000141.1_pt1 | contig 35635 bp, 34 predicted proteins | sample 1057251 | NCBI WGS metagenome assembly FPHK01 (sample SAMEA4473311, study PRJEB15554) | hydrothermal vent metagenome | biome: marine basaltic hydrothermal vent biome; feature: marine hydrothermal vent; material: water | place: Pacific Ocean | collected 2011-06-14/2011-07-23 | depth 1155 m
AATGGTAGGGTATGGCACAAACACTTATAGGGCAGATCGATCGGATTCTTTTTGAGGGGGATGATGGTTTTTTCATTGCTGTTTTAAAAACAGGGGAGAAGATAAGCGGTACTTATTATGAGAGTGATATAAAAAACATCAAGGGCTCTGCTATCACACTTGAGGGGGAGTGGCACATACATAAGAAATATGGCAAGACCTTTAAATTTACCGCCATCAAAGTCAATCAAAATGAGCTCTTTTTCTTTTTGACAAAAGTCGTTAAAGGTTTTACAAAAAAACTTGCGGCTGATCTTATTGAGCAGTTCGGTTCGGAAGAACTTGTAACTATCTTGGACAATGACATTGAGCGGCTCTTAGAGGTCAAGGGTATAAAAGAGAAGCGTCTTAAAAAGATTCAAGCCTCTTGGAAACAGTTTCGTTCTATGCGTAATCTTGGAGAGTTTTTAAGCCCTTTTAATGTCTCGCCTACACTGCTGACTACCATTGCTACGGCTATGAAAGATGTCGATGAGCCTTGCTCGAAGATCAAAGACAATCCCTATATTTTGACAAGTATCAATGGCATTGGCTTTAAGCGTGCGGATGAGCTGGCAATGAAGATGGGCATTGATGCTGAGGATGAAAATCGCATCAGTGCGGCGATGGATTATCTGCTGCTAGATTATTGTGAGGCAAACGGAAACTCCTGCATCGCAAAAGAGCAGCTCTTTAGCGGACTCGATGAGCTATTGGGTTTTTTTGAAAAATCATACCTCTATGAGGCAGCACTTGTGGAGCGCGTGGGGGAGGGGAGCATTGTTGTGATGAAGAATGAACGCCTCTCTCCTGCACGGCTTTATGATGCTGAGAAGTTTTTGTATGAGACATTTACAAAGCGTGCCAAACAGGACAGCGGCGGCTATGTAGAGAATCTTGAGCAGTTTTTACAATCCTCCTCTTTAAAGCTTGGGCAGCAGCAAAGAGAGGCGGTGGAGATGATAAACAGCGGTGCTTCGATCCTCTTTCTTGTCGGGTATGCGGGAACGGGAAAGAGTACGACTTCTAAGACGATTTTAGAACTTTTAAATACCCGATATGACTCCAAAGAGATTATGACTTGCGCACTTAGCGGCATCGCATCGCAGCGCATCAGCGATACAACAGGCTTTGAGTCTGCTACGATTCAGTCGCTTTTGGTAAAGCATGAAGATGCAGAGAAGTTTCCCTACTCGGTAGTGCTGATCGATGAAGCCTCTATGATAAACTCGACACTCTTTGCCCGCTTAATGAGCAAGATATCCAACAAAGCCATTGTCATTATTGTTGGAGATGATGCGCAGCTGCCGCCAATCGGTGCGGGTAATGTGCTGAGTGATGTCTTAACGCTCAAGCTCGCCCCCATTGTCAAGCTCACGCAGATATACAGACAGAGTGAAGATCAGGCAATTACACTCATAGCAAATCAAATCCGACAGGGAGAGGTACCGCAGTATCGAGGCGAATATGAGGATTTTGAGTTTGTCGATGTCAACATCGCCAACTACTATGCGCTTAAAAATCAGCTCACGCAAGAGGAGCTCAAAGGGCTGCGTGAGCAAAATTCGCAAGATATTATCGCCGAGATTCTCCACAGAGTGGTCGCTTCCATTGAAAAAGCGCGCTATCGCCTGAACAATAAGCTCATAAAAGAGTATCTCAATTATTTTCAGGTCATTACACCTATGAAAGGGGGTACGCTTGGGAGTAATAATCTCAACAGAGTGCTGCAGGAGTACTTTAACCCCAATCCCAAAAAGTGCATTAAACGAGGGGAGATGGAGTTTCGTTTGATGGATAAGGTCGTGCATACGAAAAATGAAAATATGCCTGCGTGGCATCCTGAGCTCTTTAAAGAGGGCGAAGATGCCAATCAGCGGCGTATATTTAACGGGATGAGCGGACTGCTTTTTAAGATAGATGAGGATGAGGAGCAGGCCTATGTCTTTTACCCCAATGAGGATGTCGTGGTGCGCTATGAATATGAAGAGCTAAAATCGCACCTGATGCTCTCGTATGCTCTGACGATTCACAAAGTGCAGGGGATGGAGTATGACATTGTCGTTATTCCGATGAGTTTCACGCACTTCATTATGCACAATACGAAGCTTATCTATACTGCCATTACACGGGCAAAACATCGCTGTGTCATCATTGGGGAGAGCGGCGCTTTTGAGTCTGCATGCCGCCGTGTTGATGTGACACGCAGAGATACCGTTTTGTTGGAGCTTAAAATTTAGTAAGAAACTTCTCTAAAGCTTGTTCGTTATCGATGTTCTTTATGTTTGTGATAGTACCGTCTTTAAGAAGTACGACAACGATTTTCTCTTTGTTCATTCCTTTGGAGTATTCAGCAGAGAGTTTGTCATCATTGATGAGTAAAATCGGGAACTTCAGCTCTTTGAGATCAGGAAGAATAAACATCTTTTTAATAAGCGAAGGAGCGGGGGAGACATCTGCTACATAAAAGGCATGATGATCTTGTAAAAAGTTTGCAGGTTTTGATTGAAGAAATTTATTGCAAATATGACCGGTTGGCTTGGCAAATGAAAAAAAGACGACTTTTATCTTTTTTGAAATTGTTTGTGGCTTTTCATGTTGATCATTGAGTGTAACACCTAAAAGGCTTTTACCTACGACGAGTTTCGCTTCTACATTTTTGTTTTCATCGCTTTTTGAACTACAGCCAAGAAAAGCAAAGGCAACAATAAGGGCTAAGATAATATTTTTCATATCTACTCCATTCATTTTTTTGTATAATACAAAAGTAAGTGTAAGATTATAATATGAATTGGATTTACTTACGCTAATTAATAAATTTTAAAGTTACTAACAGGATGAAAAATGATGGTAAAAGTAGCAGCTATTCAGATGAGCATGAGTGCAGATAAAAGTGCAAATGTGCAAAAAGCCAAACGTCTTGTGCGTGAGGCGGCTCAAAATGGTGCGCAGATTATTCTGCTTCCGGAGCTTTTTGAGGGGCTCTACTTTTGTAAAGATATGGATGAGCAGTACTTTTCGTGGGCAACACCACTTAAAGAGAACAAACTGATTCAAGAGTTTGCAACACTCTCACGTGAGCTGCAGATTGTTGTGTTGGTTTCTTACTTTGAAAAGGCACAAGAGGTATACTTTAACTCTTTGGTTGTTGTGGACAAAGGAGCGGTTTTGCAAAACTATCGTAAAACACACATCCCAGATGGCCCGGGATATGAGGAGAAGTTTTACTTTACCCCCGGAGATACAGGCTTTCAAGTTTATAATACAAGTTTTGGGATAATCGGTGTTGGTATCTGCTGGGATCAGTGGTTTTGTGAAACGGCGCGGGCGTTGACACTCAAAGGTGCAGAGCTTATTTTTTACCCGACAGCCATCGGTAGTGAGCCGGAGATTGGGCTTGATTCAAAAGAGCATTGGCAACGGGTGCAGATGGGACATGCCGCGACAAATACCGTTCCCGTAGTCGTAGCAAATAGATACGGAAAAGAAGTGGGCAAGAGCTGTGAACTTACTTTTTATGGTTCAAGTTTCATCACAGACTACACGGGTGCTAAAATTGCCGAAGCCCCACGCGATGAGGAGAGTGTTGTTTATGCTGCATTTGATCTCCAAGAGAATGCAAAACAGAGAGAGTATTGGGGACTATTGCGTGACAGACGCCCTGAGGTCTATAAAGATATCTGCTAGAGACTTTGTAAAATAATTGCTTCTAAATCTTGTAAAGGTGCAGAAGTGATTTCTTGAAACTGTGTGCGATTAAAGGTCTGCTGCCGTTTGGCAAGTTGTGCGGTATGTGTGGAGATAAGCTCTAACATCTTCTCTTTTGTAATCTCGCCATCAAGAAAAGAGAGCACTTCGACTATGCCGATAGCACCCATAGCATTTGGCGCACGCGTATATTTTTGCTCAAGGTATGCCACTTCATCGATCAAACCCATGTCATACATTTTTTGTGTTCTCTTGGCAATTCGCTCACGCAACACTTCACGCGCTACATCAATGTTGAAAATTGGCAGCTCTTTTATGATAGGCTTAGGTGGATGTGCACTGAACCATTCGCTCGGTGTCATGCCGCTTGCCTCATAGATAAGCAGTGCTTTTTCTATGCGGTAGCTGTCATTTGGAGCGATCTTTTGCATATAGGCTGCATCTTTTTTCGCTAAAGCTTCATAGCTTTGCGTGAGGTTTTTCAGTTTCTCTTTGACACGCTCCTGCGTGAGGGGTGTTATCTCTGGAAGTTCTGAGAGCCCATCGAGTAGGGATTTTAGATAAAATGAAGTGCCGCCGACAATGATGAGGTTTTTACTCTCTTCTTTACATTTTTGCACAACATCTCTATAGAGGCGTATAAAAATCTCCACACTAAAGTGCTCATTTGGATAGAGTTCGTTAATGCCAAAATGTTTTATCTCACGCAGCTCCTCTTTTGAGGGTTTTGCGGAGACGATATCTATCTCTTTGTAGATACTGAGGGAGTCTATAGAGAGGATATAAGCATCGATCTCTTTGGCGATTTTGATGGCAAGGTCGCTTTTTCCAGAAGCAGTCGGTCCAATGATGGCAAGTTGTTTCATATTATGTTTTTGTCTCTTCTTCAATAATTTCAACTTCATCTGTGAGGAGTTTCGGAACTTGGTTTGGTGCTATGTCACCGCTGAGTGCTTTTATGAGTTCCCTCTCCTGCTCTTTTTCAAGCTTTCCGCTTGCAACGGTGTCGATGATCTTTTCAGCGATGCGCATCTTTGTTATATTTTCCTGTTGATGAAAATATTTTTCAAGATTGTCCTGATAGGCACGGAGTTTGTCATCATGTTTTTGTTTAAAATAGAGATAGATAAAGTAACTTATAATAACTAAAAAGGCAAAGAGTACCACCATCATATCGCGTTTCATTTCAATAGAGTCTTGATACTCAAGCTCACGCAGTTTAGCTGTATGCGCCTCTTTTTCTTTTGTCTGTGTGAGTAGAATTTTCTGTTTTTCAGCTTCTGCTTCAAGTTTTATCTTCTCTAATTGTTGTTCTTGTTCAAGTTTTGCCAGTGCCGTTTGAGACTTTATCTTTGCAATCTCCTGCTCTTTTTGGGCATCAATCTTTTTGAATAGAACCTCTTTTGTATTTGCTATTTTTTCTTCAAAAGCCTTTTCTTCCTGCAGCTTTTTTGCTGCTAGTTCTTCTTTTGATTCTGTAATATTACAGGCACTTAAAAACAGTGCGAGTATCAGTAAAGTGAGTAGTTTCATTATAAAGTGCCCTATATGTTATGTAGGCTTATTTTACTGAAAATTCTATTAATTTACTTTTGAGTATAATAGCTTAATGAAACAATATAACTATATCTATGATACGAAAGATGCTTTTTGTGATTTTTTACAGCAGGTAGAGATCTATAAAGATACAAAAAACATTCTCATTCAAATGTTTACTTCAGAAACACAATTAGATCGAGTGGAGTCTATTGCCGCAGAAGTTATGCAAACACTGCCTCACGCGACACTCATCGGCGCTTCTACTGCAGGTGAGATTATTTCGGGTAAGATTATAGAGTACAGTACGGTTTTGAGTATTTCTGTTTTTGAAAAAAGTTCTCTGTGCCTTTTTGAGAGTCAAGGGGATGATTCCTATGTCCTTGGTCTATCGCTTGCAAAAAAGGTTTTTGATGCCGATACCAAATGTGTTATTACCTTTTTAGACGGTTTGGCACATAATGGAGAGGAGTATTTGCAGGGACTCAATTCTATGAACTATAAGCATGCAGTCATTGCCGGTGGTATGGCTGCGGATATGCTTAACTTTGAAAAGACCTATACAATTAGTGGAGATCATATTTTTAGCGGGGGTGCTGTTTGTGTCACCATTTCCGGTGAATATCTGGAAGTATTGCAGGATTATAACCTTGGCTGGAGAGCAGTCGGTCCTACATTTACGGTAACAAAATCAGATGGAGCAAGGGTTTATGAAATAGACAACAGGCCGATAAAAGAACTTTATGAAGAGGTATTAGGCAGCTTTGCCGTTGAGAATATGCCGGCATCTACTATAGAGTTTCCGCTTATTTTGCAAGAAGACGATATGCAGATAGCACGCTCAATGCTGAGCGTTGCAAAAGATGGCAGTATTTTATACGGAGGCAACCTTGAAGAGGGGTCAGTGGTGCGCTTTGGTCTTGGCAGCCGAACACTTGTCAATCAGTACTGTCCAAATCAGCAGCTCAAAGAGAGTGAAACACTACAGGCTTGTTTTATTTACTCCTGTATTGCACGCAAGATGTTTTTGGGTAAAGAGCTGGAAAAAAATTTCCGTATTTTGCAAAACAGTGTACCTACAAGCGGCTTTTTTACCTATGGGGAGTTTTTTTTCAATGAGAAGAAAACAAAACTGCTCAATATTACGACTACCCTGCTTTTCTTACGTGAAAAAGGGACGGAGGCTGCTAAAAATCATACAGAGAAAAAAGAGACGATTCAAAACAGCTCTAAAACGGACAGCGCACTTTTTAATCTTATAGAGTATGTAACGACAGCACTCAAAGAGCAGGAGAGGAGTTTCAAAGCTTCCAAGTTCAAACTTGATGAATTTTTGAAAGCACTTGATTCTGTTGTCATTATTTCGCGTACGGATACAGAGGGGATTATTACCTATGTTAATGAGCAGTTTGAAAAGATAAGTGGTTACTCTACGGCGGAACTCATAGGCAAATCGCACAGTATTGTTCGTGATCCGGATGTAAAAGATGCCGTTTTTGCAAGGATGTGGGAGACGATTACAAAAGGAAATATTTGGAAGGGTGAGTTTTCCAATCGTGCAAAAGATGGAAGCATCTATTATGTTAAATCTTCTATTATTCCGATTCATGATGAAAATAGTAATATTATAGAGTATATGGCGATTCGTGAGGATGTTACCTCTTTGGTTGAGAGCCGTAAAAAAGCCGAAGAAGCCGGTATGGCACAAGCTATGTTTTTAGCAAATATGTCTCATGAGATTCGTACACCAATGAATGGTATAGTTGGTTTCTCTGAACTGCTTGCAAAAACAGATCTAGATGCAACGCAAAAAAAATATATTAAAGCTATTGCTAGCTCGACAAAGGTTTTGCTCGATATTGTTAATGATATCCTTGATTCTTCAAAAATTGCCAATAACAAGATAGTTTTTGAAAAAATCCCGTTTAATCCGGTAGAAGAGTTTACGATGACTTATGAGTTTTTGAAGCCGGTTGCTCAGGAGAAATCGATTAACTATAAGCTTGCAATTGATGAAAAAATTGCAAAATGTCTCATCAGTGATGCAACACGACTGCGACAGATAAAGATAAACCTGCTCTCAAATGCAATCAAGTTCACTCCCAAATTTGGAGAGGTTGCGTTTAGTGTCTCTCTTGTTAAAGAAGATGCGAAGAGTCAGACACTGCTTTTTAGCGTTGCAGACAGTGGAATTGGTATTCCTGAAGATAAATTAAAAACAATTTTTAAGCCTTTTTCTCAAGCAGATGCTTCTACAACGAGAAAATTTGGAGGAACAGGTTTGGGCTTGAGTATCAGCTCAGACCTCATTAAGGCCTTTGGCAGTCAATTACAAGTTGAGTCTGTTGTCGATCAAGGCAGTTGTTTCTATTTTACAATGCGTTTTGAAATCTGTGAAGAAGTATCTTTGCAGGAAGAGAGTATAGATAATGACCTATGTAACAAAGATGAAGATTGTGATAAATTTTATCTTGAAGTCTTGGTTGCAGAAGATTATGATGTTAATCGTACGCTTATCGAATCTATTTTTCAAAAGTATAAAAACATAAAATTGACTTTTGTTGTCAATGGAAAAGAAGCGATCGAGCAATTGCAGCAAAAGAGCTACGATCTTGTACTTATGGATATTAATATGCCGGTGCTTAACGGCAGGGATGCAACAGAGTATATTCGCCAAAAACTCAAAATGGATTTGCCTATTGTCGCTTTAACGGCAAATGCGTTAGAGGGAGACAGAGAGAAGTTTCTTGCTTGTGGAATGAATGACTATCTCACAAAACCGATTGATTTTAAAGCCTTGGAAAATATTTTAAATAGATACTCCAAAACAGAGTCAGAACTTAATTCACGTTATGTGACAACACTATTGAAACGTTTAAAAAGCAAGGTTGGACTCAGTGAAGCGGTCTCTTTAAAACTTTTGCGAACTTTTTTAGACTCTTTAAAAGAGTTGATCCCTGAACTGCAAGAGGCATTTAAAGTGAAAAATACGCAGCATATCTATACAACTGCCCATAAATTAAAAGGGGCGGCAAGTGCTTTGTATATTGATGATATCAGTGAGATTATGCAAAAAATCGAGCAGGCTGCACACGAGGGAGTTATTCTTGATACGAAAGAGGATATGCAGCGTATTGATGCGTATATAAAAATTTTAGATGCAGCTGTGAAAAAAATCATCTAAATTTAAATCACTTTTTGTTAAAATATAAGCATCTTTATCATGGAGTGCAATTTGCAAAGATTACTACAAAAAGCGAAAGATTTTAATGAACTTGTGATGTTTGAACACTCCATATTCTCCTTACCATTTATTTTTATTGCTATGGTTGTTGCAGCGGATGGTTGGTTTGGTTCTAAACTGCTTATGTTAGGAGTTTTTGCTGCACTCTCAGCTCGAAATTTTGCGATGGGTGTGAATCGCTATGCAGATCGTGACATTGATGCGAAAAATCCACGAACAGCGAGTCGTCCTAATGTTGATGGCAGACTTGACAGTTCAAGCATCTTAATTTTTATAGGCGTCAATGCCTTTGTATTTATTGCTGTTGCCTACATGATAAACTCACTGGCTTTTTGGCTGAGTTTTCCTATTTTAGCGGTTTTGGCATCGTACTCCTATTTCAAACGATTCTCCTCTTTGGCACATGTGATTTTAGGTGTTTCACTTGGACTTGCACCTATTGCCGGCGTTATTGCCGTAGAGGCGAGTATTCCTCTGTGGTCTGTTTTGCTCTCTTTAGGTGTTATCTTCTGGGTGGCGGGTTTTGATCTGCTTTACTCTTTGCAGGATATAGACTTCGACAAAGACAACGATCTCTACTCTATTCCCTCACGCTACGGCGCTGATGCTACGCTTTTTATCTCTGCGCTCTTTCATGCTTTGGCTGTTTTGTTTTGGTTGCTGTTTGTCTGGGCGGCAGGGCTTGGTTTCTTTGCAACGCTTGCAGCTGTAGGGAGTGGGTTTGTGCTTTTTTATGAGCAGCGCTTAGTGCGTCGTGATTTTAAACAGATAGATCGTGCTTTTTTTACGGTTAACGGCTATCTTGGCATCGCATTTTTTCTACTCATTATTCTTGATAGGATCGCAGCATGAGTGAACCACGTTTAGTTCCCGCACCCATAAGTATTCAGTTCTCAGAAGCCTCTTTGGATATGGAGTCGTATGAGAGAGAGTTCCAACAGCTCAGTGAAAGTGATGATGATCCAATCTCACAATGGCTTAAACTTGCAAAAGCACGGGGTGAAACGGCAGAGACCGATCCCGTACTGCTTAATCTTGTAGTTGAGTTGCACAGAAAGATAGATGCACTTGAGGCATTTTTGAAAAACGAGACACCAAAGCGTGTCTCTTTAACGGCAGAGGCAGAGATAGAGAGTATAGGTTTTGAACATTTCAAACTCAAAGATCCGCTTTTGGAAGTTGGCAAAGAGTATTATGGACGTGTTGCTATGCCGGTGCATCCAAAACGCGATATCGGTATCTTTTTTAAAGCCGTTACACCGCAGCTTGCACTCATTATAAAGATGCACGAGCGAGATGAGAAAGAGTGGGCAGCCTATATGACAGCGCGTGAGAGAATTCTTATTCGCCAAGCAAGAGAGAAAAAACAGTGAACTTAGAAAATTTTCATTTGAGTATTGAGTATGTTATTGTAGCAATGGCGGGTGTCATTTTATATTTGCTCTATTATGTTTATACAAAAGATGCGGATTACTCACGTAATATCCGTTCTGTTGCCTCTGTTGTGGAAGATCTAAACAGAGAACTTTTTTACCTTAAAAAACAGCTTAAAGAGACAGAGTCTTCCATTGCAAAAACACCTTCACGTATGAATGATGAGGAGATATACCAAGAGATAGAACGCTCAGTATATGATATGGTGCAGCCTCTCTCACTGGCACTCAAACAGATACAAAGTAATATCAATGCTATTGAAAATGAAATAGAAACACGTATGGGAGAGCTAGAGAGTGGTGTGAAACAGATATCTATTCCTTCTTCTATTCACGGTAATGATGATGAAAAAATTATATCGCTCTATAAACAGGGTGTCTCTGTCGATACAATCTCCAAAGAGCTGCATATATCAAAGCCTGAAGTTGAATTTGTACTGAAAATCAATAAGATCAAGTAATAATGACTGCTGATAGAAAACTTTTTACTTTGGTCTGTATTCTGATAGGGACGAGTATTATACTCTCTTACACCCTTACACCTTATACTACATTACTTTTTGATGTAAATCAATTTCATTTTGTGATCCGTCAAACGATTTTTGGTTTTGGTGGCATTATTATTATTTTTTGGCTCTCACAACTTGATCCTGATAAGTGGCTCAAACCTATAGGATTTACGCTTTTTTTTGGATCTTTGATTTTAATGATAGCGATGCCGTTTTTGCCTGAGAGCATAGTAAGTGCGGTTGGCGGTGCAAAACGCTGGATTAAAATAGCTGGTTTCTCTTTAGCACCCGTAGAGTTTTTTAAAGTCGGTTTTGTTTACTTTTTGGCTTGGAGTTTCTCACGTAAACTCGGGCATCATGACAATATGGGGCTCTCTAATGAGTTTAAAAGGTTTTTACCCTATGGGGTTGTTTTTGTAGCAGCGATGTTTATTATTGCATTTTTGCAAAAAGATCTTGGACAGGTTGTTGTTCTTGGTGCGACACTTCTTTTTTTGCTTATCTTTGCAGGCAGCAGTTTTAGATTTTTTTTAACTATCCTTGGCGGTATATTTGGAGCAATTATTATTTTTATTTTAACGGCTGAACATAGAATTTTGCGTATAAAATCATGGTGGTCTATTGCTCAAAACTCTGTTTTGAAACTCTTTCCTGATTTTATAGCAGATAAATTACGTGTTCCTGTTGAGGTTGAGCCCTATCAAATAGGAAATTCACTTAATGCTATTCATAACGGTGGTATTTTTGGTACAGGCTTGGCTGATGGAACTTTTAAGCTTGGTTTTCTCTCAGAAGTACATACAGACTTTGTTCTCGCAGGAGTTGCTGAAGAGTTTGGTTTTGTCGGTGTATTGTTTATTGTTGTGATCTTTTTATGGATGTTGCAGCGTATCTTTAAGATTGCAAACCGTGTAGAAGATGGGAGTTTGTATCTCTTTAGTATAGGTATAGGGCTTATTTTTGCTTTTTCTTTTTTGGTAAATGCCTACGGTATTAGTGGTATAACTCCGATCAAAGGGCTCTCTGTCCCTTTTCTCTCCTATGGTGGATCTGCAATGCTGGGTGCATCGTTTGGTGTGGGTATGGTACTGATGGCATCAAAAAAAGCAAAGATGAATTAAGGATAGGTATTTAGATGAAATTATGTGTAACCGGTGGTGGAACAGGCGGGCATCTTATGGTAGCTGAGGCCTTAGCAGAAGCGGCTGTAAGTGATGGACATGAAGTGATCTTTATCGGCTCACAAAATGGACAGGATAAAAAATATTTTGCAGAGAACAGTCCATTTTCATATGTCTATTTTTTAGATACGACAGGAGTTGTCAATCAAAAAGGAGTGGATAAATTAAGAGCACTAGGGAAGATATTTAAGGCTTTTAGATTTTCACGAAAATTGCTTAAAAAGCATAAAATTCAAGCAACATACAGTGTCGGTGGATTTTCTGCTGCTCCGGCATCTTTTGCCTCTTTATCTTGTTTTATTCCTCTTTTTATTCATGAACAAAATGCAGTCAAAGGGCGTTTAAATGCTCTCTTAAAACCTTTTGCAAAAAGCTTTGTCTCTGCCTATGATCAAGACTCGCCAATTAAAGGCTACCCTGTTAAAGAGATTTTTTCTAAAACAGCACATTTGCGTAAAGAGCTGAAGTGTATTGTTTTTCTTGGTGGGAGTCATGGTGCAAAAGCCATCAACGATTTAGCACTTAGTGTTGCTATGGAACTTACACAAAGGGGCATTGAGATTGTTCATCAAGCAGGTGAAGCTGACTATGAACGGGTAAAAGCGGAGTATGAAAAACTGAATGTCACGGTAGAACTCTATGGCTTTACAAAAGAGCTGCCGGAGTTGATAAGTAGAGCTGATATGGCTGTTTCACGCAGCGGGGCATCTACGCTTTGGGAATTAACCACAAACGGCTGTCCGGCACTTTTTGTTCCCTATCCTTATGCAGCAGGGGATCATCAGTACTATAATGCACAGTTCATTGTTGCAAATGAGATGGGTTGGTGTGAGCGTGAAGGAGAATCACTGAGTGAAAAACTTTTAGAGATTATTAAAATGCCTCATCTTGAAGAAAAAAGTCAAAAACTTTTAGCGTATGCAAATAAAGATGTAGCTAGGCAGATGATAAAAGATCTACAAAGACAAGTAAAATGATTCATGAACTTGCACAACAGTTAGTTGATCTGATTTTTGGCTGGGGATATCTTGGCATTTTCATTATGATGGCGATAGAGTCGAGTTTTATCCCTTTTCCGTCTGAAATTGTGCTTGTGCCCGCCGGATATTTGGCGTCTCAAGGGGAGATGAGTATGTGGGCAATTATGGTTGCAGCACTTGCCGGTTCGATGATTGGCTCTTTTGTAAACTATTTTCTTGCACTTACGCTTGGACGTAAGTTTTTACTTAAATTTGGAAAATATTTTTTCATTAAAGAAGCAACACTTTTAAAAATGGAACTCTATTTTCAAAAGCATGGACATATCTCAACTTTTACAGGGCGACTTATTCCGGGAGTGCGGCAGCTAATCTCCATTCCTGCTGGACTTGCAAAGATGAATATAGCAGAATTTAGCCTTTTTACACTGCTTGGTGCGGGTATCTGGGCGCTTATACTTGTTCTGCTGGGTTATTTTATAGGAGAGAATAAAGAGCTTATAAGCGAATACTTAAAAGAGCTTACAGTTGTTCTCTTTATGGTTGTTGTTTTTATTGGCTTGCTATACTATCGTTATCAAAAAAATAAGGAGAAAAAAGATGATTGAAGTAGAAGAAAAAGCACCTGATTTTTGTTTGCCAAATCAGGATGATGTGGAGATCTGTTTGAGAGATTTAAAAGGCAAGTGGATTGTGCTCTATTTTTATCCAAAGGATAATACACCGGGTTGTACAACGGAGGCGTGTGAGTTTACTGAGGCTGCACCGGATTTTTCATCGCTTGACGCTATTATTTTAGGGGTGAGTGCAGACTCTACGAAAAAGCATAGAAATTTTATTGAGAAGAAAAATCTCGGTATTACACTTTTAAGTGATGAGAGCACAGAGATGATGCAAAAGTACGGTGTATGGCAGTTGAAGAAAAATTACGGAAGAGAGTATATGGGCATTGTACGCACAACACTCATCATAGATCCTGAAGGAATAGTACGAGCAAAATGGGAAAAAGTTCGTGTTAAAGGGCATGTCGAAGCTGTTAAAGCAAAACTTGAAGAGTTGCAAAAATAAAATGGTATAATTACCTATGATGAATTTTGTTTTTTTGGAAGTTGCCGATAAAGAACTGTTGGATAAGGTGTTTGCCTTTCGATATAAAATATTGATGGAGATATATCCGGAGTATGTAAGAAAACTGGATTGTGCAGATGCTAAAGAGTATGATAGTTATGATCCGTATGCTATACATTTCGCTGCTTTAAATGAAGAGGGAGAAGTGTGTGCAACGGTACGGCTTATATATCACTCTCCAATAGGTTATCCTACAGAAAACAGTACGCAATTTGACAACAGTATGTTTCAACGAGACAAATTGGGTGAAATGTCAAGAATATTTGTAGATAAAAAATACAGAAGTATAAAAAATACTAAAATTATTATAGAGGCAGTAAAAGAGTTTATGTATGTTAAAATGATGCAAGAGGGCATAGAGTATACTTACGGCTCTCTTGAAGAGAATTTTTTACGATTATTAAAAATTTATAAAATGCCATATCATCCTATTGGAAAAAAACAGAGACATGGAAATTTTGGCTTGCGTTATCCATGTATATTGTATACAGAAGAGTTAGGTACGGCCAACCCAAAACTTATACAATTATGGGAAGAGAAAAAATATGAAATATAAAATTAATCTTTTATTATGTATATATTTGATAACTCTGCCGCTTCAAGCGGATGATTTGCGCAGCTCTCTTTTTAATGATATGAAGGTTTTTGGTGCAATAGCTACACAGACTAAACAAAACGAACATTATCAGCCTTATATTATCTCTGTATTTCATAGTAAAGAGCTTGAAAAACTTGGAGTATCTAATCTTAAAGAAGCATTGACACTGATTCCAGGTGTTGATATGGCAACAGATAATTTCAATAACCAGACACCTGTTTTTAGAGGTTCAAATCCTTATGCCTATGGGCAGTCTAAACTGTTAATAGACGGAGTTGTTGTTAATAACCTTTTTTTTGATGCGTATAGTGAATATTTATCTATGCCGATAGATATGATTAAACGTATAGAGGTGATTAGAGGTCCCGGCAGCAAAGTAGATGGTGTTAATGCCTATGCCGGTTCTATCAATGTTGTAACATATGCTGAAGATTTTAAAGGTTTTGCATCAAATGATAAATTGGTTTTTAAATATGGCTCATATGATTATGCAATGGGCGGCTTTGTTAAAAATTTTACAATGCAAGCATTTAAAGGGCATATAGATTTTTACTATCAAAAAGATAATAAAAATATATCATCAGGTCCCGATGGACTTTCTCAAGGTACTTTGGGTGCAGTAAATGCAGGTTTGTCGCAATCCGGTGATGCTCCTTTATGGCTTGATGAGTATGCACTCGGGCTAAATTTACAATATAAAGATTTCTCATTAAAAGCTCGTTTATTGCAGCATAAACAAGGAAGTGCTTACGGTATTAATTATGCCTTACCTCAAAAAAATGACAGGGTAAAACTACCAAGTTATTATGCAGAGTTGGGGTATGCAAAAAAGATAGATGATTTTCATTTAGATATAAAAGCAGGTGTTAAATATGATGCTTTTGATTCTAAAGCAAAATTAGCGCCTGATAAGTTAACTTTAGGAAGTGTTCTCTTTTCTGATGGTATTTATGGAGAACATTATGCAAAGCAAAGAGTGCTTTATCAATCTACATATTTACAATATGATGGATTTCGACAGCATCATATTGTATTTGGTTATAAAGTAACTCAAGAAAAAACTATTAAAATGAGTTCTAAACTTTCAAATTTAAAAACCGGGGATGCTGCCTTGGTTGATTATACAAATACATTACCGTTTTTTGATAAAGATGCACATCGGAATGTGGATAATTTTTCATTACAGGATACTTACAATATAAATAAAAAACTAAGTGCTTTGTATGGAGTGAACTATGAGCGTACATCTTATAAAGATGCAGGATTTGAACCAAGAATTTCTCTTGTTTATCGTCAAAATTTTAAAAATATTTTTAAAGCCATCTATAGTACTTCCCATAGAAATCCCTCATGGCAAGAGATGTTTACAAAAAATAATCATTCAAGAGTAGGTAATACGAATTTAGAACCGGAAAAGGTGACTTCGTATGAATTTGCATATATACGAAATTTTACGAGTGATTCGTATCTGCAGAGTGATCTGTTTTATCTTAAAAATAAAAATCAAATATATAATTCAGCTGCTGATCCTGTTTATAAGAATGCGGCTAAAACAGATATTTACGGTATCGAACTTGAATATAAAGGGCATATCTTTCCAGAGGATGAACTCTACGCAAACTACACATATATAGATGGAAAATCTTTTGTTGCGGATAGTAGTGCAAGCAGAGATTTGCCAAATGTTGCACATCATTTGGCAAAAGGATATTATATTTATCATCTCAGCAGTGCCCTCTCTTTGGGTACAGTATTAAAATACACCGGTTCAAAAGAGAGAGAACCTACGGATACACGCTCACAAGTAAATGATTATACAACACTTGATACGGCTCTTAACTATAAGAATAAGCACTATAACTATAGTATGAATGTGAGTATCAAAAATATTTTTGATGCCGATGTAAGATATCCGTCTCCTAAAAATACTTATGTACAAGATTATGTACAAGAGCGTAGGACTTTCTTACTTACGCTGAAAAAGAGTTTTTAGATGATACGTAAATTTTTTATTTTCATGCTGTTTGTTCAGTCACTTTTTGGATATAGCTATGATGATCTATTGCTTAAAGCGGATGCTGCTATTTTTCCAAAAATAATGCTTATGGACAAAAAAATAAAAAATAAACTCATAGACAATAAGATAATATATGTTATTGTTTATAATAAAGATGATTATGAAATTGCACTGCATGAAAAAGAGTATATAGAAAATAGCTTTAAAAAACATATGGGCAGTTATCCTTATAAAATTGATTTAGTTACGTTTTCTCATCTCTCTTTTAATACGAAAGCATCTGCTTTTTATGTCTTAAAATCATCAATAGATAACATTAAAAAGGCTGCAAATATTGCTCGTAAAAAAGAAATTATTAGTTTTTCCTATGATGTAAACAATTTAAAGCATGGCTTATTATTTTCTCTTGTGATTGAGAATTCAACAATACTCTATCTTAATAAAGAGTATCTGCATACAAAGAAAATTGATTTTGTTGATTATTTGCTTTCAATGGCTAGGTTTATAGATAAAAGTAGTATCTGATTTTATAATTATGATACAATAGTGTGAGAAAAATTGAGGACTATTGAATGAAAAAAAGAAAATTCCAATCATTATCATATAAAATTATGAGTTCTATTATTTTGACCTCTATGATAATTATGGTAGGGATTTTTTTTTCATTTGAAACAACTAATAAAAAAGCTTTTTATAATGTTGAACTGCAAAAAGCGAAATTAATAGTAAAGACTATTGAGCCGTTAGTCGCGATAGACATCTATCTTGGTATGCAAAATAAAATGAGATCTCTTATGAAAGAGTTGATCAAAAATAAAGATATTTTATCTGTTAAAATTTTTAAAAATAATAAACTCATTTATGAAGTAAGCTCTAAAAATAGCAGTGAAACACTGTTTGTCTTTAAAAAAGAGATTTTTCAACCGAACTCTCAAAAGAAAATAGCTGCTATCGAACTTGACTATTCTAATCATAACTATAAACAACTCATAAATAAATATAATAAGATATTAATAATTATTATTGCTGTACTTGTTATAATATTTACATTGTTGAGTATTTACATTGAAAAATTATTACAACCTTTGAGAAAGATTGCCAACCTTTTAAGAAATTTTTCTACTGAGAAAAAGCTTGAATTAGGTGTGATCAGAGGAGATAATGAAGTTTCGCTTATATTATCTGCATTGAATGAAATGCAGGAAAAAATATTTGATTTTACAAGAAAACAAAAAAATATTAACGCATATTTGGAACAGGAAGTAGAGCGTAAGACAGAGGAGTTACGTAAACAATTATTTAGAGATGATTTAACACAATTACCAAACAGGAAGAAACTTTTTAATGATATTAACAGTGCCAATAATGATGGTGCATTGCTGCTTGTAAATATTGATGACTTTAAAGAGATTAATGATTTTTACGGGCAGAGTGTCGGTGATTATGTTTTAATAGAGTTTGCAAAAAGATTACAACATCTTTTTGAAGATGAAAAAAATATTACTCTAAGCCGTCTTTCCGGTGATGAATTTGCTCTGTTTTTCACACATAAACCCTCATATAGAAGCTTGATGAAAGTAGTAAACAACTTGACTAAAGAGGTTGAAAAAATGGTTTTTGAGTATGAAGAGAGTGAAATCTTTCTCAGGATTACTATGGGTGCTACTATGGATGCAGAGGAGATGATTGAAAAAGCAGATATTGCTTTAAAACTTGCAAAGGAGAAGAAAAAATATTTTTTACTCTATGATGAGAGATTTGATGTAAAGAGACAGTATAAAGAAAATATGGAGTGGGTGCAAAAAATCAAAAGTGCTATAAAAGAAGATAGAATTGTCCCTTATTTTCAGCCAATTTTCAATACAAACGCACAAACACCTGTAAGTTATGAGTGTTTAATTCGTTTAATAGATAGTGATGGAACAGTTATAAGTCCATATAAGTTTTTGACCATCGCACAAAAGAGTAAACTCTATCCGAGATTAACTAAAATAATGCTTGAGAAAAGTTGTCAATATTTTCAGCATAGAGAAGAAGATACGACTTTTTCTGTCAATCTCTCTATTACCGATATCCTTGATGTGGATATGGTGGCATATATTCAAAAATGTATTAAAAAATATGATGTAAATAATAGAATTGTATTTGAAATTCTTGAAACAGAGGGAATAGAAAATTATGAAGATGTTGCATCCTTTATCTTTACTATGAAACGACTCGGATGTAAGATTTCTATAGATGATTTTGGTTCAGGATATTCTAGTTTTGAGCATATTTTAAAACTTGATATTGATTATATTAAGATTGATGGAAGTCTTATCAAAAATCTTGATACAGATATAAATTCTCAAATAGTCGTTGAAACAATTGTGAATTTTGCGAAAAAATTAAACCTTATTACTATTGCAGAGTTTGTTCATAATCAAGCGGTTTTAGAAAAAGTTAAATCATTTGATATTGAACGTGTACAAGGATTTTATTTAGGTGAACCTGCGAAAGAGAAAATTTGAAGAGAGTTAAACGAACTCTCTTCTGTTAAAGATGAATTTACCAGCCAATTCCTAAGCCGACAACATAGCGGCGATCTTCTAGCTGACCGGTTTTTGCACCAAGCTGTTCTTGGTATGTTGCAAATTGGAGTTTTAATACTGCAAGCTGTAAATCTGCACCTGCTGTATAAGCTCCTTGGTACAATCCTCCATTAAGTGTCATCATAAACCAAGAATTGTCAACAAGTCCGACACTTATACCGGCACGAATATGTTGCATTGCATCAAATTCAATATCTGCATTATCGTACTGATCATCTGAACGGTATGGATTATAGTTTCTTATTCTTGCTTGTTGTGCATTGAGTGCATCAACATAATCAACAGCTACTTTAAATGAATTTAACCATGAAATTTCAGGTGAGATAGAAGCACCAAAATTAAGTGTCATCGGTTGTGCACCATAAGAATCATCAAAATTTAAAGTTCCTACATTCATAAGACTGACACCTAATGAAGGCTTAAGTGCGGCAGCAAAATGAGGAGAATAGAGTAAACCGATATCTGCACCAACTCCGGAATTTTTTACTTCATAGGTATCTTGAAGATATTGAATCAGATCATCTTTGTTGTCCGTAACTTCTCCAGCATCCAATCCTGCTTCGTATGATTTTTGTGAAATATATTTTGCGCCAATACCTATTGTTATATCACCAGCTAAAACATTATCAAATCTCTTTGCAAGACCAAGTACTACACCACCATAAGCTCTAGAGTGTGTCTCAAGAAGTCCATTGGATCCACTGTTTGAATGAGGAATAAAGTTTGCATCTGCCGAAGCTAAAAGTCCTATAGAATATGCCCAGTCACTTTCTGTATGGTAGGATACTGATGTATAGTTTGATGCTGTAACATTAAAAACTTCGCCTGAGTATTTTGCAACTGTATCAACAACTTCTGTGTCTTTTGCATCACTCACATCATCAATGAATTTTTTTGTATCTTTTGATGATGATACTGATAGTCCTAGTAGCTCAACTTCAACACCATGACTCTTTTTAATATTGATAAGTCCGGCAGGGTTATAAAAAACTGCTGTTGAGTAACCACCCACTGCGGTATTTGCCGCACCCATGCCCATTATACGTGGATCTTTATATAAAAACTCTTGCGTTGACATATCTGCATAAGCGATAGTTCCAAGTGCCAGTAATGGTAATAATTTTTTCATCTTTTTGCCCCTATTTATTTAGATATTTTAATATATCATCTACAGTTATATTTCTATCTGTTCCATCTGTAATATTAGTTTTGAAATCTTTTATGCTCTGTTCAATATCAGGATCATCACTAATTGCGGAAATTGTATCTGTACCATTGTTTAATGTGTCTACCAGCAACTGTGCAATACTGCCGGAGTTGTTGTTGTCTTCAAATGAAACCGGGCAGGCATAGCATGCTTTTGATGTATCAGTTATTGCTCCTGTTGCATTGTCTTCAATGCCCTCACATGCAGTTTTATTTCCATCTGCCGTACAATATCCGTCAGTTAAAACAGTTGTTCCATTTGATGAAGGTGAAAGAGCATTCGCTAGTCTATAAAAAGTCAGATTGTTGTTATTGTTATCTTTTTCAATAACAACAAGATGTTTGTATGCTGTTGGATTATTTCCATCAAGTGAGATATTAACATCTGATGCTGTGATGTTAGTTTTAGCTGTACCTGTCGCCCAAGCTAAAGCATCAAGACTTGCCTGCATATCTAAAGGCGTAGTATTTTGTTTATTATTTATTGATTCTGTCAGAGTCGTTACATCTTTTGTTAAATAAGAGATGGTATTTGCCGTTGTAACTGTTTGATTGATCCCAACATAGAGACAGACATTCTGCACTCTTGAGTTGGTTGTTGTCTTTAGTACCTTTGGACTACATAAGACGCCTGCACTGGTGTTGTTTCCATCAGCAATAGATTTTAAAAAATAGCTTTGTGCTTTTTTTAGAAGCGGCATAGAATCTGCTTTTTTATTTTTACTTACACTTGAAGTGAAACTTGAAAATGCGTTGCTTGAGGAGTCATCGTTTGCATCCATAATGATTTTAATTACATCGCTGACTCCATATCCGGATTTTCCCATATATGCAGCTGCGAGATTTAAATTCAAATCACTTTTTGTAAATGCTTGCGAACAGCTTCCTTTTAGTTTATTAATGGCTGCATCAAAATTACCATGATCTATATCTTGTTGCACTTCAATACCACAACTCGCTTTATCGCCATCCCCACAACCACTAAACATTAATGTAGCTGTAGCTACCGATATTGCTATAATTTTTTTATACATAACAATTCCCCTTTCTCTTCTACTTATGACATTTACATCTATTTTAAGATGTACTTATAACATTTTAGCAGTAAAATCTTAATTCTTTTTTAAATATTATTTGAGTATAATTCGCGGATTTTTCTTCTGTATAGTTGAAAATATTAACAGGTTATGTCAAAAAACCGGTGCAGCTCTCTTCTTAGAGAGTCGATGTCCGACATTTCCAAAGCCAACCGGTGAAATTCTGGCGCTAAATGACGCCTTTTAAGGACCTCTTATGGTAACTATGAAAGACCTATTGGAATGTGGTGTACACTTCGGACACCAAACTCGTCGTTGGAACCCAAAAATGAAAAAATTCATTTTCGGTGTTCGTAAAAACATCTATATTATAGATTTACAAAAAACATTACGTTATTTCCGTAATACATACCAAATTGTTGTTGATGCAGCTGCAGAAGGACAAACTATCCTTTTCGTTGGTACAAAAAAACAAGCGCGTAACTCAGTAAGAGAAGCGGCTATCGCATGTGGTATGCCATATGTAGACAACAGATGGTTAGGTGGTATGCTTACAAACTTCCCAACTATTCAAAAGTCTATCCGTAAACTCGATGTGATCACTGAGATGCAAGAAAACGGTCAAATCGATCTTTTAACTAAAAAAGAAGCATTGATGCTTTCAAGAAAAAAAGACAAACTTGAAATGTATTTCGGTGGTATCCGTGATATGAAAAAACTTCCGGATATGCTTTTTGTTATCGATGCGGTAAAAGAGCATACAGCAGTTTTAGAAGCACGTCGTCTTGGCATTCCAGTTGTAGCTCCACTTGATACTAACTGTGATCCTGATCTTATCACATACCCAATCCCGGGGAATGATGATGCTATCCGTTCTATTCAACTTTTCTGTCGTGAAATGACAGCTGCTATCAATGAAGGAAAAGCACTTCGTGACGGTCAAGGTGAAGAAGTTGAGCAGACTGAAGAGGTTGCATCTGAGGAAGCAGCAGCTACAGAAGCTCCGGCAACTGAAGAAACTACTACAGAGGAAGCATAAGATGGCAGCAATTACAGCAGCAATGGTAAAAGAGTTGCGTCAAGCAACTGACGCACCAATGATGGATTGTAAAAAAGTTTTAGTTGAAGCTGACGGAGATATGGAAAAAGCAAAAGAGCTTTTAAAAGAGCGTGGTATTGCAAAAGCGGCTAAAAAAGCTGACCGTGTTGCAGCTGAAGGTCTTGTTGGTTACAAAATGGCAGATGACTTCTCAAAAGCAGCTGTTGTTGAAGTAAACTCAGAGACTGACTTCGTTGCACAAAATGAAGGTTTCCAAAATCTTGTAAAAGATACAGTAGAAGAGATCTACAACAATGAGCCGGCTGATGTAGAAGCACTTAGCGCATCTGCATACAATGAAAAATTTGTAGAGTCTGTAACAAAAATCGGTGAAAAAATCGAAGTTCGCCGTTTTGCAGTAATGAAAGCAGAACCTACTGAAGCGATGAATGGGTACATTCACTCAAATAATCGTATCGCAGTTATTGTAAAAGCAAAATGTGACTCTGAGAAAACTGCAGAGTGCATGAGAGATACTTTAAAACAAATTGCTATGCACGCGTCTGCAATGAAACCAACAACACTTAGCTACAAAGATTTTGATCCTGAGTATGTTGAAGGTGAAACTAAAGGTCGTATTGAAGCGCTTAAAAAAGAGAACGAAGAGCTTGCTCGTCTTGGAAAACCGCTTAAAAATGTTCCTGAGTATGTCTCTATGATGCAACTCACTGATGAAGTGATGGCAGCAGCAGAAGCAAAGATCAAAGAAGAGTTGATTGCTGAAGGAAAACCAGAGAAGATTTTAGACAAAATTATCCCGGGTAAAATCGCAAGATTTATCTTAGATAACACACTTCTTGATCAAGAACAAGCACTGCTTGACCAACAATATGTTTTAGATGACAAATTAACAGTTGCACAAGCTGTTGAAAAAGCTGCTAAAGCATGTGGCGGTACTGCAGAGATCACTGAGTTCGTTCGCCTTGAAGTTGGTGAAGGACTTGAGAAAAAAGAAGACGACTTCGCAGCAGAAGTTGCAGCACAAATGAGCTAAGCCTTTGGCTTAACTCATTCCTTTTTAAAACACTCTTTAAATATCCTAAAACAAACTTACAATAAGCTAGATTTGATTATAATCTTTTTATGAATTTATTATCCGCTAAAAATTTATCACACTCTTTTGATTATGAACTTTTTTCTGATGTCTCGTTAGAGCTCAACACCAAAGAGAGTATTGCCATTATCGGGATCAGTGGAAGTGGAAAATCAACACTGCTGCATCTGCTCTCGACTCTTTTAAAACCAAAAAGCGGTGCAATAGATGTGATGGGTGAAGATGTGTTGTCGATGAAAGAAAAAAAACTTGCTCTGTTGCGACGTAATGAACTGGGACTCGTTTTTCAGTCACACTATCTTTTTAAAGGTTTCAGCGGATATGAAAACCTTGAAGTTTCAGAGATACTGACGCAAGAGAAAATAGATCAGGAGCTTTTAAAGCGTTTGGATATTGCGCACTGTATTCACCAAAAAGTGACAGAGCTCTCCGGTGGACAGCAGCAACGTGTCTCTATTGCAAGAGTATTGACAAAAAAACCAAGCATCATTTTTGCGGATGAGCCTACAGGAAACCTGGATACTGCCACAGCCCATGAAGTAATGGAGCTTTTTTTTGAATATTTAGAGACAAATGAGGCAGGTATGGTACTTGTCACGCATGATGAAACACTCGCACACATGTGTGATAAGATCTATCGTCTTGAGAATAGAGAGTTAATAGAGGTACAATAATATCATGGAACTCGCACAGATATTTAATGAAGCAAATATTGTCGGGTTCTTACTCCTTTTCTTTCGTTTTGCCGGACTTTTTATTGCAGTACCCATCTTCTCTCATAATAATATTCCTATGAGTATAAAAGCGACAATGGCATTCTTTTTTGCAGTTGTTTTTTATGCTTCTATGCCTTCTGTAAATATTGCTCTGAATATTCCGACAATAATTATAGCGATATTGAGTGAGTTTATGCTGGGGCTTGTAGTGGGTGTAGCATTGCAGCTTGCTTATAATGTTATTACTTTTGCAGGTGGGCAGATATCGTTTATGATGGGGTTTTCAATGGCAAGTGCCATTGATCCACAGTCTGGAATCTCAATGCCGATTATTTCACAGTTTTTATCACTTTTGGCGCTTATGGTTCTTTTTGCTTTAAATCTGCATCACTGGATGCTGCTTTTTATAGATCATAGTCTTAAAACAGTACCACTTGGTGGTTTTTTGATGAGCAAAGATATTTTTCATTATCTTATGCACGCAGCAGCTAATATGTTTTTAGTTGGTTTTATTATAGCTTTTCCTATTATTGCGCTCTCATGGCTTGCAGATACTATATTTGGAATGTTAATGAAGACTATGCCGCAATTTAATCTCTTGGTAATTGGTTTTCCAATTAAAATAACAGTTGCTTTTAGCGTTCTTATTGCAATATTAACGGCAATAATGCTTATTTTAAAAGGAGAAGTTCAAGAGACTTTTAATGCCTTAGAGATGCTTTTTTAGTTTTTTTTAGGTACAATAAGCTCTAATCTCTTTCAAGGAACATACGTGAAAATACTACTTTTAAATAATAACCCCGTTGTAAATAAGTTAGTTACATTAAGTGCTCAGAAAACTTCTGATGAGTTGGATATAGCTGCAAACGTTGAAGATATTGAGGGTAGTTCGTATGATCTTGTAGTAGTAGATGACTCTATAGGCGGTGATGAAGTTTTAGAGATACTGAGAGAAAAAGTACATTTTGTAAAGAGTCTTTATATTTGTACAAGAGATGCTAAAGTGGCAGTAGATTTTAATTCAATACTGAAAAAACCGTTTTTGCCGACAGATTTAGTGGAACTGTTTGCGATGTTTGGTAAAGAGATCAAAGAAGGATTGACAGCACAAAGTACTCAAAATCTGCAAGATGAGATAGATGATTTAGAAGAGTTTTCTTTGGATGAAACAGTTGATCTTGATATAGACGAACTTGAACTTGATATAAATGATAGCGATGAACTTTTAAGTGAAAGTGTCCTTGATGATGAAGAGGCACAAAAAGTAAAAGATCTTCTCGATGAAACAGAAGCAACGCAAGAGGAGGCTTTTGATTTTGATATGGCACTTGATCTTGAAGATGAAGCGGATGTAGATATTGGCGGGGAAGATACATTGGATGAGATAGAAGATATGCAATTTGATGAACTTGATGATATTGAAGATTCAAATGAGAAAAAGGATGAAGCTGTTGTAGAAGATGACGCTTTTGATTTTGATATGGCACTTGATCTTGAAGATGAAGCGGATGTTGATCTTGCTGAAGATGATGCAATAGAAGATATGCAAGATGAAGAAGAGAATTTTGAAGAGTTAGAAGATGCAGAAGAAGTTTCTGATATTACAGGACTTGAACAGCAGATTCAAGAGGCGGTAGAAGATTTGAGCCAAGAAGATCTTGAGAGTGAACTTGATGATGAAACACTTTTAGAAATTGCTGCTTCAGAGATGGATTCGCTTGATAAACTCAGCTCAAAAGATCTTAAACTCGCACTTGGCGAAGAGCTTAATGAAGAAGAACTTCAATCAGAAGAAGATGTCACACCTGAAGATGTTGCAGAGTTGCTAGATGAGGCTGAAGAAGATGTGCAAGAGGAAGCGCTAGAACATGGCGCAGAGGGCATAGTTGCTTTGAAAAAACTCTTAAAAGCTTTGGATGACAAAGATGTAGCAGCCTCTATGCAAGGGATGAAGATCACTATAACTATAGAATTAGGTGGGCAGTTATGAGTAAAATAAATGGTGCGGTATTGGTACTTTCAGGTCCAAGTGGTGCAGGAAAAAGTTCGTTAATTCATAAAATTATTGATGATATCGGAGAGTGCTATTTTTCTATATCTACAACAACTCGTCCTATGAGAGAAGGAGAGATTGATGGAGTTGATTATCATTTTGTTGATAAAGAGGAGTTTGAGCGAGAGATAGAAGAGGATCAGTTTTTAGAGTATGCTCTTGTGCATGGAAACTATTATGGTACATCGCTTCGACCTGTCAAAGAGGCGCTTGCAGAGGGTAAGTTGGTTATTTTTGATATTGATGTACAGGGAAACAGTGCAGTCAACAGCCGTTTGGGTGATATTACTACATCGGTTTTTATTACACCACCGACACTCTCAGAACTAAAAAAACGATTGCAAAATCGTTCAACTGATGCAGAAGAAGTCATAGAACGTCGTATGAAGATGGCACGCAAAGAGATTCAACGTGTTTCTGAATATGAATATTTACTCGTAAATGATAATCTTGATGAGACTGCAAGAAAATTGCGAATTATTGCAACAACAGCACGTTTTAAAAAATCAAATGATGAGATAAATGAATTTGTCAATCGTTGGGAAGATCTTTAAGATTTTTTCTAGTGACACTTGAAAAAAAAACAAAAAAGTTTGCTATAATAGCGTACTTACATTATAAAAGGAATAATTATGGGAATGCCTAGTGGAACAGAGTTACTACTTATCTTTGGAATTATTGTACTGCTTTTTGGTGCAAAAAAGATACCTGATTTAGCAAAAGGTCTCGGAAAAGGGATCAAAAACTTTAAACAAGAGATGAAAGAAGTAGATGAGATAGATGCAGAAGCTCCTAAGAAAGTTGAAAAAAGTGAAGAGGTAGCTTCAAGCGAAGCAACTCAAAAAACTACTACACAAGCGTAAGCCTTTGAAAGAAAGAGTATCGGCGCTTTTGCGCGAAAAACTTGGTCGTGAAGTTGTTTTAGAAAAGCCTCGAGATCGCTCTTTTGGGCATTTTGCTACGCCTATTGCCTTCTCTTTGGCAAAAGAGTTAAAAAAATCTCCAATGGTTATAGCAGATGAACTTGCTGCATCATTTAGTGATTCTGAAGAATTTTCAAGTGTAGAGGCTGTAAAAGGTTACTTGAATTTTCGTTTGAGTGAAGCGTTTTTAACAGAGTATGCATCGTGGGCGCTTGATAATCCGTCACAATTTGGCAAGCAGGAAAAAAATCAAAAGATTCTTTTAGAGTTTGTCAGTGCAAACCCGACAGGACCACTACATATTGGTCATGCAAGGGGTGCAGTTTATGGCGATACACTCTACCGTTTGGCAAAGCATCTTGGCTATGATATTACAGCAGAGTACTATGTTAATGATGCAGGAAATCAGATTGACTTACTAGGTCTTTCTATTCAGCTTCATGGACGTGAAAATCTTTTAGATGAGACAGTAGAGTACCCTGAAGCTTATTATAGAGGTGAGTATCTCGATGCTCTCTCACGTGATGCGATGGAGAAATTTGGAGCTGAAATCTTTCATGATACATCACGCCAGCGTGAGCTTGCAATGTGGGCAAAAGATGAAGTGATGAAAATCATTGTCAAAGATTTAGCAGATACGAACATCCATTTTGATACTTTTGTTTATGAATCGACGCTTTATGATGACTGGGAGAGAGTCATGAAAAAGATGGCGGCAACAGATGCAAATGCAATTTATGAAAAAGAGGGCAAGGTCTGGATAGCATCTGAGGCAAAAGGTGATGAAAAAGACAGAGTTGTTGTGCGTGAAGATGGCAGACCTACTTATCTTGCCGGCGACATTGTGTATCACAATCAAAAATTTGAACGCGGGTATGATCACTACATCAATATCTGGGGCGCAGATCATCACGGCTATATCGCTCGTGTAAAAGCTGCGATTGAGTATCTTGGATTTGATTCTGATAAACTTGAGGTTTTATTATCTCAAATGGTAAGCCTTTTAAAAGATGGCGAGCCGTACAAAATGAGTAAGCGTGCCGGTAATGTCATCTTAATGAGCGACATTGTTGAAGAGATAGGTGCGGATGCCTTGCGTTTTATTTTTGCAAGTAAAAAGAGTGACACGGCGTTAGAGTTTGACTTGGCAGAGTTTAAAAAGCAAGACAGCTCGAATCCAATCTTTTATATTCAATATGCGCATGCAAGAATTAAAACACTGCTTAGTAAAAGTGAACTGAGTGAAGCGGAGATTTTATCTGCAGAGCTGCAAGGTTTGAGTGAGCAGGCTGATTCGCTTTTATTTGATGCACTTTTATTGCCTGAAGTTATTGAAGATGCATTTTCTACACGTCAGGTACAAAAGCTGACAGACTATCTAAAATCGCTTGCTGCATCTCTGCATAAGTTTTACTATGATGTCCGTATGATCGGCACGGAAGATGAAGCAAAACTTTTAAAACTTATGCTTGTAGTGGCACTAAGCATAAAAACAGGACTCTCTTTAATGGGCATCGAAGCTAAAGAGAGAATGGTAAAAGAGGAAGAATAACGCTCTTTTACTATTGTATCTCATTGTAAAATTTTTTAATTCTTTCATATACTTAAAGTACTTTATCACAATAGATCTTTTTTTCTTCCTAAAAGCAGGAGAATTTGCTATTATGCAAACAACTATTATAGAAAACTTAGTATAATTAAGAAACTTTTTATCATAAAGTATGGTACTATTACTATTATATGACTGATTTTAGGGTTTTTAAAAATAATCTGGAGATTGGCAAAAAGGCAAAATATTATGAGTATTACAATAAGACAGGCAAAGGTTGAAGATGCGCCTTTTTTAGCACAAATGATGTTGCAAAGCTCTCGAGCTGGAAAAAAAGTCGGGCTTTTTGATCTGCTGTTTGAAACAAAAAATGATAGAGAACTTTTAGAAAAACTACAGAAACTTACAAAGACAGAGGCAAAAAGTCATTGTCATTATAAAAACTTTTTCATTGCAGAAATGGATAATCAAAATGTAGGAACGCTCTGCTCATATGAACCGAGAAAAGCGACAAATGAAGTTTTTATAAAAGCACTTGAAGAGATTGGTTGCAGAGATGATATTATAGCAACACTCGATATAGTAAACTCTTGTCATTTAGATGTAAGTCGAACAGCATTAATGTTTGACTTTATGGAAGAGCTAGAGGGCTTTATTGATGTTGGTGTTTTAAAAGCATTGATGCAAAAATCTCTCTTGACAGCACGCTTAAGAGGCTATAGTATTGCTCAGACTATTCTTGAGATTGGATCGCTTGAAGCAGAATTACTCTATGAAAAGCTTGGATTTAAAGTTATTGATGAAAAAGAGTGTGAAGCGTATAAAGAGATGTTTGGACGCAATGGATTAAAACTACTCTCCTTTACATTTTAGGAGAGTTTTATTGTTTAGTTCTGTAGGTAGTAGTTGATAGAGTAGCGCATATCGTCATCAAGGTTTTCCATATTACCAAGCATCCATCGCAAGTAGCCTGCATCCTCGCGCGCAACCTCTTCTAAACTTTTTCCTCTGTACTTTCCAAAACGGAAGGTTTTGACGAGGATAGGCGTGTTTGTCAGATCGACCATCTTCTCTACGGGATTTTCTCCCGGAAATTTTGCCTCCACAGCTTTGCGAAGTCTGCTTAAGAAGAGTTTGAGCACTAAAACATCGCCGATGGCATCATGGGCTTTGACCTCTATGCCAAGTGCATCTGCCTCTTTTTGCTCCTCTTTGTAAAGCTCCATCTTGTAGCGAAAATATTGGAGTCGATGTGCCTCTTCCTCTTCAAATATATGTTTTGCCACGCGAAGTGTGTCAATAACTTTCATCTGCACATCAAAACCCTCTTTTTCAAGCATTTTCAGATCAAAAGGGGCATTATGGATTATCATATAGTTCTCAGGCGTATTCAGCTCACAGAGGCGCTTATAGGCTGTTGTCTCTATGCATGACGGTTTGCCCTCTAACATCTCAGGCGTAATGCCATGCACCTCCATCGCCGCAAAATTAATAGGCACGTCAGCACTGCAAAATTCATTATGTACTTCTGTCTCTTTTGCACCCAAAACCATATAGCCAAGCTGAATGACTCTGTCTGCTTCATCCGTTCCCGTTGTCTCGGTATCTAAAATTATATATTTTGCCATTATCTTCTTCTGCTTTTAAAATTGACATCAAAACTGCGTTTGGAGTTGGCTTTGACTTTAAGTGTAAATGTAACTAAATTTCCCTTAGTATAAGTATAGTTTAGTTTTGAGATGATGTGTGAGCCGCTTTTTTTGTTAAAAGGGATATGAAGTGTGATAACTTTGTCCTCATCAGAGTTGTTGCTGATGCTGTAGAGTACTGTTGCATCAAATTGACTCTTCGTGTCATTACGTGAGAGAATCTTTTGTGTGACTTTGGTGTCAAAATCCTGACCGACATTGAGTGTAAGTGGTGTGTTTTTAGGAGTATTTGTAATGCTTGTCTCTCCTAGGAGCAGTTTCTCTCCCCCGTCTTGCGTATAGATGCGTACAACTCCCGCCGGCAGTTCATGGTTAAGTGCCTTTAGATGCAGCTCTCTTTTTACTCCGCTTGAGCGCTCTCCTATAAGATAGAGAGGGTTGTTCATAGTTGCGGTGTAGCTGTTTTTTAGCGTCGTCTCTTTTGTGTTAAAGAGTTTGACACGCTGTTTTTCATAACTGGCAAGGTCAATTTTTATAGGCAGAGAGTACTTATGATATCCTCCAACCGCTTTATGACTTGGCACTGCTGCTTTGTCTGCTGCCATCATTCTGTACATAACAGGTTGCGGATGATTATAAGCTCTGTTGATGTTCCCTGCTATAAGATTGATCGAGGCATTTTTAAAATCTTTTCCGGAGTTGTTTTGGATATCTACGTATGCGGTAAATTTGGCTCTGTTTTTATCAATATTGAGCACATAGTCTGTTGTAAAGCTGATATTTTTTGCAAGGTAAGAGATATCAAGATCAGCTTTGAGATCTTTTTTGCTCTCTACATGAAAAGTCAGTCTGCTTTTTATCGTCTCTTTAGTGTGTTGCTTGTATCTTTTTGGTCTGTATGATTGCCACGCAAGTGCAACGGAAGATGGCAAAGTAACATCTACCGAGTTTTCAAGAATGGTGTCTGGTAAATTTTTTAGCACTAAATCATTTCTGTTTTTTTGGATACAAAACTTTTTGGACTCTTGGACAAGTGCCATATTTGAGTTGTAAATAGTAAGTGTGGTTGCAAAGAGTGTCTGTGTGAGGACAAAGCTTGAGAGTAAAATAATTCGTTTCATAAAAATCCTTTGAAAATATGATACACTTGTAAAAAAAATAAAAGGCAACAAAAAGTTGATAGAGACTCCTTTTTCGTATCTTTTTGTCATCGCACTGAGTGTAACATTTTTTCATCTCTTGGCAACACGAACGAAGATGCGCGTTTTTGAGTATCTTCCTGCTGTCGTGATGATCTATGCTTTTATGCTGCTGCTTGCCTCTATGGGGGTTTTTACTTACAATGAAGCTATCAACTCCCTTTACACGCAGACAAAAACAAATCTTCTGCCGGCAATGCTCTTTTTGATGCTTTTGGAGATTGATTTTCGACATTTTTTAAAACTTGGGAAAAAACTGCTTCTTGCTTATCTCTTGGCCGTTGTCTCTATTGGCGTTGCTTTTGTTGTCGTGGCGAGTTTTTTTCATTTCAATCACGATATGGCAGCCGCTTTTGGAGCGCTTGCAGGAAGCTGGATGGGCGGCACGGCAAATATGGTGGCTGTCGGCTCGGCACTTGATGTGAGTGAAGATGCCTTTGCCTATGCCTTGGTTGTCGATAGTGTTAACTATACCTTGTGGGTTATGCTGCTGCTTTTTTTAGTCCCTTTTGCAAAGATTTTCAACCGTTTTACAAAAAGTGAGCAAAATCTCGCCTATTTGAGTGAGATAGGCTGTGCCTGCGCTATGGGTGCAAAGCGTTACTGGCTGCTCATCGCTTTGGCACTGGGAGCATCGCTGCTCTCACAACTTTTGGCAAACTATGTCGTGATCGTAAATAAAACGACAAGCATAGTCATCATTGCCACACTGCTGGGTCTGCTTGGTTCTTTTACGCGGCTGCGTGAGCTAAACGGCTCGAATGAGGTGGCAACGACAATGCTTTATATTCTCATAGCACTTATAGGCTCAAAAGCGGTCATAGAAAATTTCAGCGGTCTTGGTCTGTATGTGGTGGCGGGTTTTGTTGTTTTACTGCTGCACGCAGGCTTGATGGTGCTTGGTGCAAAACTCTTCAAACTTGATCTCTTTAGCATAGCCGTAGCTTCTCTGGCAAATATCGGAGGTGTCGCATCAGCACCGATCTTGGCAGCAACCTACAATAAAAAGTTTGTCAGCGTCGGTGTGCTTATGGCAATAATGGGCTATTTTATAGGGACTTTCGGCGGGCTTTTTGTAGGCAAAATTTTAGTGGAGATGGCAGGATAATGTTGGAAAATACGATTTTTACCTATATTGTTTTATACATATTGTTGGAGTTTTATGAGGTGCAGTGGCAAAAAGCCGAGACGATAATGGGGATGCTTGCACGGATGTATCAGTGGTATCATAAAAGCATCTTTTTGTTTTTGATTATGCATCCGACTTTTTACTTTGGTGTCTGGTTTGTTTTTGCAACTCACTATAACCCCTATGCAGTGGCACTTTTGCTCTTTAAGTCAGCCGATATTATTACAAAAATCATATTGATTAAAAAGGTCTTTATCGACAGAGAGCTCAGTGAAGAGTTTGCGCTCTCACTTTTTACCCCTATTGGTCCCTATTTGCCCTATATGGGGCTTTTGCTCTATCCGTTTTTTATCTATATGGCGTTTAAGTAGCAGGCTTTGCGATAAATCGAAGCCAGATAAATCCTAATGTGCCGGCTAACAGGGAAGCTGTTAAAATGCCTATTTTAGCTTGAAAAATAAGGGTATCGTTATTTATAAATGCAAGGTCTGCAATGAAGATACTCATTGTAAATCCAATGCCTCCGAGTGCAGCAACACCAAAGAGTTGGCTCATTGAACTGTTTTGTGGTAGTTTTGCTATGCCTGATTTGATGGCAAGAAAGGCAACACCCGCGATGCCTAAAATTTTTCCAATTAAAAGTCCTGCAATGACACCTAAAGAGACAGGTTTAAAAAATGTATCTGCAATATTTGAAAAATCGATATGAATGCCAGCATTAGCAAGTGCAAAAAGAGGGATGATAATCAAACTAACAGGCAGATGTAAAGAGCGTTCGAGTCTTGAAGCAGGGGAGCCGACAGCATCGATGCGGTCTTTTATGTTCTGTAAAATTGCTTTTTGCTCTTCATGCATAGTGTGATCGGTTGCAACAGGATAGCTGTCATACTCATCGAGTAGATTTTTTGTGTGTTGTGTGAAATCTATTGGTGGGATTTTTGGTTTTGAAGGGATGGCAAAGGCAGCGATAACACCGGCTATTGTTGCATGTATACCTGATTCGAGCATAAAAAACCACATAAGAATACCTACAAGCAGATAGGGCAGAATTGCATGGATACCAAAACGATTGAAACTGATCATAATAAGAAACATTCCCCCAGATAAGAGTAGATAATCAAAATGAATCTGAGAAGTATAAAAAAGTGCAATGACAAGAACTGCACCTAAATCATCTACTATTGCCAGTGCGACAAGAAAGGTAACAAGCGCAGGGGAGACACGATTACCAAGAAGAACAAGTGCAGAAATAGCAAAAGCGATATCCGTTGCCATGGGAATCCCCCAGCCTCCAACGCCTTTACTGCCGGCATTGATAGCTGCAAAAATGAGTGCGGGCATTATCATTCCACCTATGGCAGAGAGGATCGGCAGGATGGCGACTTTTACATTAGAGAGTTCTCCAATGAGAATTTCTCGTTTAATCTCAAGCCCTATCATAAAGAAAAAGACAGCCATTAAACCGTCATTTATCCAGTGGTGTAGAGAGTTCTTGATCTCTAAAGATCCGATATCTATTGCAATAGTAGTATGAATAAGATGTTTATATGCTTCATATAGAGGAGAATTGGCAATGATAAGTGCCAAGATTGTTGTCCCCATCAGTACGAGACCGGTAGTCGTTTGTGCATGTAAAAAGTGTTCAAACGGGGTGGCTATTTTCTTAAATGTCTTTTCCCATGGTGCTTCAAGTTCCATATATTGTCCTAAAATTAAATAGATACTTAATTATAGCAAGAAAAGATTTTTTTCATAACAACAAAGCAAAAAGTTTAGTATAATCGTTTTATGAATTTAGAAACTTTGCATAATGAGACACTTTTACTTTTAGGAAAACCGCGCGCTTTTAGTGAAGCAGAATTTGCCGGACAGCTTGAAGCGCATACTATAAGTGTGAGCAAAGAGCTGCGAGATGATATAAAAATCGTGCTTGAGGGGCGTATGATGACGCCGTATGAGCAAAATCTCAGTGATGCGCTCTATGAAAAGGGCGGCTATAGTTTTGTTGCTATTGATGCGTTTGAAAAGGCATTGGCAGCCAAGATTGATGATGATGTGCTGCTGATGAGTCTGAAGCTCTCAAATGATAAAGATCGATTGAAATCTTTTTTACAAACCAGCTGCGTGAGTGATACTCTTTTTTTTAAGCTGCTGAAAATGTACAAATGGCAGGGTGAAGATTTCTTTGAAAATGATGACAATCGTGATGTAAGTGCTGCACTTATTGGGCGTTTTTATGAAAATATAGAGCGCAATCACAATGTGCAGTATGCAACGACAGGGCTGATTCATCTTGTTTCACAGACAAAAAATCCCAAGCTGCTTGAAGCCATCAGTGCGCTTGAACCCCTAAAGTTTCATCCAAAACTAACAGCACTTTTGGCACAGCATCCCCATACGCCAAAAAGTGTGCTGCAGCGCTTTTTTCGCACAGATGAGCGAGATGTTTTGCTGGCACTCTCTCAAAACAGTGCGCTTATGAAAGATATTGCACTAAAACTGCTTGAAAAAGATGCTGTCTTTGCACAAAACATTGCACAAAGAGTAAAAATAGATGCAGCACTCTTTAGCGCACTGCTGCCTTATGCCGCGGCACTGGCACATAATGAAAGTTTGGATGCAAAGATGCAAGAAGCGCTTTTTGCACTTGGTGCAGAGGAGGTTTTAGAGGGCTTGGCACAAAACAGCTCTCTTATAAAACCTCTGCAAGAAAAACTGCTTGCAGTGCAAAATGAGAAGCTCACGCAACTGCTTTTAGGTAATAGCGCGCTTGATGCTGCATTGCTAAAAGAGGCATTTTTAGATGCAAAAAATCATCCGGCGTTGGCAAAGAACCCCGCACTGGAAGCGGTAATGTTGCGTGAGCTCTATGAGAGCGGCGAGGAGGCTGTTTTAGAAGCACTTGCACGCAACACAAACACCCCGATAGATATTCTCTATCAGCTCCAGCTTGATAGACGCTTTGAGCGTGCAGTCAAAACAAATGAAGCTTTTGGAAAAGCGATACAGAGTCAAAATATAGGATGGTTAGTATGAGAGCAAGTGAAATTACCAAGAGTCTAAATGCTTTGGTTGAGAAAA
>FPHK01000058.1_pt1 | contig 31660 bp, 26 predicted proteins | sample 1057251 | NCBI WGS metagenome assembly FPHK01 (sample SAMEA4473311, study PRJEB15554) | hydrothermal vent metagenome | biome: marine basaltic hydrothermal vent biome; feature: marine hydrothermal vent; material: water | place: Pacific Ocean | collected 2011-06-14/2011-07-23 | depth 1155 m
TTCCATTCTTTTATCCTCTCATACTTGTCATAGTATCAAGATCTATAGCACCGTGGCGTTTATACCATACAATTAATAGACCAAGTCCTACAGCAACTTCCGATGCAGCGATTGCTATTACAAAAAATGCAAACATCTGTCCCGTCATATCACCATAGTAGTGTGAAATCGCAGCAAAAGCTATATTTACTGAATTAAGTAAAATCTCAGTTGCGAAAAACAATAAAAGTAAGTTCTTTCTTCTCATTACGCCCACAAGACCTATTGCAAATAGGATTGCAGAAAGAACAAGGTAATGATTTAAACCTATTTCCATCATGAAAGCACCTTTTTATTTTTTTCTTCTTTCTCTTTGATTTCATTTTTTGACATCAATGTAAGAGAAATATCCATTTTTTTACCGGCAAGAACGATACCTGCAACCATAGCAACAAGTAGCATAACAGCAGCAACCTCAAATGGAATAAGATATTTTGTAAAGAGCACAACGCCGACCATTTGTGTATTACCCACACCATCAAGTGCCGGATAAAGTGCAACAATATTGTCAGATACCATCGGTGCTGCAAAAATAGCAACAATTAGAACTGCTGCTAAAGTTGAAAGACCTACAATAATATATTTATTGCCCTGCTTCTCTTTTACATCACGTGTTGTATCGAAGAACATCATACCAAAGGCATAAAGTGCCATCACCGCACCGGTATAAACGATAATCTGTACCGCACCTAAAAAATCAGCATCAAGGATAAAGAAAAATGCCGATATAAAAATCATTCCCGCTGCTAATGCAGTTAATGCATATAACGCTTGAGATGTTGTTACAACTATATAAAACATCGCAATCGTTAAAAATGCAAACAAGTAAAACGCTACCGCTTCAAACATAATCTATTCTCCTTAATATGCCAGAGGTGTTTTTTTAACACGCTCATCTTCATGTGGGGTAATTGCACCAAAGCCTTCAAATTCAAGCTGTTTACCAGCTTTCATTTTGTCAATCGGTGTCAACATATCTTCAAAAAGAAGAAAGTGTTCTCTTTGATCTGATGCATTTTCATATTCACCACCGTGTGTAATTGCAAGTTCCGGACAAACTTCTGCACAAAATCCACAAAAAATACAACGACCAAGATTAATAGTATATTCTGACACTTCTTTACGAGAGTTCTCATCAATTTTCGTATCAATCCTAATACAATTAGAGATACAAATCTTCTCACACAAGCCACAACCGATACAACGCTCAGTATCAGACTCCCAAAGTCGTTTCATCTGATGTACTGCGCGGTATCTTGGACCAATTGGCATCTTCTCTTGTGGATACTGAACCGTATGGATATCAAAACGAATCATCTCACGCATTACTACCCAAAGACCTACAAAGAGTTCTCCCTTAAAAGTCCTCTTCACTACTCGCTTAAACTTACCCCAACCATCAGTAGGATAATCTTCAATATCTACAAGAAAGTAACCGTTATCTGCTACATTTCTGTCGTTAAATGCTTCCATTTTCATTCATATCCCCTTAAAACATCATCACTAAACCAGTGATTACAACATTAACCACTGCTATTGGCATAAGTACTTTCCAACACAACCACATCAATTGATCCGGTCTTACATCTGGCCAAGCTGCTCTTGTCCATAAGAAGAAGAAGAAGAAAAATGCTACTTTTGCTAACAGACCAAGTGCACCAAGAAAAGAACCGTCACCGTAACCACCTAAGAAAATCAAAGGAATTACAAATGAGATAAAGAACATATTTGCATACTCTCCGATGAAGAAAAGTCCCCAACGCATACCAGAGTACTCTGTACCAAACCCGTCTATAATCTCATGATCATTTGCTATAAGGTGAAATGGCGTACGCCCTGTCTCAGCAAAAGCCGATATCCAAAAAAGAATAAATGCAACAGGCTGCGACCAAACGATCCAATGACTAATACCTCCGGCTTGATAGTTGTTAAAATCAATAAGTGATAATGAACCTACCATCATAATAGGAGCTAAAAGTGAAAGCCCTGTAACAACTTCATAAGAGATAAATACTGCAGCGGCACGAGCAGCTGAAATTAAAGAGTATTTATTCGCTGAAGACATACCACCTAGAAGCGGTCCATAAAAACCAACTGCCATAACGCCTAAAATATAAAGAATACCGATATTTACATCTGCAACAATTGGATGTACTTCATATCCAAAAATCTCAAATGGCGGTAAAAACGGTATAGCAGCTGCCGCCATAAAAGCAGTTGCTGCTGTAATTACCGGTGCAATCTTAAAGATAGGAGCCACAACATTAGATGGAATAATATCCTCTTTTGTAAAGAGCTTAATACCATCAGCAGCAACTTGCAAGAGTCCGTATGGTCCAACATTCATCGGCCCTAAACGACGCTGCATAAATGCAAGTACCTTACGTTCAAAATATGTACCAATACCAGCTAATGCTGAAAATATGAGTAGTATTACAACGACTTTAATAATCGTTTCAATTAAATATGCACTGTCCATATATTACACCTTTTCAATCGAAGCTGTACTAAAGCGATAGCCGCTAAAGAGAGCCTCTGAATTTAGATTTTTATCAAAAGTAGGCAGAACTACAATTGAACCTTCAATTTTATTATCACTCACTACATTAGCTGTCAATTCACCATTTGCAGTTGTGATTTTCACACTGTCACCTTCATTGAAATCAGAGTTTGACAAGAACTCTTCACTCATATAGATACCGCTTGCCTCATCAAGTTCTGTCGTTTTATATGTAAACGGTGTGAACTGTCTTACAGGATTTGCTAGATAAATTATACTACCTTCAAGCTTATCTTCACTGAATTTTTCAACACTTTCGTCGCCAGATGGCTCAACTGCTACATTTTCTAACACATAACCGCGCATTTCCGTACCGTCATTTTCATAATGATTTGGAAGATTATCAAACTCCTCAGCTTTAAATCCAACTTCAGTAGGCAGTTTTACCGTGTAATCGATAACATTTTGTGCATCAAATCCTAAAGCGTTTGCAATATCATTGAGTTCATACCCATTGTAACCAATCGCTGCATTTGTAGGATTAACACGTTTGTTAATTGATGTCAATGTTCCCTCTTGCTGATTCATCGCAGGCATATCCAAATCACCGTCACCAAGTGCAGAGAGTACAAAATCTCCATCGCTATTATAACCGATAGTATAGCTTCCTTTGTCATCATCAAGCTCACAGATAAGGCTTACACCAAGTGTATTTGTAAGTGACGGGATCATAACAAGTTCAAATTTTGTATATTTTTCAACCAAAGCACAAAGACGAGCTAAATTTTTCGCATTTGGATGTCCGTAGAGATCCGGCCCGACCATAAGGACAAAACTCTCTTTTTTCTTGAGATTCTTCTCTAAAGTCTCCATAAATTTATCATCAGCGCCTAAAAGTGTTAAAAGTTTGTTATCATCGACAACAACCTCTTTTTCAACTTTTTTAGAGACCATTTTTGATTTTTCTACTTCAACTTCTTCCTCTTCGCCTGTCTCTTCGTTGACTTTCATCTCTTTAACAAGCTCAACAACTTTCTCTTTTACAACTTCCGTTACCGTAACTGTTTTTTCAGAGTGAAATGAAGCTAAATAGTCACTAATTTCAGATGGCATTGCTTCTTTGTCCCCAAAAAGATCAAGCAATAGATAGAGCGCTATCTCCTCTTGAAGCGGTGCATGCTGCACAGTCATAATCGATTTTGCAAGACCTTCAATAATAGGATCGGCTACAGGATGAAAATAGATTCCTGCACCCTTGCTTACTGTTAGTGAGTTGTTAAGTGCATAGCGAGCATTTGGATTGTCAGTTTTAAGAGCTGAACCGACTGAAACGATAAAGTTTGTCGTATGAACACGCTCTAAGTCAGAACTGTAGAGTTTTGTACCGCTAATCTCAGAGTAGTTTTTCATAAATGTTTGAAATGCTTTTGCTTCAGGGTTTACAAGTTTATAACCAAATTTCTCTTTCATCTGTTGTAAGAGATAGGCTTCTTCATTTGTAATTGTTGAAGTAAAAGCAATTGTATCTGCTTTTTTAAATGCCGCAACTGCTGCATCAAATGCTTTTTCATCTTTTTTCGCATCAGCATTTTGATAATCAAAGCCATATCGTCCCGCACCACAGAGTGAAACATAGTTCCATTCATTCATTACACGGTAGATTTTATCTTCTGGATTTTCTATGCTTGTGTGTTTCACTTCATAAGATATCTGACATCCTGCAGAACAGTGTCCACATGTAGCCGGTATCTGCTTAAGCTCCCATGCATTTGATTTATACATAAAGTGCGTATCTACAAGTGCGCCAACAGGACAAACCGCAGCACACTCTCCGCATGACGTACAATCAAGAACATCTGTTCCGTTTGTAAGACCAATGAGTGATTTGTTGAGTTTGTTCCACATAGCATAAGAGTCTTTTGGCATACTCTCTTTAAAGCTTGCATCAATTGCATCTGCACCACGAGGAACAGTCTTAAGTGAATTATCTCCAATCATATCTTTACATACAGTCACACAACGCTCACAGACAATACAAAGACCCGGATCATAATGAATATGCCCCCAGTCATGAGAACTTCTCTCAACATCTTTGATAGCATAGCTTTGTGAATCTACACCGATATGGAGTGTGTAGTTTTGCAGCTCACACTCGCCTGATTGATCACACACACCACATTGAAGCGGATGATTTACATCATATACTTCCATGATAGCGCGGCGCTCTTTTTCGATATTTTCGGTACTTGTGGTAATGTTCATCCCGTCTTTTGCTTTGGCATTACAAGCATAAACCTGTTTACCATCAGCTTCAACAAGACATATACGACAAGCAAGCGTCGGACTACAACGCGTTAAATAACATATAGCTGGTATAAAAATATCATTTGCACGGGCAGCATTGAGTAAATACTCACCCTCTTGCGTCTGAATCTCTTTACCATCAATATTTATAGTAATCTTACTCATTATACTACTCTCACTATTTTGGATTTAAGAAATCTATAATTGCCATAATCAGCCCCACTGTCAAAAGTAGGATTGAGTGCAATTGTTCCTTTTAACTCATCATCAAGTTTAAAGACTCTTTTTTGTGTCACTCCATCAAAAGAGATCTCAACTTCATCACCATCACTAATCTTCGCAGCAGCTGCAAACTGTGCAGAACCACGTAGAGCACTGTCACGCTCTAACTGACGTGCATTATTTGTAAAACTGTTAAACTGCAGCACAGGATTTGCTTGATAGATGACTGTTCCATTGTATTCAGGAAGTTCCGCCACCTCTTCAAGTGTTCCCTCCATAGGAGAGTTAACTACATCAAGCAAGTAACCACGCTCATCTTCGCCAAATCTCCCTAGAAAATTCTCTAAAGAATCAAATGCTACAGCTTTAAAACCACGATCTTGCGGCAGTTTCTCTGTGTAATCAATCGTATGTTCACTCTCTATGCCAAAGGCCTTTGCCAAATCATTGAGCTCATAACCATCAAAGCCAAGAGCAGCATTGAGTGGTAATACACGATTGTCTATATTTACCACTGTCCCTTCTTGTTGATTGAGTGCCGGAACAGTAAGATCAGCATCTTCTGATGCCGATATTATATAATCTCCCTGTGCATTATAGCCGACTACATCACTTAAATTTTCATCACTATCAAGTGCACAAATCAATGAAGCACCAATTGTATTAACCTCATTTGGCACAATAAGGAGTGAAAAGTCTGTATATTTCTCTATTGTAGCAGCAAGTTTTGCAATGTTTTCAGCTCTTGTATGTGCAAACATATCACTTCCTACAACAAGAACTTTATTCTTTGCACGTGCAAAAGATTTACTCATAAAAGTCAACTCATCATCGCCAACATTGCTCTCAGCTTCAAGATAACCTAAATCTAAATCATCCAAGAAAGCTTTTGTTACATCATCGACATCACTGTTTTTGAGTAATTCATTTGCCAAAAGCGCCATAACACCCTCTTCAGAACCTGCTTCATACTTCATAAACTGCGTTACTGTATTTTTCAGCAGTGCATCTTCCATAGGATGTGCATAGACAATTTTTGCTCCATTATGGCGTGCAGCGGTTGTCAGTGCATAGCGAACACCCGGATTATCTGTTGCAATACGTGTACCGATGACAATGACTGCATCTGCCTGCTTGAGTGCCTCAAGTGTTGCACTCGCATGCAGCTTTCCACTCACTGAACTATAAGCTTTCATAAATGCACCATAGCGTCTTGCATCTTCATTAAAAAGTTTCAAACCAAGTTTTTCTTTTAATGCATTTAAAATATATGCCTCTTCATTTGTGATTATTGAAGAGAAACGAATTGCCTTGGCATTTTGAATCTTCTCTACAGCCTCTGCAAATTTTGCTTCATCTTTTGTTGCTTTTACATCAAAATCAAATCCAAAACGTCCAGCTCCACAGAGTGAAGAAAATTCAAAATTATTTTTTACACGGTAAATGGAGTCATCGCCATTTATTCCAGAGTGACGTGTTTCATACTCTAAAGGGCATCCTGCTGAACAGTGTGCACATGTAGATGGCACGCGAGAGAGTTCCCACGCATTTGCGCTGTATTTAAAGTCACTGCTTACAAGCGCACCGACCGGACAAACGGCAATACACTCTCCGCAGAAAGTACAATCAAGTGTTTCGGCATCTTTTGGAATAATTGTCGAAGAGTAACCACCGAATTTTACTTCAATAGCATCATCTCCAATTACTTCATTACAAACATGCACACACTTTTCACACATAATACAAAGTGCAGGATCGTAATTAATAAGCCCCCAATCTTTTACTGTTCTAAGTTGATCTTTAGCTGAGAATTCCTGCCTTGAAACACCAAACTCCAAAGTCATATTTTGTAGATCACATTCGCCTGATTTGTCACAAACACCACACTCTAAAGGATGATTTACATCATAGAGTTTCATAATGTTTTGACGTTCACGCTCAAGCTCATGAGAGTTTGTTTTTACTGTAATACCTTCAGTCGGTGGTGTGTTACATGAGAGAATAAACCCATCAACACCCTCAACTTCCACAGAGCAGATACGACATGAAGCACATGGAGAAGTTTTAGAGATATAACACATTGTTGGAATATAGATACCTGCTTTTCGAGCAGCCTCTAAAATCGTCTCGCCTTTTTGCGCTGTTACATTTTTTCCGTCAATTGTAAAGTTAATTGTTTTTTGCATCATCAACTCCTACGCCTGTACCATGGCAATGTAATAACAACGCATACATCGATCAGCTTCAGCTAACGCCTGTTCTTGTGTAAGACCAAGATTCACTTCTTTGTTATTATCTTTACGATCATCAACAGTTAAAACTGCAGAGTGCTCACGCGGCAGACCCGGAAGCCAGCCTGTAACTTTCTCTTTCTTATCATAGACTTTGAGTTTTGCCAAGTGATCTTCCATGATCTCTTCATCTGTGAGTGTTACCTCACCGGTTTGTACATAACGAGACATTACTGAAGCTGCACGTTTTGCCTGACCTACGGCATTGACAATCGTCATCGGACCATATTCACAATCTCCTGCAGCAAAAATACCCTTACGTGAAGTCATATAATCTTTTCCATTTGTCTTAATCGTAGCCCATGAAGTTTTTGCTATCTCCCACTCTTCAGGCAATAGATCTAAATCAGCTGACTGAGAAACAGCAGGAATCAAATAATCTGCTTCAATGGTATAAGACTCCCCTTCAATTTTCACAAGTTGTGGACGTCCGCCATCAGGGTCAGGAACAAGCTCAAATTTATCAATTAATAGTTCACGTAAAATATCATCTTCATCTGTTGTAATCTTATTAACTGCAGAGTGAAAGAGAAACTCTACACCCTCTTCTACAGCTTCATGATACTCTTCATAGGTCGTGTTACGAATAATAGTCTTCTCATCACGACGATAAACCATATATACTTTTTTTGCATTGGCACGAATAGCACAACGAACAACGTCCATAGAGGTAAATCCACCACCGACACAGACAACTGTTTTACCCGTCAAATCAACAAAATCCTGATCTAACATCTGCTGTTCTTGTACAGATTTTGGTGTTTTTATACCAAACTTCTCATAAAGGTTAACCCAATCAAGAAAATCAATAGCACCCCAGTAACCTTTAATCTCTTCACGCTCATTCTCACAACGAACTTTTTTAGAAATTCTCGTTCCGGTTGCCACCATTACGGCATCATACTCTTTTTCAAACTTACGCATATCATCTGCTGTAATTTTACGGTTTGTAATAAAGTTCACACCCATATCTTTTACACATTCGATGTCTTTTTCATACTTATCCCAAGGCATACGGTACTCAGGAACACCGACAGTTACCTCACCGCCAAGAACAGGAAGCTCTTCATAAACATCGACATCAACACCCTCTGCAGCGGTATAATACGCCGTTGTAAGTCCGGCAGGTCCAGCGCCAATAACAGCGATTTTCTTACCGATAGAGGGTTTTTTCTCCATAGGATGAAAAAAATCATACTCATGATCTGTCTCCCAATCAGCACCAAGGCGCTTGAGTGACATAATAGAAACCGGTTCATCAAGATTTGTTCTTCTACACGCATCTTCACATGGATGCGGACAGACACGACCACAAACATGTGCAAGCGGCATAGTCTGGCGAGTTGCTGTTAAAGAATCATCAAAACGCAGATCTCTTACACCCTCTATATATGCAGGAATATCAACATGACTTGGACAGGCATCTGAACATGGTGCTGTAATTTTTGCAATGTAGTTTATAGAATCTTCATAATGCTTCGATTTTTTCTTTTCATTAATACATTCTAAAAATCTCTCTTCAAAATGATGCATCAAATCTAAAATAGGGTTTGGTACAGTTTTACCAATCTCACATTTAGATGAAATCTGCATACTTTTTCCGATCTCTTTTAAGTGATCCAAATCAGCTATTTCACCCTCACCGCGAGCGATTTTATCAAGGACATCATATAAAATACGACCTCCCCAACGCCCGGGAGCACATCTTCCACACGCTTCACTATACTCCTGATACTGTGCGGCATACTCCATGGCCAACCGGATAACATCGACATCTTCATCAAAGAGTGCCACACCGTCCCAGCCGATAAAGGCCTTTGAATCACGGTGGTCATCATATTGTGCCGGCAGGTTATAAGCTGATTCTTCCCACTCTTCTTCAGGCTTGCCTATATTGTTTATAGATTCGCCCTTCCAAGTAGAAAAATAGACTTTACTCACATTCAATCCCTATTTTTTAACTACGATAGTCCAGTCGACTTCGTTAAATTTTAGTGAGTTATATAACTCATACCCACACGCTTTTACCAGATCAGCAGAACGCTGAATCGGAGTAAAATCACCTATCTCAAAAAGAAAAATCAAAGTCTCGTTGGGCTTATGTTTTTCTTCTAAAATCTCTTTCATACGAGGCTCGAAATCATTTCCAAGTTTTCTTAAGTCATATCTTTTCATTGTTTACTCCGTAACCAATTGTACTGCAGTGGTGCTTCGCACATCACTTGCGTATTCTTCGCTAAAAAAGCAAAGCAGTTTGCTTTTTCTTACGCTCATCATCTGTCAACCTCACCAAATACAATGTTTGTTGTTCCAATAATAGAGACAACATCCGGAATATAGTGACCCGGTAAGAGATCAGTTAAAATTCCCGTATGCCAGAATGACGGCGCACGAAGTTTAAGTCTATATGGATATGGTCCACCTTGTGAGTTAATGTAAAAACCAAGCTCACCTTTTGGTGATTCAGTCGCTACATAGACCTCTCCAACAGGCGGTCTCATTCCTTGTGTAACAAGCACGAAATGCTGCATCAAAGAGTAGTTTTGTGTCATGATGTCAAGTTTTGGTGCAGAGATATATTTAGGCGCATGTGCCATAAGCTCAGTTTGTCCATCTTTCTCGCACTTTTCATACATCTCTATACATTGATAAAGAATCTTCGCAGACTCTCTCATCTCTTCCATATAAATACGATAACGCGCGAAGTTATCCCCTTTGTCAGAAAACGGTACATTAAACTCTACTTCATCATAAAGCTCATACGGCTCTTCTTTACGAATATCCCACGCAACACCACTCGCTCTTAACATCGGACCGGTACAACCCCAAGAGAGTGCCATATCAGTTGGTATGACACCAACCTCTTCCATTCTCATTCTCCAGATACGGTTGCTGTCAAGCAGGTCTTCATAATCTTTGATGTTTTGCGGTAATTTGTTTAAGAACGCTCTTAATTGATGTAAAAAGCTCTCTTGAATATCCAAAGGCACACCACCAATACGAATAGCAGCATGCGTAAGACGTGCACCACAATACCCCTCGATAATATCCATCAAATACTCTCTCTCACGGAAAGCAAAAAGGAAAACTGTCATCGCACCGATATCAAGCGCAGTTGTTGCTAACCAGAAAAGGTGAGACATCAAACGGTTGATCTCTAAAAGCATCATACGAATAACTTTTGCACGACGCGGTACTTCAACACCGATAAGCTTCTCAACTGCAAGTGCAAAGCCATAATTGTTTGAAGATGAAGCGATATAGTCCATACGGTCAGTTGTCGGCATAAACTCATTGTAGATCATATTTTCAGCCATCTTCTCCATACCACGGTGAAGATATCCGATATCCGGATGTGCTTTTACGATCTGCTCTTGTTGCAGATGCAGCATAAGACGCAACTGCCCATGCGCTGATGGATGCTGTGGACCAAAGTTTAGTATCACTTCATTGTCATCTCTGTCAAATGTTATATTTTCAAAAAATGGTGTTAATCTGTTTTTTACTTGTGCCATATTTTATACCACCCTATCTTTGTGGATCATCAATTACTTTTGATGACTCTTTATCTAATTTTGTAACCATAAATACACCACCCTCTTCTTGATAAGATTCAACATGTCTCTCTTCATTACCTGTAATTTCAGTACCTTTTGGCACTTCAAAACCAAGACGTGAAAAACGCTCAGAATCATATCTGTCAACACGAGCAGTATCACGGAGTTCAGGTCCTATGATATCGCGTGCTTCTTTTCCGTAGATTTTATCTACTTCATACCACGCAGCAAACTCATCACCCTCTAACGGATAGGTTTTAAGCAGTGGATGTCCCTGCCAATCATAAGGCATCAAAATACGTTTCATAAATGGATGTCCGTTTGCCTCAATACCAAACATATCAAACATCTCACGCTCACTCCAGTCTGCTGAACGGAAAAGTTTTGTAACAGAATCCACAGCTTGTCCATTTTTAATGAAATATTTTACTCGGATACGCTTGCGTTTTGTCATTGAAAGCATCTGGTAAAAGATCTCGAATGTGTTATCTTTTGCAAGCCAATCAATAGCACTCATCTCTGAGAGTTGAGTATATTCAAGTTCATCACGCATCAACTTCAACACACCATAGATATCATGCGCATTAATATAGATGACCATCTGTTCAACTTGAATATAAGCATCTTTTACTTCAAATTTTGCTTTGATAGCCTCTAAATCACTTGCAAAAACTTCATCGTTCTCTACCGGTGATTTTGGTACTTGCGGTGCTACATAAAATCTATCTGTATAGTAAGCTTTTGCCTGTACATTATCTTTAGGTTTATACGCTCTCATTACATTAACCTTTTTGCTTTTTGTGCATTATTCGCTTTATTTGCACGAATCTTCTTTTGTAGTAACATTACACCATACTGCAGTGTTTCTGGACGCGGCGCACATCCTGGAAGATACAAATCAACAGGGATAATTCTATCAACACCCTGAACAGTTGCATAGGTATTAAACATTCCACCTGTATTTGCACATGAACCCATAGAGATAACCCATCTAGGTTCTGTCATTTGATCATACAAACGCTTAATAAATTCAGAGTGTTTTTTTGTCAGCGTACCTGCTACAATCATTACATCTGATTGACGAGGAGAGGCTCTAAAGATAGTACCAAAACGGTCAAAGTCATATCTTGATGCACCTGCTGCCATCATCTCAATACCACAACACGCCAGACCATATGTCATAGCCCAAAGGGAGTTTGAACGTCCCCAGTTTACTATTTTGTCAATAGATGTCAATGCGACCGGAAGTCCTCCGTCTTGTGTATAATTTACTTTATGTTGTGCCATTCTAATGCTCCTTTTTTCCATGCATATACAAAACCGATTGCTAAGAGTACGATAAACATAATCATCTCAACAAATCCAAACCAACCTAAAACTTTAAAGTCAATTGCCCATGGGAACATAAAGACAATTTCTACATCAAAGAGTAAAAAGAGTAACGCAAAAAGAAAAAACTGTGGAGAGAGTCTATTTGGTTGTTTTGTAACTTCCGGCCCACATTCATAAACAGAAAGTTTAATTTTTTCACTATCTTTTGCAGCTAATGCACGACTTGCTAAACGAGCGATTACTGTCGTTGCTATAAATGCACCAAATGTAACAATGAAAAGTACAAATACTCCAAAATACGGATTCGCAGTACTGATATGATCCATATAACCTACCTTTTAAAATCAAAAGCCATATTTATAATAAATATGAGCCTTCTTAATATTTGTCTTCTAATGCTTATGCTTTAGAAAAAACAGTTACTGCACTATATCAAAAAGAGTATTAAAATAAGTTTTATGAAAGAGAAGTAACGAGGAGTGTCACTTATCGCAACACAAAAACTCTCTGCAAAAAGAGCTTTAAAAGTTATTTATTTAAAAAGCCCATTGATTTTTCACTCTCAAAACTTGCATCTTTTTCTCGCTGAATTTCATCTATAAAATCTTCGAGTCGAAAGAGTGGATTTTCTCGCACGGCGACTTTATATGCCGTATTTTTCACTATAAGATTAATTTGACCGCCTGTCAAAGAGTACTCGGCAAGTTTTTCAACATCAAAACTATCTTCATACGGTGCACTCTTTGGCAGCATCTTATTCCAGAGTTCCAAGCGTTGCTCTTTGTTTGGTTTTTTAAATTCTATTTTGTAGTTAAATCGTCGTGAGAAAGCTTTGTCAATATTTTCAAGCAGATTAGTTGTTGCTATGAGCATACCGCGAAAATTCTCTATCTGTTCTAAAAAGATATTTTGCATCTGGTTGTGCATCTGATCAGAACCGGTGATATTTCCAGAACTTCTTGCTCCTAAAAACTGATCTGCTTCGTTTAGTAACAAAATAGGCTCTGTTTTTGTCTTTTGACTCAACTCATAAAAGGTATCGAAAATTTTACGAACATTCTTCTCACTCTCTCCCACATACATAGAGAGAATTTTAGAACAGTCAAAGGCAAGCACCTGACGCTTGAGCGATTTTGCAAGTGAATAGGCAGTCATCGTTTTTCCTGTTCCTGCAGGACCATAAAAAATTATACGCGCATCAATACCGCTCTTTTTATCTTTAATGCCCCATTTCACAAGGCGGCTTACCACCTCTTTATCTACCTGACGCATCAGATTTTCCAGTGTTTGGCGTGTCTGTGAATTAAGGACGACATCATCAAGTGAAGTTTCACTCTCAACCAACTCAAAAATATCCTGCTCCTCTACGAGCGCATTGAGCTTTAAGCGTGTTACCTTTTTTGTCTTTTGCGGATGCATAATGCTTTGAAGCACATCATCGACAATATAAAAAGAACGGCTGATACCGCCAAAAGGATTGAGCATCTCTTCATAGTCAATTATACCGCTGCTTAGCAGATGCGATCCCTCTTCCAAAAGTGAACGATTCTTAATCCGTTCATACTCATCCGTAGATATCAGATCTATCAGCGTGTTCATCTCACGCAGACTTGCATCTGTAGCACTATACTCCTCACGCAAAAGTGCAATGAAAATGACCTGCTCATAATTGTTCATCTTCTTTTGTTTGAAAAACTTATCTAAAACAAGATTTTCAGAAGTCTGCGCTACGCGCTCCTCTATACGTTTTTCCAAAAGTTTGAGTTTATTTTGCAGTCTGTCTATTCCCAACGAGTGTTCATGCACATTTTGACGAATGACCGACATCTTTTGATAGAGTTCGATTCTAAAAAACTGATCTTGAAGATACTCTAAATGATCAGAATATGGCTTGATTTCAGGCAGATCCAAATCAAGTGTGCCGTCTTGCAGCAGTTTTAAAAATGATGGCGTCAGCCCTACTGCCGTATTTAAAAGCTCTAGCGGTGTCACTTCCGATATTTTTATAGGCGTGAAGCTCTGTTGATGCAGCCAGCCTAATTCTAAAAGATTTTTTACCTCAACGAGGTGATCAAGATGCGCATAGGCATCTGCACTGTAGAGATCTTGCAACATTGTAATAACAAGCACATCATCCTGCCCCTCTACATATTTTTTAGCGATGTAGCGAAGAATATTCGCCTCTGCTGCACTTGTTTTGAGATGTAAAAAAATGTCACTTTTTGACACATCCTCTGTATTTAAAAAATTAACTAATGTCTTCAACTGTTTCCTTAAAATTTATATCCTAGTCCGACAGACATAATCAATACATTTGCATTTGAAAACTCTCCATCGACACCATTACTGTTTGTAACATTTCTTTTATCTCTCATAGAATAAAGTGCCGCAAAACCTATATTGAGATTTTTAGAGTACTGATAACGCACTCCTCCTGAAACAGAAACAGAGTCTGAATCAGGCAGCTCAAAACTCAAACTGCTATCTGGCACAGGTGACTCATCTTTAACAGCACCCGCCATAAATGTGTATTTATCCATCTGCTGTGTTATACCCAAACGATATACATTCGTATCTTTCCAATCTTTTGCAATCGGATCATCAAAACTTGGTCGCAATATAGGAGTAATAGGAGAGGCGTAATTAAAATCAAGACTCTTATATGCTGACCAGTTTACTCTCTCATAAAGAAATTCAACTGTTGTTTTTGTTGAAAAGGTATAGGCTGCTGCTGCATTTATAGTTGCCGGAAGTGGTACGGTTACACTAGAACCACCATCATAAACTTTTGCATTACCAATATATAATTTAGCATTCCCCTCAACACTCAGATTAACCTTTGATCTATATGTTAAACCAAATTCCCAATCTTTAGTTGGCTTGTAGGCAAGTGCCAAGTTATACCCCATATCAATGCTGTCACCTGTCATATCACGAGAAGCAGCAGATGCACTTTTTACAATACCATTACTGCTTATAACACGAAAACCGACTGCAATACTCAAAGTATCATTTATCTTAAATGCGGCACTTGGATTTACTTCAACTACTTCAAGCGTAAACTCTTTTGCTCGATCAACGGCAGGAGAGTCATTCCATCGTTTAGAGAGTCCTCCCGGAACTACAATACTGACACCTACCCGAGCATTGTTTCCAAGTTTTTTAGAAACATAATGGAGTGACGGCAAGATAAAAGTCTCTTTTTTTGCGCTAATATCTGTTGAGCCATCGTTTGATTTATATTTTACCGGATCAAGTCCAACATAGATCAAGTCTGCTTCTATATTTTGCTTATCTTCCATAAAAGACATATTTGCAGGATTTGAGTAAGCATTCTCTGCCCCATGAGAGTGGGCAACATTTGCAGCTGAGAGTGCTATTGCATTGAGTGAAGTCTCCGGTACTTTATATCCACCCCCATAGAGCGTTCCTGCAGCTATTAAAGAGAGTGTTGTTATTTTGATTATATTTCTCATTTTATATCTCCATTTCTAATTGCAGCAAACCACAGCACTGCCGCACCGTATGCCTCTTTAGCACAGTTTGCATGGACAAAAGGGTGTGCAGCATCCACCTTTTGTGAAAGTAGAATTGTTGGAATAGGTGTAAGTGTCACATCAGCGCCATTTGCTTTCATCTTATTGTATGTATTTTGAGACTCACTAAAAGGGATAATCTCATCATCAACACATTGAATAAGATTCATTTTACTTCTTGGTGTCCAGTTATCAAGACTGTTTTCATCAAATTTTTGTCTCATAATGTTATTTTTATTATTTTGATAATCTGAAATAAAACTATCTTGAAAAAGTTCATTTGTTGCATGTGTAAAAAAACCATAATCGCCTGCACTCGGATTTGCAAGACCCAATATAGTATGAATAGCCACCGTATCATACGATCCGTTAAATGCTAGTTGAAATTTAGCAAGAGGCTGCACTGCAATATCACTTAAATTCACATCATCATAATAGTGTGCATAGGAGTAAGCTAGATCAGCTAAAAATGCAGGATATGTCATTTTTTGTGTTGCGTTTAAATCAACATCTGCCAAATCTTCAACATTATATGGTCCTGCCATTGGAGCAACACCCATCAAATTTACATTTCCCAACTCCGCTTCAACCTTTTGTGCCGTTGCCATAGCAACATAACCACCCTCAGAGTAACCAGAAATATAGAGTTGATGATTTAAAACAATATTATTATCCTCCATATACTTCATACTCGCTTTGATCATATCAAGCGATGCTTGCGCTGAAGCTTTTTTCATTATGTATGGATGTATAGTCGTATTTGAATCGCCAAAACCAATATAATCTGGGTAAATTGCCGCAAATCCGGCATAACCTGTCATTAAAACAGCTTGAGGATAATCAGGTATTCCATTTGGTACTTCTGCATTACTTGGAGCAGCTGAATCTAAGAAAATTGTTCCATGATTATTACACAGCATTGAGACAGAAAAAGGCTGTTTACCTTGTGAAAGACGATACTGTTGATACTGAGCAGTAGCAGTTGGTATGACTAAAAGTCCTGATGCAACAACCGGTGAGCCATCTTCATTTACTGTATTGTAGCTGATTTTCACTGCTTTGTATCCAAACGCATTTGTTGCCAATGGATTGATGTTATTTTTAACTACCTGTAACATAACAGATGCATTAATATCATCAATAACAGTTGCCCCCACAAACTGTACACTTCCATCTGCTACACTATTACTTCCCGTATTACCTTCAGTTCCACAAGCATTTAACATTACAATCATAGAGAGTGCAATAAAATACTTAGAACTATGTTGCATAGACTTCATCAACGCTGACTCCTCAATTTTTAAGTAAAGCTTAGTCTAACAAAAAAATTATAAAAGTTAGGTTTTAATGAATAAAACTATATAAAAGTTCTATCTCCTGCTTCCAGATACTCTCATCTATCGTCTCTAAAATAAGTGGAATATCATCCATTCGCTTATCATTCATAATAAATTTAAACGCATCCAAACCTATTTCTCCCTCTCCAAGAGAGTGATGTCTGTCCACATGCGAACCTAAAGGCGGTTTGGAATCATTAATATGCATTCCCATTAAGTACTTAAAGCCGATGATTTTATCAAACTCATCCCACGTTTTATCATACGCCTCACGTGTTCGTATGTCATAGCCTGCCGTGAACATATGACAGGTATCGATACAGACACCCACACGACTTTTATCTTCTACTTTATCAATAATATGCGCTATATGCTCAAATCTCCAGCCAAGGTTACTCCCCTGTCCTGCAGTATTTTCAATAACGGCACTCACGTCGCTCGTAGCATCAAGCGCAATATTGATTGACTCTGCAATCACATCAAGGCATTTATCTTCTATGGGCTGCATTATTTCAGGATTTGCTTTATCCTTTTTACTCACTTTTACCAAATGGCTTCCAGGATGAAAATTGAGTCTGTCAAGTCCAAGCTGAGCGCAACGCTTTAGTTCATCAATGAAAGCTGCACGAGATTTTTCAAGTTTCTCAAGCTCAGGATGCCCAAGATTGATAAGATAGGAGTCATGCGGAAGAACATGTTTCGGCAGTATGCCACTTTTTTGCAGATTTTCTTTAAATTTTTCTATTGTCGCTTCATCAAGTGGTTTTGCAACCCACTGACGCTGATTTTTTGTAAAGAGTGCAAAGGCTTTTGCACCTATCTCCATAGCATTTAGCGGAGCATTATACACACCGCCGCTCGCACTGACATGTGCGCCTACAAATTTATTCACTTGATATCCTTGATTTTAAATAGTATATGATTTTTTTTATCTTTAAAATAAATCTCTTTTTGACTTACACGATAGTGAATATCGACATCTTGTGTGAGGATATTTTGTATAAATCCAAAAGAGGTTTTTTGAAAGTTTTTTCCGGAAAAAATCTCTTTTCCTAAAAGTATATTTTGTAAAATTGACTCAGGATAATGTTCATTCAGATACTCAGCGTTGAAAGTTTTTTTATCTATGCATCCTGCATCGCTCACGCAGACAAGATGGTTAATCTCTACTCTTTTGACAACCTGTCCCGCCATAAAAAGATCTAACTGCAAAGCATCATCAGAGTGGCGAAGATAGCCAATGTCCGAAAAACGAAATTTTTTTGTTTTAATCGTTACTATTTTAGTAGTTGTATGCTCATAGTTTTTTATACTGCACGACGCAAAAAAGAGCATTGCAACTACTAAAAAGTACTTCATTCTTAATCTTTTGGTAAAAATTTACCGCATTTTTTTGTCGCTGTTCCGCCAAACTCTTTTATTGCAACCGCTGTGCCGTTTTTAGCGATCACCTGTCTTTTGCACTCATCTTTTGCTATACACTCTGTATTTTCACATCCGATATTTTCCGGTACTTGTGCCATATTTCTATCCTTACTTAAATTTTTGCAATTATATCGCTTTACTTTTATATGAAAATAAAGATTTTTAGATGTGAATTTTGAAACTATGTAGATTAAAGTAACACTTTTAAAATTTAAATTAATAATTTTTAATACAAATAAGCTAAGCAGCAATTTTTTTGCTAAATTACGTTCAAAATTTATATTAGGAGTAATTGTGAAAAAAAATTATTTAGTATCAGCAGCACTTGCAGCTATAGTACTCACCGGTTGTGGAGGGGATGGAAGCAGCAATTCCAATACACCAACAACCACTACAACAATAAATAAGAACGCATATTTAAGTGATTCTAGGATGGCAGGAGTTACTTATACATGTGGTTCACTACAAGGAACAACAACCCAAGAGGGAAAATTTCAATATAATACAAAGTGTTCTAATGTCAATTTTTCCATAGGTGGAATAAATTTAGGACATATCCCTATTTCTAATTTATCAGACAATCAAATCATCTATCCATCTGATCTTTTAGGTTTGGATTTCAATAATACTAGTGATCCAAAATTGCAAGCAATGCTACAGTTAGTACAATCTTTAGATGCAGATCAAAATCCATATAATGGAATTGATATTAACTCTACGGCACTAATTCATGAAAATATAAATTTTGATGATAATATCAGTCTAAGTGATGTACAACGGGTTTTAACAAATTTAGGAAAAACAATCATACCTATGAATGATGCAGTAGCACATTATGAAGATACCTTAAGACACGATCTAAATATCAGTATTAATACAGTAAATCCTGCACCAGCGATAATAGTAAAAGAAGCCATTCCAGTAGCTCAAGATCTTATGGCATTACAAATTAACGGAGAAAGAGGAGCAAAGATTTATGTTGATGGAATATACTCTACAACAATTGGTGATTCAGCACTTGCGACACTAGACATAAACACTTCCAATTTAACAGAAGGAAATAATACTACAAGTATAACGTTAAAAAATGACAACAATAGAACTAGTCAGCCAACTCTAGTCACTGTGCCAGTGGATAGAACGGCTCCTGCTATTACTAATTCTTCAGAATATAATGTCACAGAAAATACTTTTGATGCCTTTGTAGCCAATGCAACAGATTCATCCGGAATACTTGATTATACACTTACAGGCACTGACGCACATTACTTTGACATCAATACAACAAATGGAAAAATAGTTTTTAAATCTGCTCCTGATTACGAAGTGAAAACAACTTACAATACACAATTAGTTGCCACAGATAAATTTTACAATACTACAGTAAAATCTATACAAATAAATATTATAAATATTAACGACAATGCACCTGTTATGGAAACTAATAGTACTGTTTATGCGGATGAAAATCAATTTATTGCAACACAATTAACAGCAAATGATGTTGACAACCTTAATCCTTTAAGATTCTCTATAAATGGTGTAGATGCAACAAATTTCGAGCTTAACAGTTCTACTGGTCTTCTTAAATTCAAACAAGCTCCTGATTATGAAGTAAAAACCAATTATGAAATCAATGCAACTGTCAGTGATGGCGAACATAATACAACTAAACAACTAACTATTTCGATTAATAATTTAAATGATGAAATTCCTGTTATCACTCAAACCACTTTTCAAACAAATGAGAATCAGATAACTCCTTTAACTTTAACATCAACAGATCCGGATGGAAATACTACATATAGTTATACAATTAGTGGAACAGATGCTCACTTTTTTGATTTTAATAACACAACAGGAACTCTTACTTTAAAAAATGCTCCTGATTATGAACAAAAAACGACATATGATGTAAATGTAACCGTAAGTGACGGACTCAATACTCATACACAACCTATTACACTAGATATTCAAAATCTTGATGATGAAGTTCCTGTCTTTTTATCAAACAGTACTATTAATTTAAATGAAAACACTCAAACGTTTATGATTGATGCTTCAGATGATTATTCACTGAAATATTCACTCGTTTCCGGTAATGACTCTAGCTTGTTTACTATAGATCAAACGACTGGTGAAGTTAGTTTCAAGCAAAATCCAGATTATGAAAATCCAGCTGATATAAACAAGGATAATAATTATACAATTTCTGTAAAACTAGATGATACAGTTCCAAGTCATGCACAAACTCGTCAATTTACAATTAGTATTCAAAATGTAGATGATGTACCAACTCCACAGCTATCTGACAACATAAATTTAGATGGTATTGTCAGCGACAATAAACCAATTGCAAATGCACATATTTATATTGAAGATACAAACAAAGTTTTAAAAGAAGTTTATTCTGATACAGCAGGCTTATACCATATTGATGTTAGCGATATGACACCACCTTTTGTTATTATGGCTGTTTTACCAGATTATTCAAGATTGTATTCATATAATAATGGTAATTATGCCTATACTAATATCACACCTATCACTTCTTTAGTAGTATCTAAAATGGCAAATAGTCTGCAAACTACACTTAATGATTTTTTTATTGACTTTAGTACGCTATCACAGCAAAATGATTTATCTTCTACTTTTGATACAGCATATGCAAATATAAAATCTTATTTCGATACCTCTTTGACAACCAATCTCTTAAGTGGCTTCAACCATTTTTACAACTACTTTACTTTTACAGGTTTTAACTATGATAAAGTCTTAAAAACTTATGATATGGCTGTTAATGGAACACAAGTAGCTGTTAGAGAAAACAATACCACTCTTGCAACTTTCGATACTCAGAATATAGCATCTCCTGATATGAATATCACAGGTAGAGCACTAGATGCTGCAGGAAATGTATTGGCCAATGCTACTATCAATATATTTTATTACATAAATGGAATCAGACATGATATTAATGCTTCAACAGATGATAATGGACGTTATGTTGTTGCATTACCAAGACTAAGACAATATACTATGAATGTATCTGATGAAACTCTTTCTGCTATTTATAATGACCTTGCAACTTTCTATACAAGCTTAAATGAATTGCAAATAACGAATATCTATCTTGTTAATACAAACACAAATATAACAGTGAGTGGAGCTATTCATAATGCCAGAAATGGTAATACTTTAAATGCTGGAACCATCAAAGTAAGAACAGGGTATAACAACAGAACAGCTACACCTGTTGCTACTGCGCAAGTAAACCAAAACGGAACTTATTCATTAAGTAACTTACCAACAGGAGTCTATACTTTTGAAATTAATTCTAATGGTTATTATCCACTTTTTACAAATGTTTTCTTTACATCTGATAGTTCCACAAGTGACTTTTCATTAATGCCAGATAACAGAACATCCATTTTAAACAGAGATGCTTTTGCAACAGCTGTATTGACATGGGGAAATTTACCATATGATTTAGATTCACATTTATATATTGCTGCAGATTCTAATAACTCACAAAGAACAGAAGTGTATTACAATAATAAATATGCAGGAACATATCCAGATGATAAAAATAATCCATGTGCAACTGCAGGGACAATTGCAAGTCTTGATTTAGATGACACCGATTCATATGGGCCAGAAACAACTACAATCTGCACACGATATCCATATATATCTCATTTCTTTGTGTATAACTTTTCAGAAGATAGTTATCCGGAAGTATCTGCTAAAGCCAAAGTAGTTGTTCGAACGACAGATGGTACTACATACGAAATTGTTCCGCCAAGTACAAATCCAAACAATTACAACTATTGGAAAGTTTTTGATATAGATCCAAGTGGTAATATTATTCCTGTCAGTTCTTATGCTGCATCAGTAACTGATACACCTTAAGCCTGATTCATTACTTTTATTTTTTAATAGAAGCTGAGTTTAAAAACTCAGCTTCTATCAACAATACACAATCTTTGACTCCTTACTTTATTTGAGCTGTCAATCTGTCATATTTTTTCATCTCTCTTTATTTTTGATCTATACTTTGTTTTCTTTTCAATAGGAACCATAAATGAAAATCCATATAGACATCGACTGTTTTTTTGTCTCTGCCGCGCGCATTGTTGATCCCTCACTAAAGCATAAACCTGTTGTTATCGGCGGGCGGAGCGATACAAAGATATTCTCACGTGAAGCAAAAAATCAGACGGTAAATTTTGAGAACTCCGGCTCTTTTGTACCTACATTTTACAAAGCTTATGAAACAAAAGATGATGATATTGGCTCTTTTATGGAAAACGGGCGGCTTCGGGGAATTTTGACAACGGCGAGCTATGAGGCACGAGCGTATGGCATAAAGACGGCAATGAGTCTGCGTAAGGCAAAGGAACTCTGTCCTGAGCTTATCATCAAAGCACCCAATATGTCGCTCTACCAAGAACTCTCTCATAAACTGCACGACTTCTTGGCTCTTAAGATTCCCCTTATTGAGCAGGCAAGCATAGATGAATTTTACGGTGATCTTAACGGCTGGGTAGCGGATGAAGATGTGCCGGAGTTTATCGACGCACTACGCCATGAGATAAAAAAAGAGCTGCACCTTCCTGTCTCCATTGGAGCGGCAAAAACACGCTATATTGCAAAACTCGCCACTACTTACGCTAAACCTTTTGGCTCTAAAACGATCTATCCTTGGGAGTTTGATACCTTTGTCAACCCCATAAAAATTGAAGATTTTGCAGGCATTGGACACAGTATGCGCAACAAACTCCACGCAGCACAGATACACACACTCGGTCAACTGCGAAAACGGCGAGGCACAGTTGAGTCTTTTGGACCTTATGCAAAGGAGCTTTACAAAAGGGTCAATGGCGAGAGCGATGCAACGATTAACACAAAACAAAAAAGAAAATCCATCGGCATCTCACGTACCTTCGATCCTCTTTTTGATCGCGCAGAGCTTCGCCGTCGTGTGCATATTTTAGCAAGGCATCTGAGTTTTGCCATCTTTAAACTCGATGTCATTCCAACCGTTTTTCACCTCAGTATCAACTACGAAATGAATCAAAAGTCTCATATAAATATCTCACGTGCGGAAATTTTTACCGAAAAAAAGTTCGATACACTCTGCTTGGAGATGTTTCATAAGGCAGATACACAAAAAAGACTCCATATTATTCGCCTAAGCATCAACTGTTCAAGCTTTACAAAAGATTCACGAAAGGAACTTTCGCTCATTGGCTTTGAAGAGGAGCAGAAGATGCACACACTCAGCAAATCAGCACAAAAGCTGCGTGAGAAATATGGTATAGATACCATAAAATTTGCTAGTGAAATGTAAAAGCATCCAATAAAAACTATGCTAAAATACCTTTTATGACAAATAAGAAACTTTTAGAGCAGTTTCGCTCTTTTTACTTTCAAAACTATCCCGATGATATGGAGACACAAATCTCCTACTTTTCCGTCTTTGGCGGACTTAATTGGGAGGTTGACACTACAAAGCCCATTATCGAACTTATTCAAAGACTTATTTTAGACAATTTTGAAACAATTGACGCAAAAATGCGCGAACTAACACGCAATGATGCTATAAACAGAAGACTCCTTAAAGCTCTTGCAACAGGTGACAGACGAATTTTTAAAGCCTTTAACAAAGCAGGGCTTAACAATAAAAACGGGGGTGTTGCACTAAACTATCTACAAGAAAAAGGGCTTATTCAACTGGAGTATTCACGTGAAGAGCATCCGCGTGAACGTTATCCAAAAACAAAACTAAAACGCGAAGAAGCGCGCCATCGGATTTCACACAAGGTGCTTTTTACCCACCCTTTCATCCGTTTTTGGTTCTATTTCATCGTACCACACATCAAAGAGATAGAAGCAAAAGAGTATGATGCCTTTTTAAAAGATTTTACCTTGCGTCATAACAGCTATACTAGTCTTGTCTATGAAGAGCTCTCAGAAATACTGCTTAATTACAATCTGCGTGATGCCCACATTGTAAGTTCCGGCAGTTACTGGGATGCAAATCTTGAAATAGACATCTTAACACTCACGCAAGACGGCCGTATTTATATTGGGGAGTGCAAATGGACAAATCACAAAGTAAACAAAAAAGAGTTACATAAAATAGCTGACAAATGTAAAAGATTAGGCATTGAGCCGACACAAATCATCTTTTTTTCTAAACGCGGTTTTTCAAAAGAGCTGTTGCAACTCCAAGGGAGCACATTGGCACTCTATAGCAGCGAAGATTTTAAAGCACTGCTAAAAAAACCTATGCACTAACAACCCGCAAAGCCTCATAAGCTTCACGTAAAAGCTGAAATTTCTGTGTGTAGTGTTGCACCATATGTGGTGCTTCATGAATGATCTTATCGGGATGATAGACTTTTGTAAGTTTTTTGTAACTCTTTTTCAAAGCATCCTGTGAAGCACCGATAGGACACTCTAAAATAGTGTAAAACTCTTTTTTCTCTTCTAATGCATCAGCCCTGCTGAGATCACCAAAAGAGTAATTTGCAAAATCTGAATAGAGTTTAGACATAAAATGATTATCATAACTGTATTGAATTTGATAGTGCAAAATATGACGCTTGTTAAGTGCTTTTTCAAATCGTGCTTTGGCTTTATAGTCACTCACGTCGATGACCATTGAAATATCTGTACCCCTCTCTACATAGACTTCTAGTTGTGATCGCAGATAGTTTGTTACCCATGCGTTTGGAGAATCAAGAGAAATAAGTACCGTGTTTTTATCATAAGCATAAAGATGCACTTTAACAACTTCCGGTTCTTCCATTTTATTGAGTTCTATTTTGATTGGCTGAGTACCATACTTTAGCATTGAGCGTAAAAAGAATTCATGATTGAAATCATGTGCTTTTGCATGATATTCACTCAGTTTTCTAATGAAAGTTTCACGTACATCTTTGAGTGATTCATTTCTAAAAACAAGTACAGATTTTGGTAAAAAGAGCATCCCTCTGGTATGTTTATTTAAAAACTCTTTCATCCATTCAGAGTTTAAGGTATCAAATCCAGTCGTAATGAGAATAAGATTATTACGTAAAACAATATCCATTTGCACTGCCTTTCTACTGATTAGATAGATCACTAAAAGCAAAAAAAGTTCCATCTTACAGTAGAGGCATTAGTAAATTTACTGATTTTTAGAGAAATTCCACACAAAACTAATACCGGCTTGCCAAAGCTGCAATGTCACTTCAGGCCATTTTGTATGTCCATCGCTATATACATCAGTACCTGATTTCTTTTGATAACTATAAGCACCAAAAAGACCGACTTCCAAACCTTCTATTATAGGGTATCCTGCATATACAGAACTCTCAACACTATACCCTCTTGTACTATGAAACACAACCTTATCAAAACCTGTGCTTGAAGCCTCATTCCATATCGGTTTTCCAAGGAGTGCATTAAATTTGTACCGAATTGTATCTTTTTTGGCATGAGGAGAACTCTCATACCAATACCCTGCACTCGCATATAAGGTTGCAACCTGCTCTCGTATCAGTCCGAGTCTCGCACCGGTTGCAGGATCTGTTAAATAGTTACCATTTTGATCTTTAAAAGTATATCTTTTATAACTGTTTAATTTATATGTAACACCAAGAACAGCTCTATTGTTGTTACTGAATTTATAATGTCCTAAAAATTGCATAGAATTTATAGTCGCATCAAATTGATTTATCTGCACAAGAGAACCATTTTTATACCACTTTTCTTCTATCTCTTTAGGTAAAAGTGTCGATGCAAAATCCATTGAAAAATCAAATCTTTTATTAATGCGCACCAAAGCCCCACTCATATAAACAGGACTTGAAGATTTTGCTTCACTATGCACTGCACTTCCATCACTCAGCGTTATATCTTCATTATATTTAATATTTTGCACTCCTACACCAAAATATGTATAACTGTCATATCGCTCTTCAGCCTTATCAGCTGCAAAAAGAGTTAAGGAGATAAGGCTTGCCCCTATTATTTTTTTTATCAAAACTTCCTCCTAATCTGCTAAAGATTTTATAAAATCATACAAAATCTGTTGTGTTGCCATATACTGTGTATATGTTGCAGAATAGTTTTGTCTATATAGCTGATCTTCTATATTCTGACTTAAATTTTGACGCTCATTAGATGAAAGATTCGCTATATAATCTACTATATCATAGTTGTCAAAAAATATAGAGGTATCTTTAAATCCTATATTGTGATAATCTTTCTTATAAACTTTTTGATTTGCAAAATCAAGGTAGAAGATGTTGCCACCTCCATCATTTGTCTGCCCATCATCAAAAATAATATATGTTTTACTATTTTTTACTACTATTCTATATCTATAAGAATTATTTTGAAAAGAGTGAAATTCACCATTAATAAGTTCCCCTTGTCTATAGGTACCATTATCATCTAAAGCATATGCAACAACATTATTACCACCGTCATAATTTATTGTAAAGGTTTTGTTTGCATCCTGCATACTTGTAAAATTTAAACTGCCACTATCTTCTGCATTCGTAACAAAATTTCTAAAAAAGCCTTCAGTAGGTTCTGCAGTCACAGTATCTTCAGTGATATAGATATGCACTGGTCTTCCCTGATAATTGATTGTTTCGCTAGAGACCAACGAATGTTTTTCCGGCAGGTAATCATCACTTATGCTATAGAGTTTGCTACCGTCATCGGACCAAGTTATGCTACCTGCAGGATCACCATAATCTCCATTTAAAGTCCACTGTGAACTATTTTCATCATACCGAAATTCTTTATAACTACTAGAGCCATCACTATTTATTTTTATTGAGTCATACTCAAAATGTCTATTACTACCTTCCCGATAATCGAGTGAATACAATGTATGCCCTAGCATAATTGATTTGAGATTACCCTCATCCACTACTTGTGTATTATTAAGCTGCTCATCTAAGATTGGGTCCGTAGTCACTGCTGTTACATTAGCATCAATTCCTGTAGGAATAGTAACACTAGGAGCTTTTGTTGTTGCATTCACATCTACCATATTTTGAGCAAATGCTGTTGTATCTGTTTGTGATATAGTCTTATTGTTATCAACTACATCTTTAATAGCTGCAGCAACCATAACAAGATCATTTGAATAAAGCTGCTCTACTCTTGTTTTTGCTTCCACCATCTGTTTTGCATCATTTAAAGCAGCAGGTGCAGTTTTTTCGACCAATACGGCTTTTGCCGTTGTTACATTTGATACTATCAGATCCCCTATTTGTGCATTTGAAATTTTCTTCCCTATCAACCCTGCTTTTAACTCATCTGTCGTTATATATGCTATAAGTTTTGTTGTTCCAGACATAGCTTCAATTGTAAATACTTTAGATGGTAAAAGGAGAGACGCATTTATATCTAAAAAATACCTTCCATTTGCATCTGATGATGTTGTTGCCAACACAGTTGTACCATCATAGAGTCTGACATCAGCATAGGCAATGGCATCATCGTAAATAAACCCGCCAAGTCTTACTTTACCTGCTGGAACATTCGTTCCATTTGCTTTTTCTAATGCTGCTAATCCATTACTTAAATCTATCCCTGATGTATCATCTACAAAACCACCAAATACAATACCGTATTTTGATTGATAACTATGTTCATTGTCTTTCATATACTGCTTTGCATCTGAGAGTGCCAAGAGACCTGTTTTTGTACTTGCTACAATACGATCTTCAAAATCTTTTATAAATGTATCATATTTTGTAATGCCCGCTGATCGTGCAGCTATTAAAAGTGCATTGATCGATCTTTGCAGGTTTCTCTTGTTTGGATTATCTTTAAAAAAATCAGATATATCAATTCCCAAACTATTAGCCAATGCCGTTAAGTTTGCCTCTTGTGTTGCAAGTGTGCTCAGCGGTGTCACCATAAAGCTGTTACTTAGCCCTGATTGTGACACTTTTAACTTCAGCGGTGCAACCTGATCTGTCTCATTTGCATCTTGCTTATTATTTCCGTTAGTATCTATATATCCACCTACTGCTGTTATGGTTGAGGGCATTGCAATACACTCTTTTAAAGTATAAACTCCATTACCATTATCCGTATACGAAGCACACTCCGGCGCAGATACGATTGATCCTAAAATATGATCATCTATTACACTGACTTTGTACGTACCTTGAGGCACATTAGTATTAGTATTGGTGGTATTACTACCGCCACCTCCACCACCACAACCTGTAAGAACGATACCTGTCACTACAAGTGAAATCCATAATCTATTTTTCATTGATAACTCCTCACGTTTCAGAAAGTTAAAAATTATACCATTTATTGCTTAAAATCTTTTTTTCATCTAAAAATTAAAGTTACCTCAAATTACTTTATAGATATTTTGAGTATAATTACACTAATTATTTGCTAAGGAAAAAATTTGCGTGAAAATTTGAATGAAAAATGTGCTGTTGTAGGTATTTTTGGTCACGAAGAAGCTTCCAAGCTTGCTTATTTCTCTCTGCATGCCCTGCAGCATCGTGGACAAGAAGCAGCCGGCATCTCTTCAGCTGACGGGGAAAAAGTACATACGATCAAAGATCGTGGTCTTGTAATGAAGGTCTTTAATGAGGAGAATCTCAAAACATTACGAGGATCTGCAGCAATCGGACATACAAGATACTCAACAGCCGGAGATGATTCTATTCTCGATGCACAGCCTGTTTTTGCACGCTATGATCTTGGTGAAATGGCTATAGTTCATAACGGGAACCTTACAAATGCCGAAGAAGTGCGCAATGCACTCATTAAAAAAGGGGCGATTTTCCAAACATTTATGGATACGGAAAACCTCATCCACCTCATCGCAAAAAGTTCAAAAGATCATCTGCTTGATCGTATCATTGATGCAGTTCAGAGAATAGAAGGCGCTTTTTCTTTAGTCTTTTTAAGCAGAACAAAAATGTTTGCAATGCGCGACAGATTTGGGTTTCGTCCTTTAAGTCTCGGTCGTCTTCCTAACGGCGGTTATATCGTCTCAAGTGAAACGTGTGCCTTTGATCTTGTCGGTGCTACTTTCATTCGCGATGTCGAACCGGGAGAGTTGCTTATTTTTGAAGAGGGCAAAGCACCGCAAAGTATGAAAATTTTTGAAGCAACACCAAAACACTGTATTTTTGAATATGTCTATTTTGCACGACCAGACTCTTTGGTTTTTGGACAGTCTGTCTATGAAACACGTAAAAATATGGGTAAGGAGCTCGCACGCATCAAACCTGTAGAAGCAGACCTTGTTATTCCGGTACCAGATGGCGGCGTTCCTGCAGCCATTGGCTATGCACAAGAGAGCGGCATACCTTATGAAATGGGTATTATGAGAAATCACTATATTGGTCGTACCTTCATTGAACCGACACAAGAGATGCGTGATCTAAAAGTAAAAATGAAACTCTCACCAATGACAGACATTATTAAAGGCAAACGTGTTATTGTTGTCGATGATTCAATCGTTCGGGGAACAACATCAAAAAGAATCATTAGAATGCTAAAAGAGGCCGGTGCTTCCGAAGTGCATATGCGTATCTCTTCACCGCCGACAACAGATCCATGTTTTTATGGTGTCGATACACCTGACAAGAGTAAACTTATAGCAGCGAATATGAATACTAAAGAGATTTGTGAATTTATAGAAGCGGATTCTCTTGCTTATCTCGATGAGGCTTCACTTTTAAGAAGTGTCAATGCAACGGATGAGAGCTACTGTACTGCATGTTTTACAGGTAAGTACATCGTTTAATGAAACAAATCTATACCTACGGCAGCTATCTGCGTGAAAAATTTGGTGTAAAAGTTTACAAAGTAGGCATCAATATCTCTGGTTTTACCTGCCCAAATATTGATGGTACTGTAGCAAAAGGGGGATGTACTTTTTGTGAGAATGACTCCTTCTCCGCCAGTACAGATACAGTCAGAGAGCTTAAAGGTTTTCATCTTAATCTTGAGTCTAAAGAAAACCCTTTTTTAGCAAAACAACTCTCACAACTTGAACAACAATTCAGTGCCATATCTTCTCGCCAAAAAGATGACTACGGCGCGGAGAAATTTCTCGTCTATTTTCAATCTTTTACAAATACCTACGCCCCTTTTGAAACACTCAAAGCACTCTATGACAAAGCGCTCTCTTTTGATAATGTCGTTGGGCTTAGCATCGGAACACGCTCAGACAGCATAACAGATGAGACGCTGGAGTATCTGAGCAAACTTGCAAAAGACAAAGAGATCTGGATAGAGTTTGGTATTCAATCCGTCTATGACAAAACACTTGAGCGAATCAACAGAGGGCACACGAGTGCTAATGTAAAAGAGTGGATTGTCAAGTCTAAAAAAGCAGGTCTTAATGTCTGTGGACATCTTATCTTTGGCTTACCGGATGAGACACAGGAGATGATGCTTGAGACGGCAAAAGAGGCTTATAAGTGGGGGATTGATTCTGTAAAATACCATCCGCTCTATGTCGTAAAACGCACAGCACTGGCAAATGAGTATATGCGTGGAGATTTTAAACCTATCAGCGAAACGCTCTACATTGACACACTCATAAAAGCCATAGAGATGAAACCAGAAAGAGTAAGTGTACAGCGTATTACAGCAGGGATAGATGATGACTCACTCCTAGCTCCACAATGGTGCAGAGATAAAAATAAGCAAATCAAGCATATAAACCGTGCTTTAAAAAAAATAGGATTAAAATATTAAATCTTAATGTCCCCATACTTTTGTAAATTGTGCCGTTGAGCTAAAATAGGGTGGATAGTCAAAATAGACGCGAAAAAATGCTGATTCTCCAGCTTTGAGATTTTTTGCAACAACAAACTCTTTTTCAACTGTTTGCGGTTTTGCTCTTAAGTTTAATCCATTAGAGAAAAAAGAGAAAAAGCCGCTTGGCTTGTAAAAATTCCCCCCTTTAACGTTACCTGTCGCATGCCCTTTATTTACAAGTTTAATATCAAAAGTCACTTTTCCTATAGGATATTTTCCAGTGTTAGTTACCATTCCTGAGTAAACAATCTTTTCTATACTTAAAATACGTCTGTTTTTTAACTTACTCAGTGCTACT
>FPHK01000020.1_pt1 | contig 31189 bp, 34 predicted proteins | sample 1057251 | NCBI WGS metagenome assembly FPHK01 (sample SAMEA4473311, study PRJEB15554) | hydrothermal vent metagenome | biome: marine basaltic hydrothermal vent biome; feature: marine hydrothermal vent; material: water | place: Pacific Ocean | collected 2011-06-14/2011-07-23 | depth 1155 m
TTTTATATTTTTCTATCATGCTGGATAAAATTTTATTGATTTCTTTCGACTCATATATTAATCTCATGTTTATCCTTCATCTATAGTTAATTATTCAATAAGTATTTTACTCAAATCAATTGTCAAAAGCAAAAGAAATAACAATTCGTGTATTATTAAGAAGAATTTAGCATTGTTTTAGAAAGATTCTATTTGTAAGTAAAATAGCTACTCGGTAGCTAAATATATGTCTTGTAGTGTCTTTTTTTGATAGACTAGAGCGTTAAAAGTGGCTATTCTAGGGCTTTTATGTTTTTTTAAGATTCTCCAGTATCCGGAGCCACACTTCTTTAAATCCCTATTTTACGACATTTCAGAGCTTAAATTTTTTGGTAGCTATATGGTAGCTAAAATATTTTTCAAGTATTATAAATTTTTATAACACTTTCACTTTGGTTTCTAAAACAATCCTATTGACTTGTCAATTATCTTTATCTCTTAGATTATATTGTGTTAAATTGAGTTTTGGTGGAGACGTCCGGGATCGAACCGGAGTCCTAGAGCCAACTATCTATGGCGTCTACATGCTTAGAGAGGTTGTTTCATCTTATCTTGCTTCACACAACCTGCAAAGCTACACAAGACCAGTCTCTTTTATTCGTCATAAGCTGAGACAGACTCATGATATATCTAAATGAAAGGTTATACTTCAAAATCCTGCTTATTTAGAATCCACAGGTGAAGCAGCCCGTCCTCTTTAAGAGGGGGTAAAACTTAAGCTACTGCTAAAGCTGGGCGATAATTTGTATTGTTTGCATTTATTGCAATGTGAGCCGTATAACGGAGCTGCTCAGTCCGGCATGCAGCCATAGACTATTGACTCCAGTCGAAGCCATGTCGTCCCCATTTTTGTTCAAATGAACATATAAAATTATATCAAATATTTTGTTGTTAAATGTGTTTAGGGAATTTGATATAAAGAAAAGGTGGTGGCCTGTCTCGGAATCGAACCAAGGACACAGTGATTTTCAGTCACTTGCTCTACCGACTGAGCTAACAGGCCATCGTTTGAAGAGTGAAAGTATATCTTTCAAATGCTGAAAATAAGCTTATGTTTAAATGTTATCTTATTTTTAATGTAATAAGAGCAAGAATATTTGAGAGTATCGCTATGATCCAAAAACGAACAATAATTTTATTCTCTGCCCATTTTTTCATTTCAAAATGATGATGTATAGGTGCCATCAAAAAGACTCTCTTTTGCCGAAGTTTAAAACTTCCAACCTGTAGAATTACAGAAAGTGTTTCAATCACAAAGATTGAACCGATAAGAAGTAGAAGGATTTCATTTTTTGAGATAATTGCAAGGTAGCCTAGAAATGCACCTATTGTTAAAGAACCGCTATCTCCCATAAAAATTTCTGCAGGATGGCAGTTATACCATAAAAAGCCTGTTAATGCACCGATGAGGGCACTGGCAATAATAGCGACTTCACTTATCTCAAAATGCGGCATTAAAAGGTAGGAACTTATTTTGATATTTCCTGTAATATAGATGATTATACTAAATGTTGTCAGTGCAATGATAGAAGGTACAGTTGCTAAACCATCGAGCCCATCTGTCAAATTGACTGCATTTGATGTTGCGATGATGACCAAAATCCAAAGAAGTATGGCAAAAATACCCATATTAATGATAGGATTTTTGAAAAACGGTATATAAAGATCAGTATTGAAATCAGCAAATAGACATAAATAAGCAGCAACGACAAAAGCAGAAATAATTTGCAAGGTGAGTTTTGTGCGCGCTTTGAAACCTGCAAGGTTTTCACTCTTTTTTATCTTTGCAAAGTCATCATAAAATCCGATAAGTGAAAAAAGAACAAGTGTTAGTATGGCTCCTAATGCATAAGCATTGTCGAGACGAATTGTAAGTAAAGAGGCAAAAATTGTCGCACCGACAAAGATAATACCACCCATAGTTGGAGTAGAGTGCTTTTCTTGATGGCGATCAGGTGCCCACTCATTAATAGGCTGCACACGAGATGTTCTTTGTGCCCATCGTATGAATTTTGGTAAAAGGTAGAGTGTTAAACAAAGTGCTATAAAAAAAGCGATTCCTGCACGGATAGTGATATATCCCAAAAGATTGATATCAAGTAAGTTGTGTAACCAATAAAGCAAATTTTTTCCTGTTTTTTTAATTCTTGTTTGCAAAATGAAAGTGACATTATAGTATAATCCGAAAACAAATAATTAATAGCAGGATAATTATATTGAGTAAAAAAGCGATATTGGTCATCACAGACGGTATAGGGTTTTGCGCAAAGACAGAGCATAATGCTTTTTATAATGCAAAAAAACCAACGTATGACAGACTTTTTAATGAAGTTCCACACTCTTTAATTGATACTTTTGGTTTAAGTGTTGGCTTGCCTGAAGGGCAGATGGGAAACTCTGAAGTAGGGCATATGAGTATTGGAAGCGGCAGGGTGTTGTATCAGGATTTGGTTAAAATCTCTTTGGCTTTGCAAGAAGGTACGTTAGAGTCAAATGAAGTGTTACAGGAACTCTTTTCAAAAAGTGATAGATTGCATCTTATAGGACTCATGAGTGATGGAGGTGTGCATTCTCACATTGAGCACTTTATGGGTATAGTAGATATTGCTGCTAAAAATGGAAAAAAAGTTTTCTTACATCTTATCACTGATGGCAGGGATGTCTCACCTACTTCTGCAAAGAGTTATATAGAAAAAGTAAAAGAGCATCTCAGTGAAAATGTAACTATTGCAACGATTGCAGGACGTTTCTATGCCATGGACAGAGATAATCGTTGGGAGAGAGTTGAGCGTGCTTATGATGCTATTGTAAATGCCGAGCCAAAAACGGAGATGTCAGTAGAAGCTTACATTAATGACTCGTATGCAAAAGAGGAGACAGATGAGTTTGTTGAACCGACAGCATTTAGCGGTTATGATGGTATGCAAGATGGCGATGCGGTGCTGACGATAAACTTTAGAAGTGATCGTATGCGTGAGATGGTAACAGCTTTGGCAGATGAAAATTTCACTGAGTTTGAGCGTAAGTCTATCAAAGTACATTTGGCAACAATAACAGAGTATGACAAGGGCTTTAGTTATCCGGTCTTATTTAAAAAAGAGCCGCCAAAAAATACGCTGGCAGAAGTTGTCTCCAATGCAAATCTTAGACAGCTCCATACTGCGGAGACAGAAAAATATGCACATGTTACATTCTTTTTAAATGGTGGTATAGACGAGCCTTATGCAAATGAGACACGTGTGCTTATCCCTTCACCGGATGTAAAAACTTACGATATGAAACCGGAGATGAGTGCCCATGAAGTAGGTCAAGCAGTGCTGAGTGCAATGGATGAAGGGTATGATTTTATAGTTGTGAACTTTGCAAATGGTGATATGGTGGGACATACCGGTGATTTTGAAGCGGCAAAAAAAGCAGTCGAAGCTGTTGATGCTGAGCTTGGACGTATTTGGGAAAAGGCAAAAGAGAAAGATTATGCTTTTGTTTTGACAAGTGATCATGGTAATTGTGAAGAGATGCGTGATGATGAAGGCAATGTGCTGACAAACCACACAGTTGGAAAAGTATGGTGTTTCGTTGATGCAGATGACGTAGAGAGGGTAGATAACGGTGGACTCAACAACATTGCACCTACAGTGTTGAAACTGATGGAGTTAGATATTCCAGAAGAGATGGATCATAGTTTAGTTTAAAAAAAGGAGAAAGTCTATATGAAATTTAGTGGTAAGAATGTTTTAGTAACAGGTGCGAGTCGTGGAATTGGTGCAGAGATTGCAAAAGTGTTGGCAGGATATGGTCTAAAAGTTTGGATTAACTATCGCAGTGGTGCAGCACAGGCGGATGCTGTAAAAGAGGCTATTGAAGCAGCAGGCGGAGAGGCGGCAGTTATCGGTTTTGATGTAAGTGATGAAGCGGCATTTATTGATGCGATTAAAACTATTGTTGATTCTGATGGGGAACTTTCGTATCTTGTAAACAATGCAGGTATTACAAATGACAAACTTGCACTTCGTATGAAAACAGAAGATTTTATGTCTGTAATAAATGCAAACTTGACATCCACATTTATAGGTTGTCGTGAATTTTTCAAGGCTGCTCGTAAAAAGAAATTTGGTTCAGTAGTCAATATTGCATCAATTGTCGGTGAAACAGGTAATGGCGGACAGACGAACTATGCAGCGAGTAAAGGCGGTGTGATTGCAATGAGTAAATCATTTGCAATTGAAGCTGCAACAAGTGGTATTAGATACAATACAGTTACTCCGGGATTTATCGCAACAGAAATGACAGATGTGCTGAGTGATGAAGTGAAGAAAAGTTTTACTGATAAAATTCCAATGAATCGTTTTGGAAACCCTGCAGAGGTTGCAGAGGCGACAGCATTTTTACTTTCGGATCACTCTTCTTACATTACAGGAGAGACTTTGAAAGTAAACGGCGGAATGAATATGGCATAATATTTATCTAAAATTAAGTTGGTGTTTCCAATTCAATTAAGATAATTATGCTATAATTACGAGATTTTAAACTTAAAGACAGGAGCTATAATGGCACTTTTAGACGATATTAAAGAAGTAGTAGTTGAACAACTAAGCGTGAGCCCAGATGAGGTAAAAGAAGATTCAAAATTTGTAGAAGATTTAGGTGCAGACAGCCTTGATGTTGTAGAATTAGTAATGGCACTTGAAGAAAAATTTGATATTGAAATTCCTGATGATGAAGCTGAAAAGATTCAAACTGTACAAGATGTTGTTAACTATATAGAGAGCAAATAGTCGTGATTTACTAAGCCAAGAAGCCTAAGCTTCTTGGAAGTAAATATTTTTAGTAGTTAATTGAATGATTGATTTTTAAAAGTATTTTATATTTATGGAGAATGTTTAAATGAGAAGAGTAGTGGTAACCGGCCTTGGTATGATTAATTCTGTAGGTAATGATAAAGAGAGTGCGTTTAAAGCAATATGCGAAGGTGAGTGCGGTATAGATACTATTACTCTTTTTGATCCTTCTGAATTTAGTGCAAGAATTGCAGGAGAAGTGAAAAATTTCGATCCGGCAACTGTTATGCCTCCAAAAGAGGTAAAAAAAGCAGATAGATTTATTCATTTAGGTCTCAAGGCTGCTGCTGAAGCGATGGAAGATGCCGCTTTACCTGAAGATACTAATATGGATTATTTTGGTGTTTCTGCAGGTTCTGGAATCGGAGGGCTTCCTTCTATTGAAAAAAACTCTGTTATTTTAGATAATCGTGGTCCAAGACGTATTTCACCATTTTTTATTCCAGGTGCACTTGTAAATATGCTTGGAGGATTTGTCTCTATTGCCCACAAAACAAAAGGTCCGAATTTATCTTCTGTGACTGCTTGTGCTGCCGGTACACATGCAGTAAATGAAGCTACAAAAACTATTATGATTGGTGGAGCAGATAAAATGTTGGTTGTAACAGCAGAGTCTGCTATTACAGGTGTCGGTGTTGGTGGATTTGCTGCAATGAAAGCACTCTCTACAAGAAATGATGATCCAAAACATGCTTCTCGTCCATTTGATGCTGATCGGGATGGTTTTATTATGGGTGAAGGTGCAGCTGCTCTTGTTTTAGAAACTTATGAAGATGCTGTAGCGCGTGGAGCAAAAATTTATGGTGAGATTATCGGTTTTGGTGAGAGTGGAGATGCAAATCATATTACTACACCAAGTTTAGATGGTCCTGCTCGCGCAATGAAAGCAGCGTATAAAATGGCAGGTGAACCAAAGCTTGACTATGTAAATGCACATGGTACTTCTACACCTATTAATGATAAAAATGAGACATTGGCACTAAAAGAGTTACTTGGTGGTAAAGAGAATTGTCCTCCAATGAGTTCTATCAAAGGTCAAATTGGGCATTGTCTTGGTGCTGCAGGCGGTATTGAGGCTGTGACATGCTTGATGGCTATGAGAGATGGTATTATTCCTCCAACTATCAACTATGAAACTCCTGATGAAAACTGTGATCTTGACTATGTTACAGAGGGTGCAAGAAAATCTGACTTAAATGTAGTTATGTCTAACTCATTTGGTTTTGGCGGAACGAACGGCGTTCTTATTTTTAAAAAAATCTAAGAAGGATTTGATTTGGCTACATACTTAGACTTTGAATATAAGATTAAATTTATTCAAGAAGATATTGTTTCGGCGCAGGTTCGTCATGATCAAGCTGCTGTTGAAGAGTTAACGAAGAAATTAGACAAAGAAGTTGAAAAGATTTATAAAAATCTTTCGGATTTTCAAAAGCTACAGCTTGCACGTCACCTTGACCGTCCTTATGCGCTTGATTATATTAATCTTATAATGAGAGATAAGTATGAGATTCATGGAGATAGACATTTCCGTGATGATGCTGCTATTGTCTGTTATATGGGTTATATCGGTGATGAAAAAGTTGTTGTAATTGGAGAACAAAAGGGACGTGGAACAAAAAATAAGTTAAAACGCAACTTTGGTATGCCGCATCCTGAAGGGTATCGTAAAGCACTTCGTGCTGCAAAACTGGCAGAAAAATTTAATCTTCCGCTTTTGATGCTCATAGACACTCCGGGTGCGTATCCAGGAATTGGAGCAGAAGAACGCAATCAATCTGAAGCGATTGCTAGAAATCTCTTAGAACTAGCAGAACTCAAAACACCTACTATTTCTATTGTTATAGGTGAGGGTGGTTCTGGTGGAGCACTTGCTATTGGTGTTGCTGATAAGTTTGCGATGATGCGTTACTCTATTTTTAGTATCATTTCACCTGAGGGATGTGCTGCAATTCTTTGGAATGATCCTAAAAAAGTTGAAACAGCAACAAATGCTCTAAAAATTACTTCACAGGATCTTAAAGAATTAGATCTAATTGATGACATTATCAATGAACCATTAATTGGAGCACATCGCGAGAGAGAAGCAGCTGCTGCTGCCATTGAAGAGTACTTTTTAGAAGAAGTTAAAAAACTTAAAAGTATGAGTGAAGAAGAACGTATGGAGATGCGTTATAAAAAACTCACAAAGCCAGGTGCTTTTGCTGAGATTGAAGAAGTTTCAAAAGAAGCTTAAGTAACTTCTGTATAATCCTCTTTTATTTCTAAAAGAGGATCGAATTTTGGTCGTTTAAGTCTTTTAGCCTCTTTAGAAAACTTGATCAAATCCTCTACAGTTTTAATATTTTCATCCAAATTTTTTAGTGATAGTAAAAAGAGTCCGTATGTTGTAAGTACATCGCTCATAGCACGATGGTGTGTTGCATTGGGATTAAGCTTGAGTGCATCATTGAGATAAGAGAGGGCATAACGGTAGGAGACTATCGTTCTCTCTGCAAGCGCCAAAGAACAAAGACTCCTATTTAAGAGTGGTTCAAGACCTATTTTTTGCATACTATCAGAGATGAACATATAGTCAAATTTCACATCATGTGCAACAAAAACGGCATCACCTAAAAAGAGTTTGAACTTTACTAAAACCTCTGTTAGTGGTGGTGCATCTTTTGTATCTTCGGCTCTGATGCCTGTTATTTCTGTGATATGCGGATTGATCTCTTTTGTATAGACAAGTGATTCAAACCTATCGATAATCTTTTTATTTTTTACTTTTACGGCCGCAATTTCTATGATCTGATGTTTTTCTATTTTAGAGCCATTTGTTTCAATATCTACTATGCAAAATTCCGCCTCTTCTATGGGGATAAAAGCTGTGTCAAAATAGTAATATCCTTGATGTTTTACAACATTAAGCCCTTGTGCGCGCCAGAGTTCTAAAGAGAGCTCAAGCTCATCTTTGAGCTGATCCTTGAGCGTTTTAAGAGAAAGCCCTCGTGTTGCGAGGCGAGAGACGCTTTTAGCATCGAGATTGATATTATGAATGAGCATAAGCTATAAAATCCTTCACTTTTTTGGGATCTTTTTTCCCATGTGATTTTTCTACACCGCTGCTGACATCAACACCGTAAAACCCAAAATCTTGTAATGATGCAACATTTTGGGGATCGAGTCCGCCTGCAAGAATGATTTTTGAACAGTCTATATCTTCAAACCACTCAATATTGATGCGTTTACCGGCTCCGCCGTAAGATTCACAATAGGCATCAACGAGGCGATATTCATCACTGTATTTGAGGATATCCTCTTTTGACTTTGCACGAACAACTTTGATGTGAGGGGTGGAAAGTGCTTCATAGAGAGAATTTTCTGCCTCAAAATGAATCTGCGCAAGAGTCGCACCAACTCTCTGGCAAGTTGCGTTAATAGTCTTGGCATCGACATTGACAAAGAGCGCAACTTTCTCCACAAAAGGGGGGAGTTGTTTGATGATCTTTGCCGCATCTTCTGGGGAGATATAACGGGGAGATTTTTCATAAAAAACAAAACCGAGTGCATTGGCACCGGCTTCGATTGCCATCATAGCATCTTCATAATTTGTTATGCCACAGATTTTTGTACGCATTAGATTTGCAGACTCTTAATAGCTGCAGCACGGTTTTTATGTTTAAAGACATAGCTGCCTGCAACAACGACATCGACACCGGCATCTTTGAGGGCTTGAATGTTTTTGTCACTTACGCCGCCATCGACTTCAATGAGGCACTCAGGATTGAGTCGCTTACGCATTGCATCAAGTTTTTTTGCCTTTGGAAGCACAGTATCTATAAAACTCTGTCCGCTAAATCCAGGATTGACACTCATAAGCAGTACCATATCCAAATCAGCTAAGATATACTCTAACTCTTCGGGAATAGTGTTTGGATTAAGTGCAATTGAGGGTTTTATACCTAAAGAACGAATTTTTTGAATAAGTCTGTGAGGATGCTTCTCTTCTTCTATGTGAAAAGATATATATTCAGGTTTAAGCGGTGCAAATAGATCGACAAAAAATGTATTGTTTTCTACCATCAAATGGATATCGAGTGGTTTTGTTGCCGCTTTTGCTACTGCTGAAACAACAACAGGCCCGATAGTGAGGTTAGGAACAAAATGCCCATCCATTACATCGACATGAACAAGATCGCAGTTTGCATTACAGATCTCTTGGACATCGTGTGCAAGATTGCCAAAATCAGCGGATAAAATACTTGGAGCTATTTTCATTTATTTCCTTTATTATATGGATGCAATTATAGTAAATGCTTACTTTTATCTAGTTAAGAAGAAAAGAAAATTGTCATTGTTAAAGTTCAGATCGACTTGAACTCCTTTTTTTTCGTTTGCAATCTCTAAAAGACTCTCAACATTTGGATAGGTACGCGGCAGTGTAATGTCAACACTGATCTTTTCATCACCAAGCAATGTTTTAACCTTACCGCCGACGATATTAACGAGTTCCGCTAAAGTGTCGAGGATTAACTCCTTATCTTCCGTCTCCTCTCCAATTAAAAGCTCACATGCTTTTTTTGCGATACCCTCAGGAAAGACTAAAATGACCATTCCATCGATATCTCCATAGAAGCCTATAGAACTTGCAATCTTGTTTGTTTTATCTTCTATCTCTATTTTATCGATTTTCACAGCCTTTTTGAGTGCTTTTGCATTAGTCATCATCTCTATGGTGGCAACTGTTGCATCGATGAAATTTGGTATTTCTGTTACTATTTTTTTGTTAAGCATTCGTTTGTTTTTAACGGCAGCAGCAGAACTTGCTCCTAGTTCCTTTAAGAGCTCTTTATCTCCTAAAATATCATCCATCTGATCAAAAAACATAATGCCGGCATCTTCAAGAGTCTCTTTAAAAGTCAGAGGTGTTTTCTCAAAGGTCATACCGACAAAGCAGATAGTAGCATTGTACTCAGCAGCAGAAGAGGCGAGTTTTGAGAAAAAGTTGAGTGCGTGAATGTTCATGCTGACAACTTTGTAGGCATCGAAAATAAAGAGGCGAAAACCGACATTAAGGGAGTTGTTGTGGTAAGAGATATTAAAGGTGTTACCAATTTCTGCATCTAAAAAAGAAGAGACGGTGTAGATGATGGCATTGCCTGTAACGCGTGTTGCAACTTGTTGCCCCATCTCTCCTAGAAATGTATCATCTATGATGATGTCATAAGCATTTTCAGCCTTTGCTTTTTCATCAAATTCAGCCTTTGTTTGGGCAACGATAGGATTGTGTCCATTGTCATGTAACTCTATAGCAATTGCTGCACGCTGTGATTTGTCTTCACTGTAGATAAGAATATTTTTACTTTGATCTTTAAAGCTTGCTGCAAAAAGTGTTGCAATATCTTTTGTCTTAAAGAGAGAAAATGTCAGCTCCCCATCATAAAACTTCATGATTGTTTTGTACTTTTTTGTATCATAATCGCAAAAACCTACAACAATATGATTTGCTGCCCTTACTTTTTGGAAAAGTTTTATAAAGCTGTCAAGTCCATTGCGATTAAAAAAGATTACTTTTTTTAAAGAGACAAGTATCATATCTGCATTAAGGTGAATTGTTGCTTCAATATCTTCGATACTAAGGAAAGATACACTAGAAGTACCATCAAGAAATCCCTGCGGATGAAAAACACCGATGCCGTCTTTTACTACTGCTCTCATTGAATCTCCATTATTGTTGCGAAATCGTCATAAATATCATTGACATATTCTATTTGAAAATCGATGAAATCATTGAGCCCGGCTTCTATGAACTCTGCTTTTGAGAGTGTAAAAAAGAGTAGAAGATGCATCCATTTTCCAAGCTTATTTATATCTTTATCTTCAGCATTTTTAACACCGCTTGCTGCTTGAACAATTTGTGCTATTTTTTCATCCATCTCCCATTTTTGTGCAACTCTTTGACATATATCAAAGAGATCCATTGCACAGAGTCTTTTTAAAATGGTGTTCAAATCAATATTATGAACACTGCGTAGCAATTTGACATCATCTATTTTTTGGCAAAAAAGTGCTTCTGAGACTATGATACTTGCAGGAAGCAGTGATATGGCGCTCTCTATCTCTTTGTCATTAATATTAAGATGTTTCAGAATTTTCTGCCAGCCGATTGAGAGTTCTGCTTGTAAATTGTGAAAGGAATTTTTATTGAGTTTAAAAAGTTGCCATTTTTCGGGAGAGAGCAGAGTGATCATGTAATTATAGACAGCCTGTTGGGAACGGGATACTCCCAAAATACCAAAAATCTGTGAAACATCGCTGACTTCATTGCGAAAACCATAGATTGGTCTGTTTACCAGCTCTTTGAGATAGGCACTCAGTGCTCTATCTTCTTTGGCAGCCTTAGCGGCTTTTGGAAGGTCTTCTGTGTTGAGTGCAAGTATGGTCTCACGCAAGGCCTTTGGTGAAGGTGGAATCTTTTGAATAAATTCGTCTACTTTTTCTTGTGTTATCAAAATCATATACTTTCTGTTGAATATCGTATATTCTAGCTATAATTGCATAAAAGAAATATAAAACACTTTTTTAGAACTCCATTGGCTTAAGTTGTAGTTTTGCTTTGATTTGGTACAATTCGCAACTTTAAAATATCATTCAAGGATACTCAAATGGCAAGAAGATGTGCTATCAGCGGCAAAGGCCCTATGAGTGGGAACAATGTTTCTCATGCAAAAAACAGAACAAAGCGTCGTTTTTTATTAAACCTAAGAACAGTGCGTATCACATTAGAAGATGGTACAACGAAAAAAATTAAGATTTCTGCAAGAGAATTACGCACACTTAAGAAAAATTCGTAAACTTTAGGAATTCGTTTGAATCTTTTAGCAAGGATTCGTAAATTCCTTAATTGGGAGATTCCTCCCAAATCATATAATAGGCTTCTTTTGGAAGTTTATCTACATCTAAAAATTTTCCGCTTACCTCTTACTTTTATCATTATTGCAATGCTTATTAGAACTTATGCTGTAATATATAATTTTAAAATTATTTATTGTTGAGATATAAAACGGAATAAAATTATAAAGATATTTTATTAAAGGAGTTGGAATTTGTATAAATTAACAGAAATAAAAAATGGTGTTTGTGCAGCGAAGGGCTTTTTTGCTGATGGTGTGAGTGCTGGACTCAAAGCTGAGGGCGCAAAAGATATGGCATTTGTCTATTCAGAAGAGTTATGTGAAATAGCCTCCGTTTTTACGACAAATAAGATGGCAGCAGCCCCTATTAGACACTTTAAAGCAAAAGGGGATTTTCAAACAAACTTCATCTTAATTAATTCAAAAAATGCCAATGCGATGACGGGAAAGGCAGGTATTGATGATATTGATGCTATTTTAGCAACACTTCCTGATTGTGCGAGCAATCCTGTAATGAGCTCAACGGGTGTTATTGGCGTGAGAGTGCCAAAAGAGAAAATCATCAACGGTGCAAAACTTTTTGATCTTTCACGCAAAGAGCCTCATGCAGCAGCGCAGGCGATTATGACAACTGACAGTTTTTCTAAAACTAAAGCCTATAGAGTTGCGTTGGAAGATGGCAGTAGTTTTTCCATCGGTGCAATGGCAAAAGGGGCAGGGATGATCAATCCTGCAATGGCAACTATGCTCTGCTTCATTACTACGGATGCAAAAGTCTCTAAGAGTGAGATGCAGGAAATTTTAGATAAAACCGTCCAGACAACATTTAATGCGGCAAGTGTTGATGGCGATACTTCAACAAACGATACGGTAATGCTGCTGAGTAATGCAAAATCAGGGGCATATCATAAAGAGGCATTTTCGGAAGCACTCTATAAAATTATGAATTTTTTGGCACGTGAAATGGTGCGTGACGGCGAGGGTGCAACAAAACTTGTGACCTACAATATCACAGGTGCAAAAGATGATGCCGAGGCAGAAGTGGTTGCAAAGGCACTCTCTAACTCACTGCTTGTAAAGACTGCGCTCTATGGGGAAGATCCAAACTGGGGAAGAATCGCTTCAACGGTTGGTGCAAGCGGAGTAGAGGCTTATGAAGAGAGATTGACAATCTCTTTTGAAGATGTCTGTGTCTATAAAAAAGGAGAGCTCTTTTTCGATGCCGATATGGAAGCAAAAGCAGCAGAAGTGATGAAAAAAGACTCTTTTACAATCTCTTGTGATCTTGGCATAGCCAATGGTGCATTTAAAGCATACGGCTGTGATCTAGGGCATAAGTATGTAGAGATCAATGCAGATTATAGAACATAGTAAAGCTCTATTGTGGAGGGAAGTCTTTTAAAGTTTTTGCAATGACTTTATTGATGTAATTTTCTCTCTCTTTGGGTGTTTTTTTCTCTGGGAGTTCATCAATAGCCACTGCTCTAAAGACAATTTTATTTGTTTTTGGATTATAGGCATCAATGATGAGTTTTCCTTCATTATAACTATATGTGCGTGGTGTAGAGACAACCATGCCTCCATATCTTCTATAGCCTACCATCTGATAATCCGTGTAGATGTCTGTTTTGTTTTGTACATTTGTATGGTATAAAAATACTAAATCTGCTGTTTTTGCACTAACTTCATTGAAATTTTTTGCTTTGAGGGTCTTGATAAGAGCATTTTTGATTCGTTCAGTTGTCAGGGTGTTTTCTCCTTCTCTTATTTTATGCACAACAGCAAAACTATGAAAATTGTTGAAGTTGTATTTTGTATCGTAGTCAGTGCTTATTGAGAGTGTAGAACAAGCGACGAAAAAAAGGGAAAATAAACTTGTGAATAGATATTTCATGAAAACTCCTTATGAGACTTCTTTTTCCATAGTATAGAAAAATTTTCTTAAATAAGCTATTAATCTCTTTTTGTATAAAATTGCATTTATGAATAAAAAGTATAATATTTTAGTAACAAATGATGATGGTTATGAAGCTAAGGGACTTTTAAATCTTGTGAGTGCTTTGCGTGAGCTTGATGATGTAGAGTTGACTGTTGTTGCACCGGCAAATGAAAAATCGGCCTGTGGACACTCTTTGACACTTACAAAGCCGCTGCGTTTTATTGGAGTAGAGGAGAACTTTTTTAAGCTTGAAGATGGAACACCTTCGGATTGTGTCTATCTCTCTTTATCGGCAATTTTTCAAGAGCAGAAACCTGATCTTATCATTAGCGGCATCAATCGTGGTTCAAATATGGGAGAAGATATTACCTACAGTGGAACGGCTGCGGGTGCTATGGAGGGTGTACTGCACAATATCCCATCTATTGCTATCTCGCAAGTGATGGATTTTACAAATCCAAACGGCGATTTTTCTTTGGCACAAAAGACAATTCAAAAGATAGTTACAAAGATTCGCGTTGATAAATTTCCTTTGTGTGAGCGGGAGTTTTTAAACATCAATATTCCGCCTGATATGGATGCAGCAGAGATGAAAATTACTTATGCGGGTTACAGAGTTTACTCCAACGAGTCAGAGATCCATAGAAATCCACGTGGAGAGGAGCACTACTGGCTTGGTCTGCATCCGCTTAATTTTCGCGCACGTGAAGATGTGAGTGGTATGAGTGATTATGAAGCAATTCGTGATGGATATATCTCTATTACTCCTATTATGCTTGACCTGACGGCGTATAAAAGTATAGACTCTTTAAGAGATTGGCTGGAGTAATGCAAAAGTATGATCGTATAAAGCTGATTTTAAAAGAGGATTTTAATAAACTCGAAGATGCGAAAATTCTGTTGCTTGGTGTTGGCGGTGTAGGTGGCTTTTGTCTGGATTGTCTCTATCGCAGCGGTGTAAAAGATATTACGATAGTGGATTTTGACACTTTTGATGTGACAAATCAAAATAGACAGATATGGTCGGAGTTGCATGAGGGAGAAGTGAAGGTTGAAGCACTTAAAAAACACTATCCTGAGACAAAGATTATAAATACTCGAATTGATGAAGCATGGGTGGATGATTTTGATTTTGAGCCTTATGATCTTGTGCTTGATGCCATTGATGAGAGAAATGCAAAACTCGCGCTTGCACAGAAGTGCTATAAAAAACTAATCTCCTCTTTTGGCAGTGCAAAACGGCTTGATCCGACAAAGGTGCAGGTAGATGACATCTGGAAAAGTTACGGTGATAGGTTTGGCGCAAAAATAAGATATGAGCTGAAAAAAAGAGGTTTTAAAAAAAAATACAAAGTGATTTTTTCATCAGAAGAGGCACAGGTTAAAGAGAAAGGGAGTTTTGTAGGTGTGACTGCAGCTTTTGGACTTGTCATGTGCGCGCAGGCTATAAAAGAGATAAGGAAGAAGGATGTTTGATTTTTTAGATAGTGACTGGTTTAACATTAGCTTACAGATCGTTTTCGTATTGGCTTTAGGGTATGATGTGAAAAAATATCGTCAAACAAAAAAGAAAGAGTATATTTTAAATATAGTACTTACGATAGGCTTTGCCATTTGGGTTTTATACCCTTACTATATCTCTTATACAGGGTGGGATGAAGCACAAAAAAAAGAGATGCTTTCTCACTGCAAGGGTGATGAGAACTCGACAAAACTCTGTAAATGTTTAGATGATATGACATTTAAAAATTATACCTATGAAGAGTATAAGCAGATAGATCTAAACGGCAGTGATTATAAAGATTTTTTACAAGATGCAAAAGAGGATTGTTTAGATGATTCCTGGTTTTTCTAAAGATTCGCCATTAGTATGTGAGGGTATCATCGGTGATGGTTGTGGTGGCGGCAGATTTTTTGCCGTAGAGAATGAAACACTTTTTGCCTATGATCCGCTTACACAAGAGAGAATTATACTCCTGCGTGAGGTAAAAGATGCGCAAAAAGTTTCTAAATGTGGCTGTATTATTACGATAGTATGTAAAAATACTACGCTAAATTTTGACCTCTCCGCACTTCATTAGTTTTTTTGTTATAATCATAAAAATAATTTAAAAAAGAGAACAATTATGCAAAAAGTCGAACCAATGACAATTTATGGCTATGAAAAACTTCAGGCTGAGGTAAAAGAACTCAAAGAGGTAAAGCGACCGGGTGTTGTAAAGGCGATTGAAGAGGCGCTTGAACATGGTGATTTAAAAGAGAATGCAGAGTATCACGCAGCAAAAGAGCAGCAAAAGAATATTGATAATCGTTTAGCAGAGCTTCAGGAGATTCTCGGCAATGCGCAGATAGTTGATCCAAGTGAGCTTTCACACTCTAAAGTGAGCTTTGGTTCAACGGTTGTAATGACGGATATGGATAGTGATGAAGAGGTGACATATACGATCGTTGGAGGTGCTGAGAGTAATCCGGATATGGGACTTATCTCATTTAACTCGCCGCTTGCAAAACAGTTACTTGGACGAGAAGAGGGCGATGAGGTTGTAGTACAGCTTCCAGGTGGAAAAAAAGAGTTTGAAATAGATGAAGTGAAGTATCAGGAGATTGTTTTTGAGTGTGAATAAAAATATTAATGTCGGTATAGTCGGTGCGACAGGATATACAGGGCTTGAACTTGTCAAAATGCTTGTAAAGCATCCGATTTTTCAGCTTAATTATATTGCAAATTCTGAGGGAAATACAACTATAAACGCACTGCATCCCTCTTTAAACGGGGTGTGTGAAGATGTTGTACATAAGGCAGATGTCGATGCAATGGCACAGCAGTGTGAACTCATCTTTTTGGCACTGCCGCATAAAACAGCGATGGCTTATGTAAAACCGCTTATGGCAAAAGGTGTCAAAGTTGTTGATCTCTCTGCTGATTATCGTCTGCCGCAGGTCGTTTATGAAACATTCTACTGTCCGCATACAGATCCACAAAATCTCTCTCACGCAGTCTATGGGCTGCCGGAGCTTTTTGGTAAAGAGATAAAGTCCGCAAAGCTTGTAGCAAATCCGGGTTGTTTTCCAACCTCTGCCATTTTAGGACTTTTGCCGTTTATGGATAAAAGAGTACCCAACACACCCGTAATAATTGATGCAAAAACAGGTGTGAGCGGTGCCGGAAAGAAACTGAGCGATACAACGCATTTTGTAAATGTCAATGACAACCTTTTTGCCTACAACCCTTTAATGCACCGCCATGCGCCGGAGATTGCCGATAAGCTTGGTGTCGCTTTTGATGATGTCAATTTCGTACCGCATTTAGTTCCGGTGACACGCGGTATGATTAGCTCTATCTATATTCAGATAAAGGAAGATTTTGACGCAGAATCACTGTTGCGTGAGTACTATAAAGATGCCCCTTTTGTCCGCGTGAGCAAAACACCGGTAACGATGAAAGATGTGGCAGGTACAAACTTTTGTGACATCTATGTCCAACAAAGAGGTCCACTCCTTTTTATCGCCTCTGCGATAGACAACCTCATGCGTGGTGCATCATCGCAAGCGCTTGTCAATGCCAATCTAATGATGGGGCTTGATGAGACGATGGGCATCCCAGATATAGCGTATGTCCCATAATATAGAGCTGCATGAGGGTGCTTACATCATCTCTGATGCGCACTATTCACCGCAAAGACCGGAGCTTCTTGCTTTTATTAAAGATATTCATTCAAAAAAACTCCAACCCACGCAGCTTATCTTGATGGGCGATATATTTGATGCGCTTTTTGGATTGATTGAGTACACTTACGAGAGCAATCAAGAGATGATAACACTCCTTGAGGCAATCGCACAAGAGATAGATGTTCTCTATTTGGAAGGCAATCACGACTTTAATCTCAAAGTAGTTTTTCAAAACATAAAAATCATTCCACTTTCAAAGCAGCCTCTGCTGTGCAGCTATAAAGAGAAAAAAATCTATTTGGCGCATGGTGACTTTGATGCTCCTTTTGGTTATAGGCTCTATACGGCATTTATTCGCAACCCTTTTGTTCTTTTTGTGCTCAAATATATCGACATTGCTCTCAATCATCGTATTATAAACGGCATTGAGGCACATCTTGAGAAGAAAGATGACTGCAAAGTGCTTGATTGGTTTGAAGATTTTATACAAAAACGTTTTGACAATCGTTTTGTGTGTGACTACTTTATAGAGGGGCATTTTCATCAAAACAAAAGCCTGCAATTAAGTAATTTTGTTTATATTAACTTAGGCGCTTTTGCTTGCAATCAAAGATATTTTATAGTAAAATCGATGCAAGATAAAGAATTATTGGAAGAAAACCAATTCTCCAAGGAGAGGTAAAATATGGATGACAATTCCCTGAAAGTCGGTTCTAATGAGATGGAACTTGTAGATTTTCGTATCTTTAAACAAGAAGATGACGGAGGAGTATATGAAGGTATCTATGGTATTAACGTATCGAAAGTACGTGAGATTATCCGTGTACCTTTTTTAACGGAACTCCCAAGTACACCTGAATTTATTGAAGGTATTTTTGATCTGCGTGAGGTGGTAATACCTGTAGTGAATCTTGCAAAATGGATGGGTATTAAAGAACCCGAGAATGCAAGAGAAAATGCACGTGTCATTATTACGGAATTTAATAATGTTCTTATAGGTTTTATTGTACATGAAGCAAAGCGAATTAGAAGAATTTCATGGAGCGAAATAGAGCCGGCAAGCTTTATGAACAGTTCTAGTGGTTTGGAAGCAAACAAAATTACAGGTGTAACAAAGATAGAGGGCGATAATGTCTTGCTAATTCTTGATTTAGAGAGTGTTGTTCAGGATCTTGGTCTTTATGAACCTGAAACAGATACAGAGCCTGAAAAAATTGAGAGTTTTTCAGGACTAGCAATGATTCTTGATGACAGCATAACAGCTCGTAAAATTGTTAAAGATGCACTTCAAAAGATGGGTTTTAATGTTGTAGAAGCTATGGATGGTGAGGAAGGCCTTCGTAAACTTGAAGAGCTCTACAGTACCTATGGTGAAGATTTGGCAAAGAAGCTGAAAATTATTATTTCAGATGTTGAGATGCCGAAAATGGATGGTTTTCATTTTGCTGCAAAAGCTAAAGAAGATACTCGATTTGATAATATTCCAATTATTTTTAACTCTTCGATCAGTGATCATTTTAGTGAAGATAGAGGTTTAGAAGCAGGAGGAGAGGCTTATCTGGTTAAATTCCAGGCAAGTTCATTTTATGATGAAGTGTCACGTGTAGTACGTGCACATATGAAGTAGGGAGTGTAAAATATGGATGAATTTCAAGAGATACTGCAGGATTTTTTAGTTGAATCATTTGAATTGGTTGAAAAACTGGATGAAGATCTAGTAGAGTTAGAATCAAATCCGGATGATTTGGAACTGTTAAATGGAATATTTCGTGTTGCGCATACTGTAAAAGGGGCTTCATCATTTTTAAATTTTGATGTGTTGACACACCTGACACACCATATGGAAGATGTGCTTAATCGTGCAAGACACGGGGAACTTAGTATTACTCCCGATGTTATGGATGTTATTTTAGAGTCCGTTGATCTAATGAAAGCACTTTTAGAGAAGATTCGTGATACAAGCAGTGATGATGGTATTGATGTTTCAGCTTGTGTATCACGGCTTGATAAAATTACCGGTGGCAGCGGTGAAGTTGAGTCTCCTGTAAGTGAAAAAGGTGCTACTGAGGAGATAGTGGAAGAAGAAGCTGTAGAGGAAGCACCTGATGAGTCTGAAGAAGAACTGGACTATGAAAATATGTCTCCAGAAGAGATTGAAGCCGAAATAGAGAGACTTTTAGCACAACGTCAGGAGGAAGATAGAAAAAAACGTGAGGCTAAGATCGCAGCCGGTAAAGCAGTTCCACAGATGCCAGATGCACCTGCTGAAAAGCAAGAGAGTGCAGATGAACCTAAAAAAGAAGAAAAAGTACAAAAAGCAGCTCCTGCGCCAACCTCTGCACCTGCTGCAAACACAGTAGAAAATAAAACTGAAAAACCAAAAGCCGCTGCACCGGCACGAAAATCACCTGCTGCAGTCGAGCAGACGATTCGTGTCGATGTGAAACGGCTTGATCACTTGATGAACCTCATTGGAGAACTTGTTCTTGCAAAAAACAGACTTATTAAGATCAATGATGATGTTGAAGAGCGTTATGAGGGTGAGGAGTTTTTAGAAGAACTTAATCAGGTTGTCTCAATTGTCTCTCTTGTAACGACAGACCTGCAGATTGCTGTTATGAAGACACGTATGCTGCCTATTGGAAAAGTATTTAATAAATTTCCACGTATGATTCGTGATCTTTCACGTGAACTTAATAAAAAGATAGAACTTGTTATTTCAGGGGAAGAGACAGAGCTTGATAAGTCTATTGTAGAAGAGATTGGTGATCCGCTCGTGCATATTATTCGTAACTCATGTGATCATGGGATTGAGTCTCCAGAAGATCGTATTGCAAAAGGTAAACCGGAAATGGGTACGATTGCGCTTAAAGCATATAATGAAGGAAATCAGATTGTCATCCAGATCGATGATGACGGAAAAGGGCTTGATCCAAAAATGCTCAAGAACAAGTCGCTTGAAAAGGGCATCATAACAGAAAAAGAAGCTGATAGCATGAGTGATAAAGAAGCATTTGCACTCATCTTTAAACCGGGCTTTTCAACTGCTGCCGCTGTCACAAATGTATCGGGTCGCGGGGTTGGAATGGATGTTGTTAAAACAAACATAGAAAAACTCAACGGAATTATTGATATTGATTCAGAAGTAGGTAAAGGGACTTCTATAAAATTGAAAATTCCTCTCACACTTGCTATTATTCAAGCACTCCTTGTCGGTGTGCAAGAAGAGCATTATGCAATTCCACTTGCTTCTGTTTTAGAGACTGTACGCATTTCTAAAGATGAGATTTACACCGTTGAGGGCAAAAATGTTATGCGTCTGCGTGATGATGTTCTCTCTCTTGTGCATATTGGAGATATTTTTGAAGTTGAGCGCATACTTGATGCAAGCGAGCATGCTTATGTTGTTGTCCTTGGTCTAGGAACCAGTAAACTCGGACTTATTGTCGATACTTTGGTAGGGCAAGAAGAGATCGTTATAAAATCGCTTGGTGATTATCTCAAAGGCATTGAAGGTATTGCAGGTGCGACGATTCGTGGTGATGGCGGTGTGACGCTTATTGTTGATGTTGTTGCTTTGATGGAGATTGCAAAAAATGTCAAAGCGACATCAATGAGTGAAAATGAAAGCAGCAGTGCGCTTAATGAGAAAAACAGTGCAAGTGATTATGTTGTAATGATTGTAGATGACTCAAAAACTGACAGAACAATTATGCGAAAAGCGTTAGAGCCGATGGGTGTAACGCTTGTAGAAGCTGCAGATGGGCAAGAAGCGCTCAATATCTTGAAATCGGGTGATTATAACTTCGATGCTATGCTTATTGATATAGAGATGCCGCGTATGGATGGATATACATTGGCAAATGAGATTAAAAAGTATAACAGATATAAAAACCTTCCACTCATCGCCGTCACATCAAGAACGAGTAAGTCCGACCGTATGCGCGGTGTTGAGTCTGGAATGGTTGAGTATATTACTAAACCATATTCAGCAGACTATTTGGCAAGTGTTGTACAGAGAAATGTTAACTTTAAACCGGAGTTTTTATAATGAGTGATAAATTAAAAGATATTATTAACAAACAAAGCCAGCAGCAAGAGAGTGTTGTAGAACAACTTGATGATATAGTACAGCTTGTCGGATTTATGATTGGTGATGAAGAGTATGCCGTGCCTATTTTATCTATTCAGGAGATTATAAAACCTTTTACATGGACACGAGTGCCACAGGTGCCGCCTTATGTTCTGGGTGTTTTTAACCTGCGTGGGGCTGTAATTCCACTCATTGATTTGCGTTTGAAATTTGGACTCTCTGCAAAGAAACATGGAGAAGAGACCCGCTTTATCGTTATGCGCCATGGTGATGACGTTGCAGGTTTTGTCATTGACAGACTGACTATGGCAATTCGCATCAAAAAAGAGAATATCGGGCCGGCACCTGATACGGTAAATGGGGATGATACGATCATCGATGGTGTTGGAAAGCAAGCAGAGAAGATTATTACTATCTTAAAGGTTAATAAGTTGCTAGAGAGAGATTTTTAAACGTTTATAATGTATAAAAAACCTTTCATAGAACTTCAAAATGCCAAGCTCTCTATTATTCTTAGTGGAGAACTTACTCTTTGCACAATTGCTCAGTTAGAAAAAGAGCTTGAAATTATAAAAACATATCTATTTAAAGAACTTTATATTCATATGGAACAAGTGTTTTATATGGATACTGCAGGTGCTATTTTTATTTACGATTTAGAAAAACATTTTAGACAAAAAGCAATTGCTGTACATATATATTTAAAAGATGATGTTCAGAGATCAACGTTTAGACTTGTATCAGAAAATATGTGTAGTACAAAAGGGTTTAAATCAAAAGAACAAAAGAGTTTTATTCAAAGTATTGGAAGTATTACCTATGAATACTACATAGGATTTATAAGTTTTTTACAGTTCTTTGGAGAGCTTTTCTCTACGCATATCTACTATTTGACATCATGGAGATCTATTCGTTTTAAAGAGATAGCTTTTGAGATCAACGAAAGTGCTGTAAAAGCACTTGGTATTATTGCTCTGACGAGTTTTTTAATTGGGCTTGTTGTTGCGTATCAATCAGCGTATCAGCTTAAGATCTATGGTGCAAATATTTTTATTGTAGATATGCTTGGTCTTTCAATTTTTCGTGAACTCGCTCCTCTTATTACTGCTATTGTTATTGCTGGGCGCAGTGGTTCTGCATTTGCCGCACAGATTGGCGCTATGAAGATAACGCAGGAACTTGATGCGATGAAAACAATGGGTTTTGAGCCTTTTGCTTTTTTAGTTTTGCCGCGTATTATTGCGCTTGTTATTACTATGCCTATTCTCATCTTTGTAGCAGATATAATGGCAATGTTAGGAGGGATGATAGTAGCAAATGTTGATCTGCATATTACAAGCCAACTTTTTATAGATAGATTTACAGAGGTTATTGCTGCAAAACATTTTTATGTAGGGATCATCAAAGGACCGTTTTTTGCATTTTTAATAGCATCTATTGGGATTTATAGAGGTCTGATGGTAAAAGATAATACGCAAAGTATAGGTTTTAATACAACAAAAAGTGTTGTAGAATCTATTTTTGCCGTTATAGTTTGTGATGCTGTTTTTTCTATACTTTTTACAAACTTAGGAATATAATGCAAGCATTAATAAAAGTAGAAAATCTCAGAACAGTTTTTGGCGATAGGATTGTGCATGACGGTTTAAATCTTTCTATTCATGAAGGTGAAATATATGGATTGCTGGGACCTAGTGGCTGTGGAAAGACCACTCTGCTGCGTGAAATGGTTCTTTTGCAAAACTTTAATAGTGGTTCTATTGAGATACTTGGTAAGAAACTTGAACATATTTCTCATAAAGATGCGCAGATTCTGCGACACCAATGGGGTGTACTTTTTCAATTTGGTGCACTTTTTTCTTCTTTGACGATTAAAGAAAATGTCGCACTGCCACTTGTTGAATATACACAACTCTCAAAAACTATGATAGATGAGATTGTAAAGTTTAAAATCAATCTTGTAGGTCTCAAACCTGAAGATGCCAATCTCTACCCTTTTGAAATAAGTGGCGGTATGCGTAAAAAAGCCGGACTTGCCCGTGCCTTGGTAATGGATCCTAAACTACTTTTTTTGGATGAACCCACAAGTGGACTTGATCCAATCTCTGCTCGTGAATTTGATGCTTTAATTCTTAAACTTCGTACGATGCTTGGACTTACAATTGTAATGGTAAGTCATGATCTGCACTCTATATATAATACTTTAGATAAAGTTGCTATAATAGATAATAAAAAAATAGTTTATGAAGGGATTTTACAGGATATTAAAGAAGTTCATAATAATTTTATTGAAACATTTTTTGAGGATATGCAATGAATAATAAGGTAAATTATACACTTATCGGTCTCTTTGTTTTGCTCGGACTTGTGCTTGTGTTTGGTTTTGCATTTTGGATGCTTAAACCATCAAATGATGAAGCAACACAAAAATATCTTATCTATTTTAATGAGTCTGTTTTAGGTTTGAATCTTGATGCACCTGTAAAATATAGAGGTATTAATGTTGGAAAAGTTGTACGTTTACGTATTAATCCAAAAAATACGGAACAGGTGGAAGTGACAGTAGATATTTTAAAAAGTACTCCTATTAAAGAAAATACAGTGGCAAAACTTACAGCACAGGGTATTACAGGGCTTACTTACATTAATCTTACGCAGGGAAAGAATGCGGCACCGCCGCTTAAAGCTAAAGAAGGAGAAAAATATCCTGTTATAAAAACAGTTCCTTCTTTTTTTGAACATTTTGAGCGTTCGCTTGGTGATGTATCTACACAGCTTTCACAAACGCTTTTTAAAACACAGAGACTTTTAAATGATGCCAATCAAAAGCAACTTTCTCTGTTACTAGAACGCACAGCCAATGTAATGGATAAACTTGACAGACTTCTTAATGAACAAACACAGCACAATTTTCATAATAGTATGCGTAATCTTGAGAGTATTAGTGCTAAAGTTGATGCTACAATTCCGAAGATTGATATTTTTATAGATAAAAGTATAGAGTGGGAAAAGAGTATCAATGGATCATTTGAGTCTATTAAAGGAACATATCTGCATATGAACGATACAATGAACAATATGGCACAAAGTTTTTCAAAAACAGAGCGTGGTTTTAATGTTATGAGTCAAAATGTAAACAATACACTTCTCGAGAGTCAAAATGTAATGATAGATCTGCAAAATACTCTGCAGGAGTTTGAACATAGTCCTTCAAATATTTTGTATAAAAAAACAGAGCAAAAAACCGCTCCGGGAGAGAGATAGATGAAAATAGTACTTGGTAGTTTTCTATTATTTTTTTTAACAGCATGTTCGACAACGTATCCTGCTGTTACGCAGTATAGAATCGAGGCAGAAAATCTGCAAAAAAGTTTAAGTGTGAATGCTTGTAAAAAGCATTCACTCAAAGTCGCGCAAGCTTTTGTTCGCAGCTCTTTGATGAGCAAAAAGATGAAATATGTCGTCGGTACCTATCAAGAGGGAACATTCAATCAGTCTGAGTGGGCAGAAGATCTTAACAGAGCCATTACCGATGCCATTGTGAGCAGTCTACGTGATGCAAATCTCTTTGAAACAGTGACAAGTTACAAATCCACAAGTGTTGCAGAGTACACATTAGAGAGCAGTGTGTCAGAGTTTACGCAACACTTTAGTGAAGATGAAAAAAGCTCTTTTGTAAAGCTTGATATTGCATTTATGCTTGTTGATAATGCAAGCGGTAAAGCGCTTGCAACTAAACGTATTGTAAAAGAGATGTCGACAAAAAGTGCCGATGCCAAGGGTGGTGTGGCTGCATTAAATAGCCTGCTGCAAAAGAGCTTGCGTGAGATGCAGACGTGGATAGTAAAGAGTTGTCAATGATAAAAGAGTCTGAATATAAAAAAAGACGAGAGCAATTTAGTAAAAAACTCAAATCTCACTCTGTAGCCATTTTGTTTAGTGCCGAGCCAAAGAGTCGCTCTAATGATACAGAGTATCCCTATCGTCAAGATAGTAATTTTTACTATATGAGTGGTTTTAAAGAGGATAGGGCAGCACTGCTCTTTGTAAAAGAGAAGAAAAAGACAAAGACGTATCTTTTAGTGTACAAAAAAGATGCTGCTGAAGAGCTCTGGAATGGAAAACGCCTTGGTGTTGCTGCAGCAAAAGAGCGTTTTTGTGTTGATGATGTCTTTGAATACACGCAGCTCAATGAGAAGCTCAAGGAGCTCTTAGCAGCAAAGAGAAGCGTCTATTATGACTTTAAACTTGATTACTCCAAAGTCAAACTCTTAAAACGTTATGCAAAGGGTGTAGAGAGTTTTAAAAATGCAGCTTTAAAGATAGAAAAGATGCGCCTTATTAAATCAGATGCAGAGATTGCGCTTATAAAAAAAGCACTTACAATCACACAAGAGGCACAGCATAGAGCGATGCAAAAAGCAAGCTTGTGTAAATATGAGTATGAACTGCAGGCAGAGATAGAGTATGTTTTTAAGAAAAATGGGGCTTATAGTGATGCCTACAGTTCCATTGTCGCAGCCGGTAACAATGCAAATACACTGCACTATATTGCAAACGATGCAAAAATTCACAAAGATGATCTTATCTTAATTGATGCGGGTTGTGAGTATGATTATTATGCAAGTGATATTACAAGAACGATTCCAGTAAGTGGGAGGCTCACGCAGGCACAAAGAACGCTTTATAGTTTGGTATTGCAAGTAAATAAAGCAATTATCTCGCTTGTCAAGCCGGGTATTTTGCGATCTGACTTGCAAAAAAAGTCAGAAAAACTGCTCTGTGAAGGTTTGGTAGAGCTTGGCATACTTAAAGGAAGTGTGAAAAAACTTCTCAAAAAAAAGGCACACAAAAAATACTATCCACATGGAATAGGGCACTGGATGGGACTTGATGTGCATGACGCATGCCCCTATAAAGATAAAAAAGGCAAAGAGATACCGCTCAAAGCAGGGATGGTTTTAACTATTGAGCCGGGTATCTACATAGATGAAAATGATATGGATGTTCCAAAGAGATTCAGAGGCATCGGGATTCGAATAGAAGATGATATTTTGGTTACAACAAAGGGGTGTGAAAATCTCTCTGTGGATATAAAAAAAGATTTAAAAGATATAGAGTCTTTTACTCATAAATAAATATTATATTTTTGTTAGGCATTTATTATTCGTAAGCATAACTCCAACCGGTAAGATTTTTCTCTTTGACTTCATTAAACTCATTGGAATCCGCAAGAAAGTCCATAACATGCATAGGAACATGTGGAATACTTCTTTGATCTTCTGGTTTTATAAGCAGCATGGGCATTGGGGTTTCTTGCGCAGAATTTACTGCAAAACCTACAGGCATAATTTGTGAAAGAAGTTCGGCAGGATCTTCTATTTCATACTCTGCTCTAAATTTATCTAAAATGGCTTTTTGAATATCATCTGGAATTGTATCGGAAGTGTTTAAAAAGATAGTAAAATGTAGAGGTGTTGCTATGAAGTGTTCTGGTGCCGGTGTTGCCATAATGATATATTCAACATTTTGAAGATGCTTTTGTATTTCATCTTGAGTAAGATATTTTTCCGTTTTTATAGCTTTTGCTTTCATATTCTTTCCTAACATAAATTTTGTTATAATTCTAGCATAAAGATGGCGCAAAAATTCTAGATATAAGCTTCAAACAATAAATAATTTTATACCTAATGAGATGTTTTATAAAGACAAAGAGAGTAGATATGACAGATACATCATCACTTCCACTGTCTTCGTTATAATAACAAAGCTTGTTGTGAAAGAAAAAATAGTATAACTACCCACATTACCTAATGGCCATTTTTAAAACGAAATTCTTCTTTTACTAAAAGTTTACGTAGCTTCTCTTTTGGTTCACCTTGAAACTCCATAAATCCCTCTTTAAAACTGCCGCCGCAGCCAAGTTGTTTTTTGAGTTTTTTAAGCAGAGCAACGGCACTCTCTTTAGTAAGATGAAAAGGACCGACAAGGGTGACAACTTTGCCGCGGCGTTTCTCTTTTGCAAAGTGCAGTCTATGTTTTTGCGGTTCTAAGATCTCTGAAGCTGTTTTTGTCTTGCGAGGGCTTTGCACCTCTGCCCAGCCATCATCAAAATCTGCACCGATGAAAAGGTCGAGCTTTTTGCCTCGACTCATGCAAAGACTTTTTGCGCCAAAACGCTCATAGCAGGCTTGTCATACTCTTTGTTTCTAAGAGCCGACTCAATATCTTCAAGAGTGTAGCGGTTATGATTATAGACAACAACAAGCACTTCATCGCCACTTTGTAAAAAAGTATTTTCTCCATACTCCGTGTAGCGTGTAGCGCCGATGCTAATGATGAGTTTTTTAGGGTTGTTGCACATTTTCATATAAGATTTTATATCTTCAAGCGGTCCGAAATCCTTTTGTGTGTTTATCTGTTTTATAATCCACTTCGTAAGCTTTTCATGAAAGTAGCTATATCCTGTGAGCTCTACATTTTCGCCATATGCGTGGAGTCTTTCCTCACGGCGTAAGAAGCTGCAGATGGAGTAGCTGTCCATAGCACCTTTTTCTTCAAAAACATCCAAAGGAAGCAGATTGTCTGCGATTCCTTTTGAGTTTTCGCCCCAGTTTTTTTTGTCACTGATCTTCTGCGCACCCGTAACACGGATAGAAGCATCATTGTAAGCGCCAAACTCCTGCGGTGCGATATGCACCAGCTTATCATTAACATATGTCAGCTCACACATAAGTGCGACTTCCGGCTCTGCTTGGACATTGACATCCTCTTTTGGCAGTTGAAGTTTTTCACTTGAGATTGGGCAGGTAAAGAGCATATCACGCGGACGCTCAGCGCTGCTCTCTTTTGTACACGGCAGATAAAAAGGAAAAATGCCCTTTGGTGCTGCCTCATCTTCTGTAATGACATTTTTAAAATCTTCAAGCTCTCCGGCCTGTGCTAAATGGAGTGCAAAATTGCCTGCTATGCCAAGACCTAAATACTCTTCATATGCGCGCATAATTAAATTTTCCCTGCTTCTTTTGCCTGTGCAAACTCTTCATAAGAGCCTTGAAAATCAACATAGGTGTGATCTGGGCGAATCTCTATAACACGCGTTGCAAACGCATCAAGAAGCTCTCTATCGTGAGAGACACAGATGACATTGCCTTTAAACTCATGGAGTGCTTCTCCAAGTGCGACAATCGCCTCAAGGTCAAGGTGGTTGGTTGGCTCGTCCAGTACCAAAAAGTTTCCACCCTCAAGCATCATTTTACTTAGCATCATACGGTGTTTCTCTCCACCTGAGATGGACTCTACAGATTTTTCCTGTTGTTCCCCATTAAAGAGCATACGACCAAGACAGTTTCGGATTTCTGCTATTTCTCGTTTTGGATCAAACGCGCGCAGCCAGTCATAGAGTGTACCGTCTCCCTCAATAATGTCAGCTGTATCTTGTGGAAAGTAAGAGTTTTCAATAGTTGCTCCCCATGTAACTGTTCCACCACAGCTAGGTTTTAACTCTTCCATAAGAATTTTAATGAGTGTCGTTTTTCCTACACCATTGCCACCGATGATAGCAATCTTTTCATCAGGATTGACCTTAAAACTGATGTCTTTAAGGACTTCGTTATCTCCATACGAGTGGCAGATATGCTCAACGTTAAGTGCTTCATCGCCCATTGTTCTTTTTGCTTTAAAAACGATGGAAGGGTCACGGCGTGAAGATGGTTTTATCTCTTCGATGTTAAGTTTTTCAAGCTGTTTTTGGCGTGATGTAGCTTGTTTTGCTTTGGAAGCATTTGCAGAGAAACGGCGAACGAAAGCTTCAAGCTGCTCTTTTTCTTTTTGCTTTTTAGCATTGTCGAGTTCCATCTGTTTTGCTAAGACATTGGCAGCGATGTACCAATCATCATAGTTCCCTGTAAATTCACGAATCTTTTGATAATCAACATCTAAAATATTTGTAACAACAGAGTTAAGGAAGTGTCTATCATGAGAGATAACAACCATTGTTCCCTCGTGGCGTTGTAGTTCATGCTCAAGCCAGCTGATAGTCTCAATGTCGAGGTTATTTGTCGGCTCATCGAGGAAAAGGACATCGGGTTTTGGGTAGAGAACCTGCGCAAGCAGTACTTTGAATTTATCAGCAGAGTCAAGTGTACTCATAAGCTCATTGTGCTTCTCAGCAGGAATACCGACATTCTCAAGAATTTTAGCGATATTGACATCATACTCGTATGTAGGATCCTCTTCAACACAGATAGTTTCCAGTTCTGCAAGACGATTATTAACGGCATCATCTTCAAAATCCCCCGTCATATAGATCTCTTCTTTTTCTTTGATGGCATCATAGAGACGTTTGTTACCATATAAAACTGCATCGGCGATCGTGTAATCTTCAAAAGCATACTGATTTTGTCCTAAAACACCGACTTTATTCTGTTTAGGGATGATGACTTCACCCTCATATTCATTGATTTGACCAGAGAGAATTTTAAGAAATGTTGTTTTTCCTGCACCATTTGCACCGATAAGACCATATCTTTTGTGACGGTCAAGTTTTAAGTTTATATCTTGAAAGAGCACTCTGTTCCCATAGCGCATAGTTAAATTTTGTACTGTTACCATTTTGTATAGCCTACCATAATATTTTTCGCGATTATATCGAAAATATGATTAGAAATCATTATTCAGAACTTAAAACTTTTTTGCTAGCAATAAGGTAATGTAAATATTTTCATTAATTCTAAAAATTTATTTAGCAATATATGTATAGCCTGTTTGAGGTGTTATAATTACACTAACATTTTCATCTTGACCAACCAATGTAATATTACAATCATTAACTAATAGCTTATTTATAGGATATGGTGAGCTAAAGCTAGCAAGTGTACCTGTCATAGGACGTCCAATATAATCAAAAATAATACTTTGATGGCAACTATTTGAAAAAACTACATTTGATATACCATATTTAGTTCCAATATTCATTGAAGTTGTGGCTTTTACATGATTATATGGTATTGCACTTGTTCCACCAGTAAGTTTTTTTTGTTGATTTTGAGGATTTGTTGCGATTTCAGTTTGAGAATTTGGGTTACCGCTATAAACTGAACTACCAAAATGATCAGAAAAAATAGTATAACTCCATTTATTATTTGAGTTTGCTGATTTCTCAAACTTTAATTGCCATCTAGCCTTCCACCAACGATCATGTTCATCAGAAGAAGGGTCAACAGGAATAGTAACATCATATAAATATTTATCATCTACTAATGCCAAATGCTGTGTATATCGAATATGAGAAACTAATTGAATAGCTGCCTCTCGCGTTGGACTACGTTTTGTTCGAGGTAAGATTACAGCAGCTAAAATTCCAATTATAGCAATGACGAAAACTAATTCTAATAATGTAAATGCTTTTTTCATAAAGGTAAGTATAGCTTAATAATTAAAATGATTCAAATTGGAAGTGAGTTTTTCTAAAGAAACAATATACAATAAATAATTAAGAAGATTTATTTGTCTACAAAACCTTGCATAATATAGATTTAAAAATTATTGACACATAATCACTACTTTATACATCAAAAAAAGAATTTTGAATTTTTTTAAAACTTTCCAACAAGTTAAGCTTTCTATAAGCAAATTCCCCCTATAATTCCCATCCACAAACAGAGACACCTTGTTAAAAGGTTGCATTTGCTTCGAGTTGAAGTGAAGAAAGATT
>FPHK01000135.1_pt1 | contig 30393 bp, 31 predicted proteins | sample 1057251 | NCBI WGS metagenome assembly FPHK01 (sample SAMEA4473311, study PRJEB15554) | hydrothermal vent metagenome | biome: marine basaltic hydrothermal vent biome; feature: marine hydrothermal vent; material: water | place: Pacific Ocean | collected 2011-06-14/2011-07-23 | depth 1155 m
TAAATATGGAGAAACTTTTAGAACTTGAGGGTTTTAAAGAGAAAAAAGCGCAAAACCTTTTAAATGCCATTGCAAGCGCAAAGGGGTGCGAACTGTGGCGCTTTATCAATGCACTTGGGATTGAACACATTGGAGAGGTTGCTTCAAAGATGATAGCTGAGGCTTTTGGTTTGGAATATGCAGATGCAACAAAAGAGGCCCTTGTGGCAATTGAGGGCATAGGCGATGAGATGGCAGAGAGTTATCTGGAGTTTATGCGTGTCAATAGTGATACGGTAGCAGAATTGCAGCAAATTTTGCATCCTGTAGCACCAGCACAAAGAGAAGAGGTACAAGAGAACCCGTTTAAAGGCAAAACGGTAGTGCTTACAGGAACGATGAGCGAGCCACGACCAAAGATAAAAGAGATGCTGGAGTCTTTGGGGGCAAAGGTCAGTGGAAGTGTCAGTAAAAAGACGGACTATCTCATCTATGGCGAAGATGCCGGCAGTAAGTATGACAAGGCTGTGAGTTTTGGTGTAGATACACTTACTGAGGATGAGATGAAAAATAAAATAGGTAATTTGTAAACTCTAATGGATGAAAATAGTATCTCTATCATTTTTTGTGACTTGGAAGTTGAACGTAGTGGAAAAAAGATAAATGAATTAGGCTTTGTTTATCAAGATAGAGAGTTAAAAACAACTGAAGTAACAAAAAGTAGAGAGTTTATTTTTGCATGTGATACAGATGTGATTGCAGGTCATAATTTTATTGATTTTGATATTGAACATCTTAAAGCTACCTCATTATACAGGGATATTAGTAAGTATAAAATTATTGATACTCTACCGATATCTTTACTTTTGTTTAATGAAAAAACACACCATAGTCTGCCGAAAAAATATAAGAGTGAAGATGATTTTAAAAATGATCCTGTAGAAGATGCCAAAATAACACGAAAGCTTTTTGTGAAACTTTGTCAAAAGTTTGCTTCTTTGAAGCGTAGTATGCAATATATTTTATACTCTTTACTGAAAGACAAGATGCACTTTAAAGGTTTTTTTCAGTACATAGAAAAAGAATTTGACTTAGTTGCTATAAAAAATGATGCTCTTTTGAATTTAATTTTAAAAGAATATGAACAAAGAGTGGTTAATCCTCGTTATCTTAAACAGATGATAGATAAAAATAGCGTTGAACTTGCATATATTTTGGCTTTACTTACACCTCATATTGAAATAAAAGCGCATCCTCCTAAAATTTTATACTCTTTTACAAATATTGTAGAAATGCAAAAAAAGCTTTGTTTTAATACTGAATTGACAAGCAATACTTTAAGTGAATTTTCAAAAAATATTTTTGGTTTTGGAGAGTTTCGGGAGTTTCCTCGTTTAAATGCAGGGTTGTTTGATAGCAAAATAATTTCACAAAGAGAGATAGTAAAAGCCTCTTTAAAAGACGAAAACTTTTTGTGTATCTTGCCGACAGGAGGTGGAAAAACCTTTACATTCTGGTTGCCTGCTATCTATAAGGCTTCAGTGTATAAATCTTTAACAGTTGTCATTTCACCTTTGCAGGCATTGATTGAAGATCATATCAAAAGTTTTAATACTGCTGTTGCCAATTATAAAGCAGTTGCTATCAGTGGATTTTTAAGTCCGCTAGAGAGAAGTGAAGCTATTGAATCTGTTGTAAATGGTGAAGCAGATATTTTGTACATTGCACCAGAATCACTTCGTTCAGAGGCAATATTTAAAATTTTAAAAAATAGATTTATTGAGCGTTTTGTTATAGACGAAGTCCATTGCCTTTCAACTTGGGGTAATGACTTTAGACAGGATTATTTTTATATATGCGACTATATTAATGAACTTGTAGAGGCTAAGCCCTTTCAAAATGTTATACCGGTGTCGTGTTTTACTGCAACTGCAAAACCAGGTGTTATAGAAGATATTAAAAAATTCTTTTTTGATGGTTTAGGCATAAAACTCAATGAGTATTTTGCAGTTCCTGAGCGAAAAAATTTAACCTATGAGGCTATTGAAGCAGAAAGTAAAAATAAATACACACAATTGTTGAAAATTTTAAAAGAGCATCAAGGTCCAACACTTATTTATATCCCATCTTCTACAAAAGAGTGTGATAAAGTTGCTGAACAACTTTTACTTGATACTGACAAAAATGTAAAATCATTTCATTCAAAATTAGACTCTCAAGAGAAGATGGGGATACTTCAAGATTACATTGAAGATAGAATAGATATTATCGTAGCAACAACTGCATTTGGTATGGGTGTCGATAAATCCAATATTATGAATGTAATTCATTATGAAGTTTCAGACTCGCTAGAGAGCTATGCTCAAGAAGCTGGACGCGGTGCACGAGATAAAAACCTAAATGCATTTTGCCCTATACTTTTCGATGAGGATGATTTAGATAAGCACTTTGCGACCTTAAACCGTTCGAAGTTAACAGCTGGAGAGATAAATTCCATTTTAAGGGTGATTAAAAAAAATAAAGGAGAACTTGTTACAAAAACTGCATTTGAACTTGCGCGAGATGCTGGATGGGATGTTGAAGATAGTACAAACGATTATGCAACAAAAGTAAAAACAATTTTACTGGAGCTTGAGAGAGAAGGCTATATAAGCAGGAAAAGAAATAAGACAAATTTCTTTGCCGATTCTATCGCATTTCAAAGTATGGAAAAACTTCATACGGCACTCAAGCAATCAAGTTATTCTGAAGATGAAAAACAGAAGTTGATTTTAGTTTTACAAAGCATTATAGGAAGAGGCAAAGTAGAGGCTGTACAAATAGATGAACTGGCTTATCTCTTGGGCTTAGAGAAACAAGCTATCGCATTAAGTATAAATCAACTCAAAGAGTTGGGGGTTTTAGGAAATTCAAAAGATTTGTCCTTAGAAATGTCGCGTGTTAGTATTGGTCAATTTGACAAAATCGCTACAATTGAACTTGCACTTTTTGAATATATGAAAGAGGTTCATAAAAATCAAATAAAGATGCGAGAGTTAAATGAATATCTTGTGTCTCAACAACTAACCACAAAAAACAGAGTTGAATTGATCAGAAATATTATGAAAAACTGGCGTGATAAATCCAACTTTATTTTTAAACGCATAAATCGTGAGCAAGATCTGTGGTATTTTAATATTGAAAATGTTAATGATCTCAGTAAAGTTATTTTGCGACGGCATACACTCTCAAAAGAAGTGTTGAAAATCCTTTCAAAAAATCTAACAGGGCGAAAAAAAGAAGTGGTAACTTTTTCTTTAAAAGATTTATTTGACTCATTGGAGAAACAATTTAGCATAAAAGAGATAGATAAAGCACTGTTGTTCTTACATCATTTGAAAATTGTAGAGTTGTTATATGGGCGTTTTATTAATTACTCTCCTATGACTATTTACAAAGAGGAAAAGGCTTCTGGAAATAAACGATATACACTTTTGGAGTATAAAAATAGACTAGCAAAACATTATCAAATTAAAATCGAGGCAATTCATATAATGGGTGAATATGCAAAACGATTACAACTTCATAAATCAAAAGCAATAAAATTCTTAAAGGATTATTTTACACTTTCTTATAAAAAATTTAAAAAAGAGTATAAGTTGAGTGCAAAGAAACTTGCTCAGCCAATTACACAAAAAAGATATGATAAACTTTTTAATTCAATGAATGATGCACAAAAAGAGATTATTGAAGATACAAGAACAAAAGCAATGATGATTTTGGCAGGTCCAGGAAGTGGAAAAACAAAGGTGCTCGTGCATAAGATTGCATCATTAATCTTGCGAGAAGATATAAAGCCGAGTCAATTTATGATGTTGACTTTTTCAAAAAGTGCAAAATGGGAATTTAAGTCAAGAATTCATGCTCTTATTGGTGCTCTTTCGTATGATATTGAAATACAGACATTTCACTCTTTTTCGCTAAAGATAATTGCGAGAGAGGTTGAAGGTACTTCAGATAAGCTTTTAAAAAGCGCAATAAAAGAGGCAACCGAACAAATAAGAAATGGGGATATTACACTACCATATATTTCAGTTTTGGTACTGGATGAGTTTCAGGATGTAAATGAAGAGAGTTTTGCTCTCATACAGGCACTCAATAATGCAAGCAATGGTGAGATGAGGATTATAGCAGTTGGTGATGATGATCAGTGTATTATGACTCATATTGGTGCTCATGTTGAGTTTATTGATAAGTTTGCAAAAGAGTTTGGTGAAAATGGTGATGAGAAAAACTCTTATCGAACCTATGAACTTTTAGAAAACTTTAGAAGTTATGCTAATATAGTTGAGTATGCCAATAGTTTTGCAAAAAAAATCACAAAGCGCTATAAAAAAGAGGAACTTTATGCACACTCACAAAATCAAGGAAGGGTAAACATCTATTCATTTCCTTTTGTTAAAAGTCTTGTGCCTGCACTCCTTAAAGTGTTGAAAAATGAAGAGAAGTCAGATAATATAGCAATACTAACTTATACAAATGAAGAGGTCATGCAAATATATTCTCTTCTTCTGGAAAATGGCATTGAAGCAAAATATATTATAGATAGAGAGAAATTTCATCTCAAAGATGTTATTGAAATTAAAGAGTTCTGTTATATTTTGGATAGTTATCTTTTAGATGAAACGGCATATAAAGATCAATATTTTAATAAAGCTTTAGATGAGATAAAGCAGAGATATAAAGCGTCAGAAAACATACGAATTTTAGAAAAGGTTATAGAAAAATTTTTAAATGAAAATGATACATACTATATTTCCCAGTGGGACGCTTATATCGATGAAGTTAAATTAGAAGATTTTGAGGATTATAGAAAAAATATTGTTATATCAACTATTCATAAATCGAAGGGAATGGAGTTTGATAAAGTCTTTTTATTGGTAAATCAAATACCCACTACAGATGCAAATAAAAGGCTCTATTATGTTGGGATGACACGTGCAAAATATGAACTCTCTATGCTTTTTAAAGGTATTAAAATACCTCATAAAAAAGAGTATGTTAAGTATTATGAAGATGAGACTCCTTATGTGCTAGAAAATGATTTGATTGTTTTTGAAATGAGTTTAGCAGATCTTCAATTAGGATTTGATGTTGATTATGGAAAAAAGAGTGTAGAATTTTTTGCTGGAAATAGAGTGATAATTAAGCGTATAGATAAATTTAAAAATCACTGTATAGTATATGAAAATAAAATTTTAGCTACATTGTCAAATAAGTTTGAAAAAACTTTATTAGAAAAATTTCAGGAGGGATATTGCGTATCAAATGCTACTATTAAGTATGTTGTAGTATGGTTTGACGCACAAAAAAGTAAAAATTTACGCCATCCCTTGTGTAGTATAGTCTTACAAAAAAGAGAAGGAACTCAATGCGTTTAGATAACTATCTTGTAGCAAAAGGGCTGAGTGAGAGTCGTAACAAAGCACAGCAGATCATTAAAGAGGGGCTTGTCAGTGTTGATGGTAAAGTGTTAAAGAAGCCGTCATTTCAAGTAGAAGCAACAAGTCAAGTAGTAATTGCAAAACATAAAAGTTATGTCTCAAGAGCGGCGTATAAACTGCTTTACTTTTTAGATGAGATTGAGCTAGATGTTAGCGGTAAAAGAGCTTTGGATATAGGCTCTTCTACAGGTGGATTTACGCAGGTGCTGTTAGAGCGTGGAGTAGGTGAAGTAAGCTGCGTGGATGTGGGGCATGACCAACTGCATCACTCCTTGCGTGAGGATAGTCGCGTGAGGGTTTATGAGGGGTGTGATATTCGTAAATTTGAGAGTAGTATGCCTTACGAACTTGTAGTGAGCGATGTGGCTTTTATCTCACTGCTGCATATTTTAGATGATGTTGAGCGGCTTGCAAGCGGGGATATCATTTTACTCTTTAAACCGCAGTTTGAAGTAGGACGTGAGGCAAAGCGTGATAAAAATGGTGTGGTGCTTGATAAAAAAGCCATAGAGCGTTCAATGCAGAAATTTGAAGATGCTGCGGCGCTAAAAGGGTGGAAACTGTTGAAAAAATCTCCCTCTGCTTTGAGTGGAAAAGAGGGGAATTTGGAGTATTGTTACTACTATAAAAAGTAGAGAGTTTGTTTAAATTTACACCTTACTATTAATCGTCTTTGTATATAGTAACTCTTCTACATTTTGTCTTGAATCAAAAATAGCCATAATATAAACAGTATCATCTTCAATTTTATACATAATTCTGTAAGGTTGCACAATCAATTCTCTGTAAATTGTAATGCCCTCTTTTTGAAGCTCGGGGACAACTCTGCCTCTTAGCGGAAAAAAGTTACTAGATTGTGCTTTTTCTTTTATTTGTCCATAAACTTTTCTTGCAACACTTAGGCTATCTTCTTTGATATAATCAACAATGTTTAAAAGATCTTTTTTTGCATTTGAAGTCCATTTAACTTTGTAAATTTTGCTCATTTGCCAAGGAGTTCTTCAACGGAGTTAAAAACATCTTCTTCATTGTAAAGATTTTCACTTCTAATGTCTTCTTCAGAAAATGAAAGAAGCTTCATTATAGCAAGGGCGTTTTTCATATCTTCATAGCTCTTTGGGTCTTGTATAACAGCCTTGGCTTCACCGTTTTGTGTGATTATCATAGGTCTATGCGTTTCATTGATGTATTTTAAAACATCAGCTGCTCTACTTTTTAGGTACGTAACAGGTTTTATATCATTTACAAGCTGCATAAAATCTCCTTCAGTCTTTTTATTGTACCAAATTAGGACTTAATGTACAAGTGGGATGTTAATTAAGTCAGATATAGATATAATTCCAATATATATGCCAATTTAGGGTACTTTTTAAGGAATGTGGTAAGATGAAAAACACAACATCTATAGCAATAGGTGGATTTGACGGTATGCATATTGGGCATCAGGCACTTTTTGGTGAATTGGATGATGCTGGTGTTATTGTGGTTATTGAGACAGGGTATGCAAATTTAACGCCGCAACGCTATAGAGAGCGTTATAATGCACATAAAATAGCCTATTTTCATCTTGAGGATATTCGCCATTTAGATGGAGAAGGGTTTATTGAACTGCTGCAAGAGAAGTTCCCAAAACTTCAAAAAATAGTGGTTGGATACGATTTTCATTTTGGAAAAGACAGACGCTACTCGTTTAATGATTTAAAAGAGCTTTTTGATGGGGAGGTTATCGTGGTAGAGGAAGTAAAACATAAAAACGACTCGGTACACTCGCATAAGATCCGTGCAAAACTGCAACTTGGTGACATAAAAGGTGCTAATGAATTTTTAGGGCATAACTATACTATTGTCGGCGAGAAAGTTGCGGGGCAGGGGATAGGTTCGCGTGAGCTTGTTGCAACCGTTAATCTGAAAGTAAAAGATTTTTTACTGCCAAAAGAGGGTGTCTATGCAACATTGACGCGTATTGATGATGAGGAGCATTTCCATCCATCGGTGAGTTTTATTGGGCATCGCGTGAGTACGGATGGAAGCTTTGCCGTTGAGAGCCATATACTTGACGGTGAAATAGTATGTGAGAAAAAAGCAGAGATCAGTTTTGTGGATTTTCTGCGAGACAATGAGAAGTTTGACTCTATTGAGCAACTCAAAGAGCAGATCAAAAAAGATATAGCACGAGCAAACAAAGTGCTGCATCGTTTAGAACTATAAGGAAAAAATTGCAAAGAGAATATTTAGAAGATAAAGAGAAGATAAACTTCAAGTTTGAGCAGACAAAAGAGGATTTCATCGTTGATGAAAATCCAAGAAAGTTTAGTGAAAAAGGGAACTTTTTAATTCTGCGTGTACAAAAGATAGAGATGACGACGTGGGATATGATAGCGGCTTTTGCGCAGTTTTTAAACATTCCCGCTGAGAAGATCGGGTATGCGGGTTTAAAAGATAAACACGCAACGACTACACAGTACATCAGCATTGAAGCCAAGTATGAAAAGGCACTTAAAAAATTCAAACACCCCGGCATAAAGATACTCAAATCCACACGAGATAAATACTCCATTCGTATGGGGGATTTAGTCGGCAATCGCTTTAGCATTAACCTTTTTGGCGTGAGTCCCATAGAAGCCGGGCAGATAGAAAAAAGGGCGATGAAGATCGCTAAAAACGGTCTGCCGAACTACTTTGGATACCAGCGTTTTGGGCGTGATGAAGACTCTATCACGCAGGCGCGTGAGATGATAGCAGGGGAGTTGCACATTGAAGATGCAAAACTCAAAAAGTTTCTTATCTCTGTCTATCAGTCATTTTACTTTAACCAGTGGCTGCGTGAGCGTGTACTGCTTTCACGCGAAGAAAACGGCGGGAAATTTCTACTTTTAGAGGGGGATGTCTATCTCTCAGACGAAGGCAAGCTTTTTACGCCAAAAAATATACCGCAAAAAGATTTTGATGCACACAGAGTTGTGCCAACAGGACTTTTGTGCGGGCGTAATGTCTATAGAGCAAGAGCAAAAGCAGGGGAGATCGAGGCAAAATATGATGATGCCTTTTTATATGACAAAGGCTCACGTAGAGAGGCAGTTGTTTTTCCGACAGACATCAAGCTTGATTATAAAAACAACTTCGATATCTTAAACATCAGTTTCACACTGCCAAAAGGTGCTTATGCGACAGTCTTTTTAGAAGCCATCGCAAATAAGAACTATTCAGCGCAGATCCACCAAAAAAGAAGAAAGTAAACTATTACCACTCCTCCTCTTCATCATTTATCTCCGCATCATCATAAGGATCCATATGGATGAGGATGTGGAGTTTTTTATCTTCGCCAAAGAGTTGTCTGATCTTTAGTTCGACTTTATCTGCAATGGTATGTGCATCATAGAGTGAAATAGAGACATTAAAGACTGCGTGAAAAGAGATGAAGATGTGTGAGCCTGAGACTCTTGTGCGTAGATAGTGATAGTCTGTAATCTCTGGCTCTGATTGTATGATGGCAATGATTTTATCAACATCTTCTTGCGGCAGTGCGACATCAAGCAGCATCAATACTCCCTCTTTGACAATAGGAACGGCAGAGTAGATCATATAAATAGCGATGGCAATACCTAAAATAGGGTCAATAAGCGTGATACCGCTGTAATGTACAGCTAGCAGCGCAAAGAGTACAGCACCATTTGAGAAGAGGTCTGTTTTGTAGTGCAGGGCATCAGCGCGGATGACCATATTGTTTGTTTTTTTAGCAACATAAGAGAGAAAAAAGACCAAAGCACCGGTAATGATCAAAGATATAAGCATTACAACAATACTCTCAGACATATAGCGCATAGGTTCATTGTGAATAATTTTTGCAATAGCTTCATAGAGAATGAAAAGTGCGGAGAGAGAGATGATAGTTCCCTCAATCACGGCAGCAAGAGGTTCAAGCTTGCTGCGTCCAAAGTGAAACTGTTCATCGGGATCTTTTTCGGAATTATGCAGGGCAAAATAGTTAAACATTGAGACAATCAAATCTAAAAGACTGTCAATTGCAGAAGCTAATACTGCAACTGAACCGCTTAAAATTCCAATGGTTAACTTTATGAGAACCAAGAGGGCTGCGACACTACTTGAGGCTACTGTGGCTTTTTTTTCTAAACGCAATGAAATACTCCATTTTTAGGTACAATTATAGTTAAATTTATATGTTAAAAGAATAAAATGGATATTGCAAAGATACAAGAAGAGAGAAAAAAGTGGCTGACTTGGAAAAACATCGCTCCCTTGCGTGAGGCGTTGGGGACTTTGGAAGATGTTGCGTGTGAAGTAGCACTTGGAGATATTGTAAAGATATCAGGCAGCTTTGATGAGGCAAAGATTTATGAAGTGGCAAAAAAGCTGATGCCGTGGAGAAAAGGTCCTTTTAAAGTAGGCGAGACTTTTATAGACAGCGAGTGGAGAAGTTATGTAAAATACAACCTGCTTCGCCCACATTTTGATTTAAAAGATAAAAGAGTTGCCGATATAGGGTGTAACAATGGTTACTATATGTTTCGGATGCAGGAGGACAGTCCAAAACTGCTTGTCGGTTTTGATCCTTCGCCGCTTTATATGACGCAGTTTGATTTTATCAACCATTTTATCAAGAGTGATATTGTCTATGAACTGCTTGGTGTGGAACATCTGGAGTTTTACAAAGAGAAGTTTGACACAATCTTTTGTCTTGGGGTACTTTACCATAGAAGTGATCCTGTTGCAATGCTCAAGTCTCTTTACAAAGGGCTTGATAAAAAAGGCGAAGTGATACTTGATACATTCTATATTGATGGCGATGAAGAGATGGCACTTTGCCCAGAGTCTTCCTACTCAAAAATACCAAATATCTACTTCGTCCCAACCATCAAAGCGCTTGAAAATTGGTGCAGACGGGCAGGTTTTTGTGAGTTTGAAGTGCTTGAGACCTCTGTAACCGATGCAAGTGAGCAGAGAAAAACGGAGTGGATAGAAGGACAGTCGTTAGAAGACTTTTTAGACCCAAATGACAGCACGAAAACCGTTGAGGGGTATCCGGCTCCGCAGCGTGTCTATGTACGATTGATTAAGGATAAAAAATAATGGCAGAAAATGAAGTAAATGAAGATGAGTTGGAACTTGAAGATTATCGAGGGGATGCAGAACAGGTATTTATACAAACGCATGAGCGGATCAATCAAGATCTTTGTGGTGAGGTAATCAAACTAGAGCAGGGTTACGTTGAGCTGCGTTTGACAACGACACCTGAGATGATTGCAGATGAAGTAGGACTTATTCACGGTGGATTTATCTTCTCGGCTGCTGATTATGCGGCGATGCTTGCTGTCAATGAGCGCAATGTCGTGCTGGTTGCAAGTGACTGTCAGTTTCTCTCACCTGTGAAGTTTCATGATGAGGTAAATTTTGTTGCACGTGTACGTCATAAAGAGGGACGCAAACGTAATGTTCACGTTGAGGGATTCGTACTTGAGATTAAAGTCTTTGAAGGGGAGTTTAAAACGGTTATTACAGATCGCCATGTTCTTAAAATGAAACTTCTTGAAGAAAATGAGAAGGCAAGCGGCACACATGCTGAAGATGAAGCTTAGTTCTGTTTTGGATCTTTAGAGCACTCATTAAAAATCATCATCTCCAAATTCTTTTTCGAGTTCTCTTTGATATTTTTCATCTTTTTCTTTTTGCAGTTGTGCTTTTGTTAATACTGCTTCATGTAAAAATTCTCCAAAAAATGTTTTTGACTCAGTTTTTGCAAGGAAAAGGTAAATGCCTGTAACAAGTGCTATAGCCGTTATTATCGCTATTGTTGCCTGCATATGGTTGAAGTTTTGAATAGGTTCTCGTTGTTTTATCTCACAGACACCTCCTGGGCAGTGTTCAGGGACTTTACGAATAATGGTTTTATAGATCATGCATCCTACACATATGGCAAAAGCAGCTTCAAGAAACATTAATGTAAGACACAATACACAGATCATAACCTTGTAAAATGTAATGTCCCAATGTAAAACAAACCAATACATCATAGGCCAAGAGATAAGCCAGCCCAGTGTCCAAGCAAAACGCTTTTGTAGTCCACCTACATATTCTGGTTTTTGATTTCGCACAACAAATTTTCCTAAAAGTAATGAAGGTGAATATTTTGGAGAAATTGTCCGTGCTGTAAAATCTATAAATAAGAATGCCAAATAGACACGAGCAACGATAATATGGTTGTAACCAATACCGACAAAAATGACAATCATTCCCAACATAAAAAGTATTCCAGCAGCAGCGCGAGCTTCTCTTTCATTGATTACTGTAATATTGTATCCAGGCACTTTTTCGCCGTATTCTAATAAAAAATTTTTAAGATTCAAAAAAAGACTCCTTCTAATTTATGCCCTCTTACTTATCTACTTATTATATCAAAAAAAATAATAATAAAATGTTAAAAAGACAGGTTTATTTAGCTTTTTAAATTCTAGAGAAAAGAAAAGATGAAAGAGTAAATAAAAAATGTTATAATATACAAATACAATAATGTTTAATAATAAAGGAAAAAGATGCAAGACTTTATGGATTCTGTAATATTTGGTTTTAAAGAGATTTTACGGGCAAAAACAATGAAATTTGCTATGAGTGGCGGTTTAATCATTAGTTTTGTCTGGATAGTGATAGGTGCTTTTTTTTGGGATGGAGTTGTTTCATTAAGTAGTTCAATTCTCAGTTTAATTCCTTTTTCATTGATTCGATCCAATGGTGCTTGGATGCTCTCTGCATTTTTGTGGCTGCAGGCTGTTTTAATTACATTTGCTTTGATTTTTGCTTTTTTAGGGAATCTAATCGTTCAAAAGGTACAAAGAGAAAAATATGCGTCTCTCTCTTTAATTATCGGTCTTTTGAGTGCTGCTTTTTGGTCTATTGTGTGGTTTTATGAAGGTGGATATATCTATTCGCAATTTTTAAAATTACTTACATGGCTTCCTTTTGAGACAATTGAAAAAGGACTTGCGTATCTTATAGGTTTTTATCTTATATATACAGCTATTATCGTTACAATCATTTTTGTAGCAAGTGCGTATTCTACGGAATTTTTGCAAAATATTAAAGAAGAACATTTTCCATATGATATTATGTATGATGATTATGAGTACAAAACTATCAAACAGACTATTAAAGACACAGGCATATTTATAGCGATTTCAATTATTTCATTTCCTCTGCTTTTTGTTCCGATTGTAAACTTTGTTATATTGGTAGGATTATGGATCTGGCTTATGAAAGATACACTTGCATCTGATACGGCAGCATTTGTTTTTGGTGCAGCACAACAAGAAAAATTGAAAGAGTATAAAGGTGCTATTTGGGGGATCACTTTTATTGGTTCTTTGTTTAATTTTATTCCTGTATTCAACGTCTTTGGTCCCTATTTTACAGAACTTTCTATGTTTTACTATTTTAAAGAAAAAAGAGATTCATGAGCTACTATTTAGCTCTTTTACTTTTTTTTACAGCATTAGGGAGTGGTGTTGCTTTTTTATTTTTGTTTTTTAAGTTAAAGGAGCAAAAGCGTTTGCAAAAATTATTGGCACTGCCTTTTAAAGAGAAGCATAGAAGCTATCTTAGAACTACGCCTCACTACAATAACCTCTCAAGCCAAGACAAACAAAAGATAGAACGATCCATTATACTTTTTACCAATACAAAAGAGTTTATCGGTGTGAATATTGATGTTACAGATGAGATGAAAATCATCATTGCATTTTATGCCTGTCTTTTGTTACTGCATAAAACGACTACAAACTGTTATGATAATCTTAAAACTATCATTATCTATCCTAATGCTGTAGCTTTTGAAAACTTGCAGGCAGCGGGCGGTATTTATACAAAAGAGAAATTTCTCATTGACGGACAGGCTGCAAATGATACCGTTATTATTATCTGGCATGATGCCAAAAAAGAGGCATACCATTTACGACACGATAATGTCATTGTCCATGAATTTGCACATGAGATAGATTTTATGGATGGAGAGGTAGATGGTGTTCCGCCGATTGAATGTTCTAAATATGACGAGTGGTCTCGCGTGCTTTTTGGTGACTTTAAAAAGCTCAATAATGTGGCACTGAAAAATAGAGATTGGGGTAAGTATAAACTTTTGGGCTCTTATGCAGCGACAAATGAAGCAGAATTTTTCGCTGTCGTAACAGAGCGTTTTTTTGAATCGCCGCAAAGCCTGAAAAAACACTTTCCGGAGCTTTATAATGAACTCAAAGAGTTTTATAAGATCGATACAATCAAGCTTATAGGCTAAGTCTGCTATAATCACATAAATAATACAAAAAGAGTATATAGGTATGTATCAATGAGAGATTTTTTTAAACGTGTTGAAGATGGTAGTGAGATGATTGTTGAGACGGACAGTAGTGCTTATGGATATTCGCAAAGGTACGACTGGCTTTTGAGTGTTTTTATCAAGTTTGATATGGCAAGTGAGTCTGGAGAAGGATTTGAGGAGTATCTTGAGCTCAAAGAATCTCTCATCATTGCTTTAGAACATGATGAAAAGGCAAAATATGTCGGTGGTCGCAGTGTAGACGGCTGGAGTGAGCTTTACTTTTATGCTGCAGAGTCAAAAGGGCTTGTCGCTCAGGTCGATGCGATCTTAAAAGATAGCGGTTATAAGTATGAAAGCAGTGTTGTTAGAGATGCAAAATGGGACTTTCATTATAAAAATCTTACACCTAATGAATTAGAATTTGCCCATATGCAGAGTGAAAAGATTATCTATCTTTTAGAAGAAGAAGGTGATGTGCTTGAGATGCCTCGAATCGTTGAACATTACGTCTCTTTTGACACTCCGACACAAAAAGAGCGTTTTTTAGATGCCCTCATGCAAGAGAGTTTTCAGTTTAAAGATGAGATCAGCTCAGAAGAGTTTGAAAATGGTATAGCATTGACAAAAGAACATGCCGTAACAGAAGAAGTTTTAAAAGCAGTAGTAGAAGAACTTTTTGTTATGATAAAAAGTCAAAACGGCTACTATGAAGGCTGGAGTACTACACTTGTTAAAGAGGATTAATGTTTAAAATCATTGGTTCGATTAATTATCTTTTTGTTGTTTTTTTAAATGCTTTTACGGATTTAGGACATAAGATAATCATACAAAATACCATTTTTAAAGTCTATGATGGTCCTACGCAGATAGTGCTGACGGCGATCGTAAACGCTTTAATACTGCTCCCTTTTATCTTGGTATTTTCTCCATCAGGTTTTTTGGCAGATAGATTCGCTAAAAATAAAATTATGGAGTATGCAGCACTTTTTGCAGTCTTTATAACACTTGGTATTACCTACGCTTACTACCATGGGCACTTTCTTCTAGCTTTCTCTTTTACCTTTATTTTGGCACTGCAGAGTGCCATCTATGCTCCTGCAAAATATGGCTACATTAAAGAGCTCTTTACAGAGAAATATCTTAGTGGTGGTAATGGTGCCGTGCAGGCTGTAACTACTGTTGCTATTTTGGGTGGTATTATCTTTTACACCGTTCTTTTTGAAGGAATGTATAGCAATGATTTAGTGAGTGAAGATGCTATTTTACAGGCTGTTGCACCTATTGGCTGGTTTTTAGTAGGCGGCTCTGTTATTGAGTGGTTTTTAGCTTCAAAACTGCCAAATAAGATGCAGAGTTTGGCTAAAAAACGTTTTAATATAAAAAAATATCTCAGTGGTTACTATCTTATGAAAAATCTTAAAACTGTTACACGCAAAAAAGAGATATTTGAAGCGATAATTGCACTTGGACTCTTTTGGTCAATTTCACAAGTTGTTTTAGCTATTTTTGGAGAGTATGCAAAGGATGAACTGGGCATTACAAATACTATCTATGTGCAAGGGGCTATGGCACTTGCCGGCATTGGTATTGTTATAGGTTCCATTGCAGCTGCAAAACTCTCAAAATACTACATTAACCTTGGTCTGAGTGTTCTTGGAGCTGTTGGTATTACACTGATCGTTTTTTCAATCCCTTTTATCCACTCTTTTACACTTATTGCGATAAGTTTTACAATTTTTGGTCTTCTTTCTGGCTTTATTCTTGTGCCTCTTAGCTCAAATATTCAGCATCTTGCATCTAATATTCATCTTGGTACTATTATTGCAGCAAATAATTTTATTCAAAATATTTTTATGTTTTTATTTTTACTCCTTACAACACTCTTTGCCTATTTCGGTATGAATGCGGAGCTGCTTTTCTATCTTATGGGAGTTGTTGGTATCTATTTGAGTGTTATACTGTTTAGACGCTACTATGTTGATGCTTTTTGGGCATTGATGGAGATTTTTGCTTCACTGCGACACAGATATATTTACCATGGTCTAGAAAACATTCCAGAAGCTAAGGCTGTTTTACTTCTTGGCAATCATGTCAGCTGGCTTGATTGGATCATACTGCAACTGCCTCTCAAAAGACGCATAAATTATATGATGGATAAAGAGATATATCATTGGCCGATTTTGCATGCTTTTTTTAAAGAGGGAGAAGCTATACCTCTTTCACCACGTGCTTTTAAAGATGCCTTTGGTGAAGCGCATAAACGTCTGCTTATGGGGCGTATAGTCGGTATTTTTCCAGAAGGTGCAATAAGCAAAACAGGAGAGTTGGGTGAATTTAAAAGAGGATATGAGCTTATAAAGAAAGATTATGATGGCGTAATTGTACCGTTTTATATAGACAGTGGTGTTTTTGGCAGCATTTTTTCAAAATATAAACCAAAAAATGCTAAACTTCATCTTTTTAAACGTAGAGTAATTCATATCTATTTTGATAAACCTATAGCTAAAGAGACATCAAGTGAAGCACTGCGTGAGATAATTGGAAAAATGAGGGAAAAATATGAAACTAAACAAACCCAAACATAACCTTTTTAGAAATGGAAAATATGCATTAGAGGGTTTTGCCGATATTGTAAAAAATGAAACTTCATTTAAGTGGCAGTTGCTTATGTTGGCAGTTTTAGGCACTGTTGCGTGGCTGTTGCCAATCAGTTTCGGTTATGCAAGTATACTTTTTATCTCACTTTTTATTCCTATACTTGCAGAGGTTGCAAACTCCGCAATAGAGCGTGTTGTCGATCTCGTCACGCAGGATTATCATATTTTGGCAAAACAGGCTAAAGATGCAGCGGCTACTTTGGTGCTTTTAAGTCTTATTGTAATGCTTTTAATCTGGTCTGCTGTTTTGTTACTGGCATTTAATATAATCTAAAAGGATATCTGTGAAGTTTATTTTTTTATTTTTTTTGCTTTTTACTATACTTTTTGCACAAGAGAGACCAAAGATCGCTTTAGTTCTTAGTGGTGGCGGTGCGCGAGGCGGTGCACATGTAGGGGTATTGAAAGTTTTGGAGCAAAACAGAATACCGATAGATATGATTATAGGCACAAGCATGGGCTCTTTTATGGGAGGATTGTATGCTGCGGGTGAATCTCCTGAGTCTATAGAGAAAATGCTTGTCAGTACAGATTGGAAAGAGTACATCAGAGCAGATTTTGATCGACAACAAATGCCTATGCAGAGAAAATCGACAGATTATACCTATCAGGGAAAAATTGGTTTTGGAATCAATGTAAACAATGAAATTGTGCTGCCAACAGGTGTGCTCAAGCGTGAACCGTTGCTTTTAAAATTTGACGCACTTACTGAAAATATTTCAGATGTGAAAGATTTTGATAAATTTCCTATTCCTTTTCGAGCTGTTGCTACAAATATTAAAAATGGAGAAAAAGTGCTGCTTGGATCTGGTTCACTTGCTAAAGCTATTTATGCTTCGAGTGCAATTCCGGGTGGACTGCAGCCTATTAATATTAATGGTATAGAACTCATAGATGGCGGAGTGAGTGATAATATTCCCATACAGGTTGCAAAAGATATGGGGGCAGATATTATTATTGCCGTTGATGTGAGTGAAGATTTTCCAGAGACGGTTAATGTAAATTCTTATTTTGTTGTTATGGGGCAGTTGGTTGATATTTTAATGCGTAAAAATGCAAATGAATCACTCAAACTTTTAAACAGTAAAGATATTTTAATAACGCCAGAACTTGAAGGATATTCCGGTTTAGATGTTGAGGCATATCCTGAGATTATTCAAGCAGGGTATAAAGCAGCTCTTAAACAGGTAAAAGCACTGCAAAAATACTCATTAAGTAAACAGGAGTATGCAAAATATAGACAAAAACACAGAAAAAAGCATTTGGCACAGCCGCTCATTATTGATATGGTTGAGATAGAAAATCATACATATCTTGCAAATAAGATTATAAGAAAACAAATTCGTCAAAAAGTAGGAACACCTTTTGATGCAACTATGCTGCGTGAAGATATTTTGAATCTTTATAACAGTATGGTTTTTGATGGTGTAACATATAAAATAGTACAAAAAGATGGTCGAAATATTTTGCATATTACTACAACACCAAGTTGGAACAATAAAGGGGATGTGCTTTTTTCTATTGCTTTGAGTGATGATTTTAAAGGACACTCCTCTTATAGCCTTAAAGCAGGCTATTTGATGTATGGTGTGAATAGTTTAGGAGCAGAGTGGCGGACAGATGTAGAGGTAGGCAAGCGTCAACACTACGCTACACAATTCTATCAACCACTTGATGCAAGCCAGCTCTTTTATGTACGACCATTTCTTTCTTATGAAAAGATGACCTATATAATTCCGACGGCAACACTCGGTAATCAGGAGTTGCGAAGCCGAGGCTATGGCGGCGGTTTAGCTTTTGGTGCAAATATTACGAGAAATTTTCGCGCAGAAATAAGTTTTGATACCTATACAGACAGATCTATTGTTGATCTTTTATCATACAATCAATCTTTTAGTGCAAGACAAATTAAATTGAAATTATTATATGATAATCTAGATAATTATAATTTTCCAGAAAAAGGTCTTTTAGCGCAGTTAAGAGTCAAAAAAGATGCTAAAGCATGGGGGAGTGATTATGATTATGAACAGGTATCAGCATTTGTGCAAAAGCCTGTAAGTTATGATAACAATACATTGATTTTCAATGCAAAATTTGCAAAAACTAATATATTAACACCCATAAATGGTTCTATAACTGTTTATGACAAGTTCTTTCTTGGTGGTATGTTTAATCTTTCAGGATATCAACAATACACATTAGCCGGAAATAATGTTGTGTTTGCAAATTTAATGTATCGGTATCGTTTAAAAAATGGTGGTTTTTTTGGATCACTCGGTATGCCTTTATATGCAGGAGCAACAGCGGAAGCAGGAAATATTTGGAATGACGGCAAAAGTTTTCATGCATCGAAGAATAAGTATTCTGCTTCTGTGTATGCAGCGGCAGATACACCGCTTGGAGCATTTTATTTTACATATGGCTATGCTGATGCAGACCATAATGGTTTATATCTTTATTTAGGAGAGAAATTTTAATGAATAAAACTTTAATAATCGGAGCAGGCGGAGTAGGGCGTGTTGTTGCGCATAAGTGTGCGATGAATGCGGATCTGTTTGGAAAGATCACACTTGCCAGCAGAACAAAATCAAAATGTGATGTGATAGCAAGTGAGATAAAGAGCGTTACAATCGATACACGCAGTGTTGATGCAGATAATGTAGAGGAGCTTGTTGCTCTTATTAAAGATGTGCAGGCAGATATTGTCATCAATGTAGCGCTGCCATATCAAGATTTAACTATTATGGATGCCTGCATTGCTACGGGTGTGGATTATCTTGATACCGCCAACTATGAGCATCCAGATGAGGCAAAGTTTGAGTATAAAGAGCAATGGGCAAGAGATGAAGCCTTCAGACAAGCCGGTATTATGGGACTCCTTGGCAGTGGTTTTGATCCGGGTGTGACAAATGTCTTTTGTGCCTATGCGCAAAAGCACTATTTTGATGAGATTCATACTATTGATATACTTGACTGTAATGCAGGGGACCATGGCTATGCGTTTGCAACGAACTTTAATCCTGAGATCAACCTGCGTGAAGTAAGTGCCAATGGGCGCTACTGGGAAGAGGGTAAGTGGATAGAGACAGAGCCTATGGAGATAAAGATGGTTTGGGACTATCCTGAAGTGGGTCCAAAAGATAGCTATCTGCTCTATCATGAAGAGATGGAGTCTTTGGTCAAACACATCAAAGGGCTCAAACGCATCCGATTTTTTATGACTTTTGGGGAGAGTTACTTGACACACATGAAGTGTCTGCAAAATGTTGGTATGCTTGGCATTGAGCCAGTAGAGCATCAAGGGCAAAAGATAGTCCCTATGGAGTTTTTAAAAACACTTCTACCAGACCCTGCATCTCTTGGACCTCGCACAAAAGGAAAAACAAATATCGGAATTGTTGCTGAGGGTGTAAAAGATGGCAAAAAGAGAAAAATATATATCTATCAAGTAAGTGATCACGAGAAGTGCTACGCTGAGGTAAATTCGCAAGCAGTCTCCTACACGACAGGTGTGCCAGCGATGATAGGTGCAAAACTGATGCTTGAGAAGAAGTGGTATAGCGAGGGTGTGCATAATATGGAAGAGTTTGATCCCGATCCTTTTATGGAAGAGTTAAACAAACAGGGACTTCCTTGGAAAATCAAAGAGCTTTAAAAACACCATACTACCTTTGTGAAGAGGCACTTTTGGAGCGAAATCTGAAGATTTTGGAAGATGTGCAACAAAGGAGTGGCGCAAAGATTATCTTGGCTCTTAAAGGCTTTGCTATGTGGAGCACTTTTGATTTGGTCTCACGCTATCTCAAAGGTTGCACTGCAAGTGGGCTCTATGAGGCGCGTTTGGCGCGTGAGGAGTTTTGCAAATTTAATCCAAACGCAGAGGTGCATACCTATTCTCCTGCCTTTAAAGAGGATGAGATAGAGCAGATAGCACGCATAAGCGACCATATCGTCTTTAACTCTCCATTGCAGTTACATCGTTACGCCAAAAGGGTAAAAGAGATAAATCCAAAGATTGAAATATCCTTGCGTTTGAATCCTGAGGTCTCTTCCTCTCCTGTGGATATTTATAACCCGTGTGGATTCTATTCGCGTTTGGGAACGACAGTTGAAAATTTTGACGAGTCAGTTTTGGAACATCTTGACGGGCTTAATTTTCATGCACTCTGTGAGCAGGGAGCTGATGCACTTGAAGAGGTCTTAATTGTATTTGAGAAGAACTTTTCACACTATTTTAAAAATCTGAAATATATCAACTTTGGAGGAGGGCATCACATCACGAAAAAAGGATATGATGTCGAAAAGCTTATAAAACTTATTAGTGCATTTAGAGAAAAATATGGTGTTGATGTCTATTTGGAACCTGGTGAAGCAGTTGGATGGGAGACAGGCTCTCTTGTGGCAACAGTGCTTGACATATTTCACAATGGTATGGATGTAGCCATACTAGATACCTCTGCAGAGGCTCATATGCCTGATACTTTGGCAATGCCTTACCGTGCTGAGGTGCGAGGAGCAGGCAAAGCAGGGGAGAAAAAATATACCTATCGCTTAGGTGGTAACACCTGTTTGGCAGGGGACATTATGGGCGATTACTCTTTTGATGCACCTTTAAAAGTGGGAGATAGAGTAATATTTGAAGACCAAATTCACTATACTTTTGTAAAAAACACTACTTTTAACGGCATAAAACTGCCCTCTTTGGCTATGAAACGCAAGGATGGAAGTGTGGAGCTTGTTAAAGAGTTTGGGTATGAGGATTATCGAGAGAGGTTATCGTAGTGAAAACTTATTATGGCGATAGAGAGAGGTGTTACAACTGTTATAGACCAAAGAGTTCTTGTATGTGTGGCTATTGTGAAGATATTCAAACGCAAACAAAATTTGTGATTTTGATGCATCCAAAAGAGTTTAAAAAGGTCAAAAATAATACAGGACACTTTACTCATCAAAGCTTGCAAAATTCAGAGCTCTTTATAGGGATAGATTTCTCTGAGCATAAACGCATTAATGAGATTATTGCTACCCATGAGAGTTATATTCTTTTTCCTTCTCAAAACGCTATAAATCTTACAGAGGAGTATCCAAAACGCAGTGAGAAGCCTTTGGCAATTTTCCTTATAGATTCAACTTGGGCATGCACAAAGAAGATCTTTTGTGAGAGTAAAAATCTAAATAAATTAAAACATATGAGTTTTACAACGACGAAAACTTCACAATATGAGATAAAAGAGCAACCAAATGAAAATTATCTCTCTACAATCGAATCTACTTTGGTTGTTTTGGAGTTGTTAAACAAATGGGAGATAGAAAAGATAGAAGAGCAGAAACTTCAAGGATTTTTAAACCCTTTTAAGGAGATGATAGCGTATCAAAAAAATCTCATAGCAAATCCGAAGAGTAATGCCGTGAGATTTAAAAGATATAGTTAGCTTTTTATGCGTTTGCTACTGATTTAGCCCACTCTTCTGATACTAAGTGAAGTTGTTCATTTGGAACTTCTAAGAAGCTAATTTCAAAACTATCTTCAAATTCACAAATACCAATGCTACGAGGGCGAACTGCCAAGATTTTACTGTTTGCAAGCTGTTTTCCAAAACAAAATACAATATTTTTTGCATCTTTTATCTCTGGAGCTATAACACAATCTTCAATAGAAGATGTATGCTCATAATGGTCAAAAACAGCTATCTCTTTTGCGATAGGGTGCTGTTCTATAAGTGCTTGAAAATGTGCAATAATTTCATTTATATTTTTGTATGTAGTCTCTCTTTTCTCAATAAGAAGAGAGAAGACAGGGTATTTATTCATCAAAATAGTTTTTGTCATATATTCGTCCTTTTTAAATTATTGGCGAAGTATATCTTATACTTATTATAAAAATATTATATAATAAACTTACTTTGGAAATATAATTGAGCCAAGACGCACCATATTTGAACCACACTCAATAGCTAGTTCAAAGTCGCCACTCATTCCCATAGAGCAGATAGTTGCACCCTCTAATTGTTCATAAATTTTATGTGCTGTGAGAAAGCTCTCTTTGATAACTTCTCTATCTTCACTATGTGCACCGATAGCCATAATACCTTTTAAGTTGATATTTGGACACTCTTTTTGGATTGTGTTGTAAATGGTGATAGCCTCTTCTGGCATTACACCATGTTTGCTCTCCTCTTTTGCTGCATTGATATGGAGCAGACAATCAAGTGTCATCTCTTTTGCTAAGAGTCTCTTTTGCAACTCTTTTGCCAAATCAAGCGAATCAAGTGCCTGAAAAAGGCTAGGGTTAATTGTAAGTAGATTATTGATTTTGTTCTTTTGCAAATTTCCAATAAAGTGCCACTCAATAGGAAGCTCTTCAAGCTCTTTTGCCTTTGCTTTGAGGTCTTGCACTTTATTTTCTGCAAAAGCACGCTGTCCAATATTGTAAAGTTTTACAATATCTTCGCTAGTGGAGTATTTACTCACTGCAACAATTTTTACGATATGATGCTCACTTACTTTTAGTCTCGCTGTTTCCACGCGTCTAATAACATCATCTATATATAATTTATACTCTAATTCATTCATTTTTTTATCCTAAATATTTTACGCTGTTTTTAGAGCATTTGTTAAAAACATTTTTATAAGAGACTGATATGGTACATCCATAGCATTTGCTTTTACTTTTAGCTCTTCTATCATATCGACTGGCAAACGCAGTGATATACTCTTTGTGGTTTTTTTGAGATTGGAAAATCTAACTGGCTTTGCTTTTTGCATATTAAAATAATCGGTTACATCATGTTCATTCCAAAAAGTGGCTTCTTCAGTTTCATTTTTAAATTTAGGTAGTTGTTTAAGCTTTTTCATAAAATTTCCTCTCTTTTTTACTCATAGCCCTTGCCGAAATAACTCTAATTTTTTGATTTCTAATTGTAAATATTACAGTAATTAACTCATTAAAGTTATTTCTTCCAAGAGCTACACATCTACACTCGTTGAGTGAATGTTTAAAGTCTTCTACAACGAGTAGTGGTTCATTAAAAAAAACTTCCTCTATCGTTGTCCATATGAGACCATGTTTGTTTTCATTTTTGTGGATATTTCCTTCATCCCATTCAAATCCAACAATAGACTCTATATCTAAACAATCAAATTTCATATTTTTCCTTGTATATTGCTATTATATACAATATCTATTTTTTTGTCAATTTTATTGAAAAGATTTATGACCCTACCAATCTATTAATATCATTAAAAACGCCAAGTCCCATAAGTCCAAGGAGGATTATCCATCCTGCTATGGTGAGGTTTATGACGACTTTCTCATTTACTTCTCTTCTGAAGAATAATTCATAGAGATTAAACATTATATGCCCACCATCTAATGCTGGAATAGGTAAGAGGTTTAATACTCCAAGATTTACAGAGATAAGAGCAGCAAAGAAAAGCACACTCATCCATCCTGATGCCGAGGCATCGGAGGTGAGTTTGACGATGGAGATGACTCCTCCCATCTCTGAAGCTGGCACATCTCCGACTATAAGCTTTTTGAGTCCTGTGAAGATGAGTGTAGAGGCAAAAACAGTCTGGTCTGTTGCATATTTGAATTTTTCTATAATGCTAAGATGCTGTTTTTTCATAACACCTGCGGCAGAGATTCCTATCATCTTGCGTTTGACACTCTCACCATACATATCTTTTGCATCTTCAAGTTTTGGTGTAAGTTTGATGTGTTTGAGGTATCCTGCTCTATTTACATCAAGTGCTATATCTCCTGATGCAGAGGAGATTATCTTTGCCATTTTTGCCCAAGTATCGACTTTTTTTCCGTTAATAGCAATGATAGTATCGTTTGATTCTAATCCAGCTACAAAGGCAGGGGAGTCTTTTACTACTTGCCCTACAACAGGTGCTAAAGTGCTAGGGTTTCCAACTGCAATGGCGAAGTAGAGAAGAAATGCAAGCACAAAGTTTGCTAAAGGTCCAGCTACAAGTATGAAAATCTTTTGCAAAGGTGTTTTTGTATTGTAGCTATCTGCATCATAACTCTTTTTTGTAGGGTCTGCATCATCTTGGCCTTTCATACGAACATAGCCTCCAACAGGAATGGCTGAAATACTCCACTCTGTATCAAAGGCACGAAAAGTAAAGAGCCGTTTGCCAAATCCTATACTAAAAACCTCTACATAGACACCCATAAGACGCGCAGCTGTAAAGTGTCCAAGCTCATGAAAGAAGATAAGCCCAGAAAGAACGAGGAGTGCAATGAGATAGCCTGTCATTATTTTGCCTCCCTTGTGATAGCATTTTTAAATCCCCAAAGATACTCTGCTCCAGAATAAACAGTAAGTATAACAGCAATCCAAAGTAGGGCAGTGGCAAATGGCCAGTGCATAAGCAGAAATCCAATAGCTATCATCTGTCCGACTGTTTTTACTTTTCCTGCCCAAGATGCTTTTACACTCAGATTTTCACTCACTGCAACGGTGCGAAGCCCTGTAATAAAAAGCTCACGAACGATGATAATGTAGATAGCCCAAGGAGATGCATCACCCATTACCATAAGTCCCAAAAATGCTGCAAGTGTAAGCATTTTATCGGCAAGTGGGTCAAGAATTGCTCCAAGCATTGTCATCTGATTCCATTCGCGTGCGATATAGCCATCAAAAAAATCTGTGACAGAAGCGAGCACAAATAGCAGGGATGCAAAGTAGTAGTTCCATGTAATATCAAAACCATTTTGAGTAAAAACCTGTGGATTTAAAATAATCCAAAACATCAATGGTGCGATGATTATACGAATTGTTGCCAAAAGATTTGGTAAGTTAAGCAAAAAAGTTCCTTCTGTTTTTAATAGTGTGATTTTAGCTTTTTATTACTTATTAAAGGCTTTTGATATAGAATGGCACTATATTTATTATTTTAAAGGGTAAGCAAGATGAATTTAGTTACAGGTTCTTCAACCGCACTTATAACTCCATTTAAAAATGGAAAACTCGATGAGCAGACTTATGCTGCTTTAATACAACGCCAGATAGATAACGGTATGGATGCAGTCTGTCCTGTTGGAACAACTGGTGAGAGTGCTACACTCACACATGATGAGCATAAACGCTGCATTGAAATTGCTGTGGAGGTTTGCAAAGGAACACGGACAAAAGTGCTTGCAGGAGCAGGAAGTAATGCTACACACGAAGCAATAGAGATAGCAAAACATGCACAAAGTTGTGGTGTTGATGCTATTTTTTCTGTTTCACCATACTACAACAAACCTTCACAAGAGGGACTCTACCAACACTACAAAGCAATTGCAGAAGCAGTGAGTGAGCTTCCATTTATGCTCTATAATGTTCCAGGAAGAACAGGAGTGGATATCTCTGCTGATACCACCATTCGTCTCTTTGATGATGTCAAAAATATCTATGGTGTAAAAGAGGCGACTGGGAGTTTGGAGAGAACAGTAGAACTGCTTTCTCGTCGTCCTGAGCTAAAAGTATTTTCTGGTGATGATGCTATTGATTACCCTATTTTGGCAAATGGAGGTGCTGGTGTCACTTCTGTTACTTCAAATCTTATGCCAGACTTAAAATCTGAACTTGTCAAAAAAGCATTGAGTGGCGATTTTGAAGGGGCAAGAGAGATAAACAACAAACTCTACCCCCTTAACAAAGTAATGTTTTGTGAATCAAACCCTATTCCTGTAAAAGCAGCAATGTATATAGCAGGGCTTACTGAAACTTTGGAGTATAGACTTCCTCTTGTTGCGCCAAGTGTTGCAAATATGAAAAAAATTGAAACAGTAATGCAAAATTACGATATAAAAGGATTATAATATGGCAGATATGAAAGGTAAAACACTCTTTATTAGTGGTGGTACACGAGGGATAGGCAAAGCTATTGTCTATGCTTTTGCAAAAGATGGGTGTAATGTTGCATTTACTTACGCTTCAAGTGCAGATACAGCGAATGAAATCATTGCAGATATTGAATCTAATTATGGGGTGAAATGCCGTGCTTATAAGCTTGATATATTAGAGCCAACTACATATAAAGATGTTTATAAAGCATTTGATGAAGATTTCGATAGACTTGATTATTTTATCTCAAATGCTATTATCTCTGGTCGTGCTGTTGTTGGTGGATTTGGTCCATTTATGCGTCTCAAACCAAAAGGACTTAACAATATCTATACTGCAACTGTTGATGCTTTTGTGGTTGGGGCACAAGAGGCCGCAAAACGCATGGAAAAAGTGGGTGGTGGTTCTATTATTAGTATGAGTTCTACTGGTAATCTTGTCTATACTCCAAACTACGCAGGACATGGCACAAACAAGGCAGCAGTAGAGGCAATGGTTCGCTATGCTGCAGCTGAACTTGGTGAGAAAAACATAAGAGTAAATGCAGTGAGTGGTGGTCCAATCGATACAGATGCACTCAAAGCATTTCCAAATTATGAAGAGGTTAAGGCTGAGGTTGTCAAACGCTCACCACTCTCAAGAATGGGTAAGCCTGAAGATTTGACGGGAGCATGTAAATTTTTATGCTCAAACGACTCTTCTTGGCTTACAGGACAGACAATTGTTGTTGATGGTGGCACTACTTTTCAGTAGTCCATCTTCAACCTTTTAAAACTACTAATCTTTTTTCTATCATCTCTACCTCAAAACCAAAATTTTTTGCAATATATTGGAATGTCTCTTTTGTATAAAGAAACACATGTGTAGGATCATTCTTATAATACCATGATGCAAAATCAATCTTTTCATCATAAATATCAGTCATTAAATAGAGCTTACCTCCCTCTTTGAGCATACTACGCAAAAGATGAAACTCTTTTTGTGGATGGTAAAAATGTTCTATCACTTCACATGAAGCAATGTAGTCATACTTTTGTTTTAAAAGTTCTGGATAGTTGTGAAAATAGGGGTCATAAGAGACTATATCATACCCTGCCTCTTGCATCACCTTTGTAATAATCTGTGAAGTTCCTGCCCCAAAATCTAACCCTTTGGCCTGTTGTCTAAAATCTTTTTGAATGTTTTTAGTAATAGGAGAGACAAACTCTCTATATCCTCTATCTTCTGTATTATCATCATGCAGTTCATAGCGTTCTTTTTCACTCTTTGCATCAGGAAGTTGCCTTTCAGAGACAAAGATACCATGACACTTTGGACATTTATAGTATTGCTGTGTATCCTCATAAAAAAATTGTGATTCTGTTGCACAAAGTGGGCATTTTATTATCATAGATTATTACCCATCAAAAAAGAGGAGAGTAATCCAATTAATCCTCCAAAAACACCTCCCCAAACAACAAGCCAATCGAGATGTTCGTTTATAAGTTTTTGGACAATCTCTTTGACCATAAGTGGGGTCAGCTCATTTAATCTCTCATCAATAATTTTTTCAATGGAGTTGAGTAGATCATTATTAAGAGTTGAACTTTGCATATGTTGTGCAAGGGTTGCATTAAAAGCTTGAGAATTTACTATTGTGATTATGGCAGATTTCATTTTGGATGTAAATGGCTCTTTGAGACTCTCTAAGGCACTCTCTCCTCCAAACATCTCAAGCATTCCTCCAAATGAAGACTCCATAACAGTTTTAGAGAGTGCATCAAATGCTGGAGTGAAATCTGTCTCTTCTATAATAGGAGCTAAATTTATTTTTTGTTCTTCTTTTTTGAAAAAGTTTTCAAGCTGTTCTTGCGTAAAAAACTCTTGCATTATAAGATTTTTGATGGCAGATTTAAAGGCTTCAAAACGATTGACAATCACACCTGAACCATAAAGAAAAGGGACTTTTTCAAAAAGCATATAGATAGCTAATTGGTTTGTAACTGCTCCTGAGAGTGCAAAAAGTCCTGTATATAGAAGTGCTTCATGGTATTTGGTAACAGTATAAGATAAAATGACGAGTAAAAATGCAGTAAAGTTTGTTATAAAACTCTTATTTAGTTGCAAGATAAATCCTTAAGGTTTTATAGGATGAATAGTAAGACCACTCTAATGAGTAGTCTTAGAAAAAATTAGCAAGAAGGAACATTTCCACTATCACTTGCAAAATCATGGAAGAAGTCATAGTAATCTTTCATGTATTTAGATTTAAGTGCTCTGTCTTTAACTTTTGGACAAATCTTTTTGATTTCAGCTTTGAGTTTTCCAGCATTCTCAATATCAGTCCACTCATCTTGAGTATGTTTTTTAGCAATTACACCACCATTTGCACCACAAGCTTTTTTAAGCTTTTTAGAAAATAGTTTTTGACCTTTTGCTGCATCAGCACTTGCAGTAGTAGTCCCTAAAGCTAATAGTAAAGTTGCACCTAATGCAATTTTAGCGATTTTATTCATATTTTTTCTCCTTAAATATTTCAAACATTATATATAGATTTATATAAAAATAATATTTATTATAAAATTACTTTATGAAATTAACCCTAAAGTGTAACTATTTGTTATAATATTATTCAAAATATATTAAAAATTCTCTAGGAGATAGTTATGCAACAACAGATAGAAGAGATATTAAGTAGAGTCATATATCCAGGTTTTTCCAAAAGCATTATAGAATTTGATTTTGTAAAAGATATAAAAGGGGATGCAAAAGAGATAGTAGTTAGCTTAGATATACCATCTGCATCAAAAGAGATAGCAGAGCAGTTAGAAGAGGAGATTATAAAGCGTTTAGCATCTTTAGGAGAAACTATTGTAGTAAATATTACACAACCAAAAATGCCAAGACAGACAAGCTCTAATGGTAAAAATGTTCTGCCAAATATTCAAAATTTTGTTATGGTTAGCAGTGGAAAAGGGGGTGTGGGGAAATCTACTACTACTGTTAATCTCGCCATTGCATTAGCACAACAAGGCAAAAGAGTAGGGTTGTTGGATGCAGATATTTATGGTCCAAATATTCCCCGTATGATGGGTATTGCCGATGTGCAACCTGTATTTTTGGGCAATACTATTAAACCAATTCCTGCTCACGGTATAAAAGTAATGTCGATAGGCTCACTTGTAGAGAGGGGTGCTTCACTTATTTGGAAAGGGGCTATGGTTACTCAGGCGATTGAGCAGATGCTTGAAGATATTAAGTGGGGAGAGTTGGATGTGCTTCTTTTTGATATGCCTCCCGGGACTGGTGATGCACAACTTGCTCTGGCTCAAAATCTTCCTGTAACGGCAGGAGTATGTGTAACAACACCACAAAAAGTCTCACTTGATGATACTATACGCAGTATGGATATGTTTAAAAATCTCCATATTCCAATAGCTGGTGTCGTTGAAAATATGAGTGGATTTATCTGTCCAACTTGTAACACTGAACATGATATTTTTGGTAAAGGGACAACGCAACCATTAATCGATGCCTATGAAACGCAACTTTTAGGTGAAGTGCCAATAGAACCAGCTGTGCGTGAGGGTGGAGACAGTGGTCAGCCTATCACTGTCATAGCACCAAATTGTGAGACATCAAAACGCTATCAAGCAATAGCGACAAAACTTTGGGATTTTTTACAAGAGGTCAATGAAGGCGATGGAGTAGATAACTCTTCCATTCAACCTACAATTTTCTAATCAAGATAAAAGAGCTTAGGCTTTGTCTTATGCTCTGGTTTTAAAGTAAAGTGTTTTCTTGATGCTAACACTTTGCTTATCTCACTCTCTGGGTCATCCAAATCACCGAAATATCTCAGTTTTGCAGGACAGGTTATCTGACATGCTGTTGTGGTCTCGCCTCTTGCCAAACGCGTATCTGCACAAAATATACACTTATCTGTTACATGGTTTTTTTCATCAACATAGCGTGCATTGTAGGGACAAGCACTCATACAGGCTCTTGAGAGGTCGCATAGATTTTTATGGAGTCTTACAATTCCATTCTCATCTCTATAAATTGCTCCATTTGGACACGCAGCCATACATGGTGCATCCTCGCACTCTTGGCATTGCATCTGCATA
>FPHK01000122.1_pt1 | contig 30104 bp, 25 predicted proteins | sample 1057251 | NCBI WGS metagenome assembly FPHK01 (sample SAMEA4473311, study PRJEB15554) | hydrothermal vent metagenome | biome: marine basaltic hydrothermal vent biome; feature: marine hydrothermal vent; material: water | place: Pacific Ocean | collected 2011-06-14/2011-07-23 | depth 1155 m
AGTACCGATGAAGTAAAATTTTGGGAGCAGCTTGATACTGAATTCCAACAAATACTCAATCGTCCTGAAGACTCCTACAAAGCTCCCGCTCCATTAATCAATAAAAATGCAGGTCTTATAACAGTAACTGCGACTACAAAACAATTAAAACGTTTTGAAACATACCTTAAAAAAATGCAGGATAAAGTACAACTGCAAGTACTTATTGATGTACAACTCCTTGCGGTCACTATGAATAAAGGAAAAACAACCGGTATTGACTGGAAACAACTCTATGCTTTACAAAATATTAAAATTGGTTTAGATAGAAGAAAATGGCAAAATGTTGATACATATAAAGACAATATTATTACTCAAGGTACTGCTTATGGTAGTCTGAATAAAATGACTGGTCAAATGATAACAGTACAAGCTAATGCTTCACTCAATGAAGTCATCAAGTTCTTAAAAACGCAGGGCGATGTTAATGCTATCTCAAACCCAAAAGTTTTAACTCTGAACAATCAACCGGCTCTTATAACAGCAGGTACAGAATATTTTTATAAAATCAAATCCTCAACAAATCAACAAGCTACCGGCGGTGGTCTTGCAGCAACGACAGAAAATGAAAATATACAATCTGTTTTTGCCGGTGTCCTTTTAACTATTACACCAGAAATTTCAGATGATAAAACAATAACATTAAAAATAAACCCTTCTGTCTCTGAAACAACTACAAACCTTGCAGGAACTGATAATACAGGCAGAGATATGCCGCCTGACCTCACACGTCGCCAACTATCTTCTGTTGTTACAGTAAAAGACGGTAACCGGATTATTCTTGGTGGACTCATAAATACAAAAACTACAAATGAAGTCAGTAAAGTGCCTATTTTAGGAGATATTCCAATTGTAAGCTATCTTTTTAAATATGAAGAAAAAATAAAAACAACACAAGAACTCGTTGTAATTATTGAACCACATATTATTCATAAATCTAAAAACAGTGTTTCGCTTTCAGATTTAGGATATGAAGGGCTTTCTAATGATCTATTAGAGTTGGAATCCGCTTCCAAAAATGCAAAGAAAGCACGCGAAAATACAAAAAAAAGAACAAACAAAACTGATGAAAAGTAAGAAAGGCACTCTATGGACAGTATCTATGTAAATTCTAAAAATGTTTTCTTAGATACTGTAAATCCAAAAGATTATGTACAGTTAGATCGTGTTTCAACCATCTACCAGTCTCTTAAAGACTCTATTAAAAAACCGCTCAAAATGATTCTTCTTTATGGAAAACCAGGAACAGGAAAAAGTATGTTTCTGACAAAAATCTCTTTAGATTTGGCAGAAACACAAAATGTATTTCTCTATGAAACTCCCATTTTAGATGAAAATGAATTTTATAAAACATTAGCACAAGATATTTTTCAAACAAAATTTGGAGGTGAGCTTAATTTTACGCAGTTTATGAAGATTGTTAAAGAAAAGAACTTTGAACAGGTACCGGTTGTTTTACTCGATGAGGCACAACTCTATTCAGACAAGTTAATGGAAAAGATAAGACTTCTCTCAGATACGCGAACACTGAAATTTGTAATAGCACTTCACAAAACAGAAAAAGAAGATCTCATCGCAAAAGAACATTTTCAAACACGAATTTGGGAGACCATTGAATTAGAGAACTCTTCTGCTGCCGAACTCAAAATCTATATACAAAAAAAATTGATGAAAGCTAACTGTTTTGATACAGCAAGTATGTTTACTACAAAAGTAGTAAATAAAGTATATAAATTTACACATGGCAACTATAGAGATACAAATAAACTTCTCTACACTCTTTTTGAAATTTATATTAGCTACGAAAAAAACAATCAGCTCTCTTCTATTAAAACAAATCAAATTTCAACCAAACTCATAGAGATGGCAGCAATTCATACAGGATTAATAGATGCTTAATACACGAGAACTAGAAAAACGATGGCTTCATTATAAAATAAAGTCATATATTCCATATGCCGTTATCACTGTAAGTATTTTTACTATTATTCTTATTACTCTATTTTTTCTTCCTGTAATACAAAAAGAAAAAGAAAAAACATTTACACAAAAAAAACAAAAAACTCTTTACAAAGAGGAAATTCCTAAAAAAGAGAAAACTGCTCAAAAAAATATTAATACAGCAAAAATCATAGATGAACAAAAAATTAAACCGGCTGAAAAAATTACAAAAACATCGCAAATCACTCTACAACCATCTATGCAGTTTATAAAACACATGCAAAATGAAGATCAACAACCTTACTATCAAACACTCTATAAAACACCAACTATTCATAAAAAAGAATCAACTAAACGAACAAAAGTTATGCAGCAAAATAATAAAATAAAAGAAGAATATCTTACTATAACACAAACACAGGAGCAACCAAAAAAAATACAACCAAAATCTATTATCACTATTGAAAAAAAGAATTCAAAAGAGGATATAAAAGAAGTTCTCAGCAGATTCAAGAAAAACAATAATCCTGCATTGAGTCTTTTTATAGCTAAAAAAGAGTATGAACTTGGTAATTATGAGCAGGCTTATAATTATGCCCTCATTACAAATGGGATCAACAATGACATAGAAGATAGTTGGATTATCTTTGCAAAATCATTAGTCAAACTACATAAACGAGATATGGCTATTAAAACACTCATTGAATATATTAAATATTCTCACTCAGGAAATGCAAAAATCTTACTCAATGAGATTCAATCAGGAAAATTCAAATGAAACTTTTAATTTTATTACTTTTTATAACAACGCTTTATGCAGATATAAAAGAGAAGATGTTTACTCTGTATCAAAACAAAGAATACGAAAAAGTCTGCACAATGGGATTTGATAACCTTAAAAGATATAAACGAGATGAGGAATTTGTCTCTTTATATGCTTTTGCCTGTTTGAACTCTGATTATATCGACAGACTTGCAGTTCCTAGTGCAGTACTAAAATTCAGTGAAGAAGCACGTGCAAATGCAGCTTACTTTTCTGTTATATTGATGCAAAAAAAACTCCTTTATCACTCTTTGCTTGATGGTTATGAACTCTCAGAACTCAAACTTCCAACAACAGACTATGTTCTTTCAAAGGTCTTTGACCTTTATGCAAAACTGGATAAACATAAGAAACGTCCCTTTTATCTTTTTGAAGATCCAAAAGATAAAAAGTTAACATACAAACTCTATCTTGCAAAAGATTACAGAATTACCAAAATGGTGATTGAGGAGTTTTATGATACAATGCTTATAAAACGACACATTTATTGGTAAGGAAAAATAGTGGATAGAATAACAACAGATTTACTTGCCAACGGTTCTATTATGAAAGGGCAAGTCGATCGACTACTTGCAAAAGGAGTTAGTGAAAACCTCATTTTAAGAGACATTACACTTTCTGGATTTATGACAATGAATAGACTTATTCGATTTATTGTCAAGCAAATAAGAGAGGGTGTATATGACCTTTCCATCATAGATAACTATGACTATATCTCTGAAAGTGCTGTTTTACAAAAATTAGCAGAAGAATTAAATCTTATGTTTGTAGATTTAGATTCCATAGATATGGACTACAATCTCACATCTAATATCCCTTTTGCTCAATTACAAAAACACAATGCGATTCCTATTTCACAAGATGAAATGAGTATAACCGTTGCTTTTAGTGATCCATTAGATATTGATGCACAAGAAGCCATACAAAGACTCTTTCCTAGAAAAATATTAAAAGTAGCGCTTGCAACAAAGAAACAGATAGAAACCTATCTCTACAAAATCAGTCTAAAAGACAGTGTAAAAGATCTTGTACGTAAGATTCGTGAAGAGTTAAATTCTATTTCTACACTTGAAGAACAACAAGAAGCTTCATCAATTCTTCTACTAATTGATGTTATTCTTAAAACTTGTATCAATGGACGTGCAAGTGATATTCACATTGAACCGACAGAAAAAAACTGTGTTGTCCGTGGTCGTGTAGATGGAAAACTCACAGAGATGTTTATCTTTGAAAAAGACATCTACCCTCCTCTTGCTTCAAGACTCAAACTATTAGCTAATCTTGATATTGCAGAAAAAAGAAAACCTCAAGATGGACGTTTTTCCACAGCTGTCGGTGCTCGTGAATATGATTTTCGTATCTCAACACTTCCTATTTTGTATGGAGAATCCATAGTTATGCGTGTTCTTGATAAACAAAAAGCACTTGTCAAACTTGAAGATGCCGGTATGGACAGTATCAGTTATCATAAATTTTTAAAAGGACTTGTTGCCCCTTATGGTATTATTCTTGTAACAGGACCAACCGGTTCCGGTAAAACAACAACACTTTATGGTGCACTCAATGAACTAAGAAATATTGAAGATAAAGTCATTACAGTTGAAGATCCTGTCGAGTACAGAATGAACCTTATTCAGCAGGTACAGGTCAATGCAAAAGTAGGTCTCTCTTTCGCAGATGCCCTGCGTTCTATCCTTCGTCAAGATCCTGATAAAATTATGATCGGTGAAATTCGAGATCAAGAAACTTTGGAAATAGCTATTAAAGCAGCACTTACTGGTCACTTAGTTATCTCTACACTCCACACAAATGATGCTATATCAGCTATTCCTCGTATGGCTGATATGGGAATAGAACATTATCTCATCAGTGGTGCTCTTGTCGCCATTCAAGCACAAAGACTTGTAAGAAAAATATGCCTGCATTGTAAAACAGAAGACACCCTTTCTGCTTCTGTTTTAGAAGAGATAGAGAGCGTTGTTCCAAAGGGAACAACCTTTTACAAAGGAAAAGGTTGTAAAGAATGTGGCGGCACTGGATATATGGGGCGTGAAATGATCTGTGAAGTTTTAAATATTTCAGAAGATCTTTCCACACTTATTGCAAAAGGTGCTTCTAAAGAGACAATGCTACAACAAGCCAAAAAAGAGGGATTCATTCCTATCTTTCAAAATGGTTTACAAAAAGCCATTGATGGTATTACAAGTATTGAAGAAGTATTAAAGGTAGCAAAAGGATGAAATATTTTCTTATAACAGTACTTACCAAAGGTAAAAAAGAGAAAATCGGTCTTTATGCTGAAGATAAAAAAGAGGCAAATAGTTATGCAAAACTCAAGTTGTCCGGTATCATTATTAAAGTAGAAGAAGCCTCTGAGCCGCTTGAAGATAAATTTAAACGCATTAAAGCAGATCTTTTAAAAAATATAAAAAAGAAAAAAATAAAGCCTGATGCGCTTATTGCTGCTATTAGACAATTAGCCGTTATGACAAATGCCGGTATTTCGATTCACGATTCTCTCAATGAAATTGCCAATGCAACAACAGATGAGGCATTAAAAACTGTTTTTTCAAAAGTTGCTGATGATATTAACTCTGGACACTCCCTCTCTGCAGCGATGGAAAATTTTCGTTTTGAGGTAGGTAACCTTACTATTGCTATGATTCAACTCGGTGAAAAGACAGGTAATCTTGATGAAGCGCTCTACTCTCTTGCAAATATGCTTGAAGAAATTCGTGCTAATGTTATTAAATTTAAAAAAGCGATGGCATATCCACGAAATGTTATGATTGCAATGGCTATTGCTTTTACAATTCTCATCTCTTATGTTGTCCCACAATTTAAGGCAATTTTTGAAGAGCTCCATGCAGAATTGCCGCTGCCCACTATTATCCTGCTAAAATTAGAATATCTCTTTAATAATTTTGGACCATATCTATTAGCTGGACTGGCACTTTTTTATATGATCTTTAAATATATGATCACAAATTATGAAGATATACGCTATAAATGGCATCAGTTGCTTCTACGTACCTATTTGATTAAAAATATTATTAAGTTCTCAACACTCAGCCGTTTTACTTTAGTATTTTCAGAACTGATCCGTGCAGGTATTCCTATTGCTGAAGCACTCGATACATCCATTGATATGATTGACAATTTACCACTTAAAAGAAAACTGCAATCTGTCATAATTACCGTTGAAAAAGGTGGTGCACTCAATAAAGGACTTGAAGAGACAGGACTCTTTGAAAATATGATTTTACAAATGGTGCGTGCCGGTGAAGATAGTGGTACACTTGATACAATGGTACAAAAAGTAGCAGAATATTATAAAATGCGTTTTGATGCCATCATTGATGGACTTAGTGAAGCAATTGAGCCGATTATGCTCCTCATTATCGCTTCTATGGTAATTTTACTTGCACTTGGTATCTTCCTACCTATGTGGGATATGGGGAATGCAGTTCATGGGCGTCACTAATATGGCGCTTTTTTTATTCTGCCTTTAGCACTATTCGTTTGATCTTTTTTATAAAAGCGTCCATATTTTCTTTGGATGCTTTTATTTTATATGTAACTTTTTGCTCAAAGTTTTTCTCAATTATCTCAATATCAGATACTTCACACTCATACTCTATAAAACGACTGTCACTATACTCCACTGTAATACTCTTTATAATTTCTTGCTTATATTGAGTTAATTGTGCGCTTTCTATCACTAAATTAACTGCGTCACTATATGCTCGTACCAATCCACCAGTGCCAAGTTTTGTACCACCAAAATATCTGACAATAATAACTGCAGTGTTAATTAACTCTCGTCCCTGTAGTACCATAAGTGAGGGTTTACCGGAAGTACCTTTTGGTTCACCATCATCACTAGAGTGTTCAACGATTTGATCAAACTCGTTTAAGTATCTATAGGCAGTTACAAAATGGCGGGCTTTTGGATGTTCACTCTTTAGTTTTTGCAGTGTAATGTCATAAAAGTTGTAGGGAATGAGGTGAGCGATGAACTTTGATTGCTTCACCTCAAGTGTAGTAGAGAAATGCTCTTTTACGCAATACATAAATTACGCTAAATTTGTATAAACTTTTTGCACATCTTCATCATCTTCTAAACGCTCTAAAATTTTATCTACATCTGCATAGTCTGCTTCACTAATCTCTATTGGTGTATTTGCAATTCTCTCTAATGTTGCTTTTGTAATCTCAATACCCATACCTTCTAAAGCTTCATTCATAGTTCCAAATGATGTATAATCAGCCGTAGCGAGCACTAAACCATCCTCTTCTTCAATCTCTTCGAGTCCGGCATCGATGAGTTCAAGTTCTAACTCTTCTAAATCCATACCCTCTTTAAGATTGAACTCAAAAATAGCCTTGCGTGAAAACATAAATTCCAAAGAGCCGTTTGTCAGCATCTCTCCGCCGTTTTTATTTAAAATACTTTTTACATTGGCAACGGTTCGTGTATTGTTATCTGTTGCACATTCGATGAAAAGAAGCACACCATGGGGTGCTTTAGCTTCAAAATTGACCTCTTTCATATCTGTACTGTCTTTTGCAGCAGCACGTTTTATAGCAGCGTCAATATTGTCTTTTGGCATATTTTCCGCTTTTGCATTTAAAATCGCCGTTCTGAGTTTAGGATTGAGATCAGGGTCCATCCCACCCTCTTTTGCTGCCATTGTAATGACTTTTCCGAGTTTAGGAAACAGTTTTGACATTGCTCCCCATCTTTTTAATTTTGATGCTTTTCTATATTCAAACGCTCTTCCCATAAAGATTCCTATTTAATTTTTCGCAATTATACCATTTTCAAAACTATAAGTGTATAATACGTTTTATAGAATATAAGTAAGAGGGCATAAATAATGGATTTACAAACACTAGCACTGCATGCAGGCTATGAAAAAGATGCACAAGGTACAATGGCAGTACCAATCTATCAGACAACAGCGTATGAGTTTAAAGATCTCCAACATGCAGCAGATCTTTTTGCACTCAAAGAGCTTGGAAACATTTACACCCGCCTCAATAATCCAACGACAGATGTGTTTGAGAAAAGATTTGCAAGCTTAGAGGGTGGAGAGGCGGCACTTGCTACGGCATCAGGTATGAGTGCTATTTTTTATGCTATTGTCAATGCTGCAGAGGCTGGAGACAACATCGTTTGTGCAAAACAACTCTATGGAGGCAGCCTCACACAAACTGCCCATACACTCAAACGTTTTGGTATTGAAGCACGCTTTTTCGATGTACACAATCCTTTAGAGTTGGAGCAGCTCATTGATGATAAAACCAAGGTTATCTTCTTTGAATCCCTGACAAATCCAAGTATTGATGTTGCAGATATTGAAGCTTTAACAGAGATTGCAAATGCGCACAATATTCTCACTGTCGTTGACAATACTGTTGCAACACCGATACTTTGTCGCCCTTTTGAATGGGGTGCAGACATTACTGTTCACAGTACCTCAAAATATACAACGGGACAGGGACTTGCAATCGGAGGCATCATCGTTGAGCGAAAAGGCTTAAATGATAAACTAAGCAACAACCCTCGCTATGCACATTTCAACGAACCTGATGCTTCGTACCACGGGCTTATCTATACACAAACTGGGCTGCCTGCATTTACACTTCGTGCAAGACTCTCTTTGTTACGTGATCTAGGTGCTGTTGTATCGCCATTTAACTCTTGGCTTTTTATTCAAGGAATGGAGCATTTGGCACTGCGTATGAAAGAGCACTCACGCAACGCCTTAATGCTTGCAGAGTTTTTAGAGTCCCATCCAAAAGTAAAAAAAGTAAACTATCCCGGTCTTAAAAGTAATGCCAACTTTGAAAATGCACAAAAATACTTTACAGACGGGCTTTGCAGCGGACTACTTAGTTTTGAAGTAGCAAGCTTAGAAGAAGCGGAGAAGATTGTCAATGCAACAAAACTCTACTCTCTTGTTGTAAACATTGGTGATTCTAAATCTATCATTACCCACCCTGCTTCAACAACACATCAACAACTCTCTCATGAAGAGCTTGTAGCATGCGGTGTACCTGAAGGGCTCATTAGAATTTCATGTGGATTAGAGAGTGCAAAAGACCTTATTGACGATATTGCACAGGCACTTGACGCATAAGTAAGAGGGCATAAATAATTTCATACTCAATGAGAATAGAAGCTATAGTATGCAAGGCAAAATCTTGCAGTTGCACTTATTGTGCCACAAAAGATTTTAACGAAGCAAAGTGTAGCTTCTATTTTCACCCAAAGGGCACAATATAAAAGGCTTACCTTCTGCGTTAAACTTCACTTTACGATGAATAACATCGAAAAGCAAAGTTTGCCTTGAATCTAAACCTTTTAGATTGTGTTGCGTATGAAATTATTTATGCCCTCTTACTTAATTAAGCCATTTTTGCTAAAATGTCATTAATTATTTAAAAAGAGCATACACTTTGAGTCTAAACCTGCAAACATCAACAGAACATTTTACAAATCCACTCTATCTTGAGAGTGGACGTATCTTAGAACCTTACGACGTTACCTATGAAACATATGGTACAATGAATGAAGATAAAAGTAACGTTGTTGTTGTTTGTCATGCACTCACAGGAAGCCATCACGCAGCCGGTATATATGAAAATGAAAGTAAAGCTGGCTGGTGGGATGGTCTTATCGGCTCAGGAAAGGCAATCGATACAGATAAATACTTTGTTATCTGCTCTAATGTCATAGGTAGCTGTTTTGGATCAACGGGTCCCATGTCACCACAGCATCCCCATCAAGAGCCCTATCGCTATAAATTTCCTGTTGTGAGCATCAAAGATATGGTAAAAGCCCAGCGCATTCTCTTTGACAGACTCGATATTCACAGAGTACATGCAATCATCGGTGGCAGTATGGGTGGTATGCAGGCTCTCCAATTTGCCATTCACTACCCAAATTTTGCAAATAAAATCATCGCTATGGCAACAACACATGCAACACAACCATGGGCAATTGCATTTAATAAAGTAGCCCAAGAGGCGATTCTTAAAGATCCTGATTTCAAGCAGGGCTATTATGACCCAGAGCTCATAAAAGAGCAAGGGCTTGCCGGTATGGCAATAGGTCGTATGGCAGGACACATTAGTTTTCTTTCCCATGAATCTATGCGTGAGAAATTTGGACGTGATTATAAACGTACAGATGGCCTTTATGAGCTTTTTGGAAAATTTCAAGTAGAGTCTTACTTAGAGTATAACGGTTATAACTTTACAAAATGGTTTGATCCGCTTACCTACCTTTACATAACAAAGGCTATCAATATTTATGATCTTGCTCGTGGATTTGACTCTTTGGATGAGGCACTCAAACGTGTAAATGCAGAGATGCATCTCATTAGTTTTAAAAATGATTTACTCTTTAAAAATTTTGAAATGCAAGAGATAGCAGATGCATTGCAAAATATAGGCAATACAAATCACAGCTATATTGATATTGAGAGTGATTATGGTCACGATGCGTTTCTTGTTGAGCTTGATAAATTTGAAAACTATGTAAAGGATGCCCTCAATGGCTAAAGAGCAGTTTGAAACAAAATTAGAAAATGCAAAAAAGATTTTAGATACTTTAATGAAACCGGAAATTACACTCCAAGAGAGTGTAAAAGCGTATGAAGAAGGGATGAAAGAGTTACAAGAAGCACAAAAAATGCTTGAAGACGCCGTCATTAAAATCAAAGAGATAAAAGAGTCCTAAGGTGCGTGCAGCCGTTCTTCAACTCAGCTCTCAAGGTATGAGTTCAACAAAACTTTATAATTATATCCGTATTGCAAATAAAAAAGGAGTTAAAATTCTCTTGCTTGGAGAGTATATTCTCAACCCTTTTTTTAAAGAGTTACAATCAATGTCTCCAAGTATGATCAAAGAGCACTCAGAACATCAAATTAAAATGTTAAAAGAGCTCTCCTCGACATATAATATGACTATTATTGCACCGCTTATTATTATTAAAAAAAATAAAATTTATAAAACAATAGCAAAGTTCGCCCCTGCTTCTACTGCTTATTATCAGCAGCAGATTCTCATTAACTATGCACACTGGAATGAAGAGAAGTTTTTTGACAATAAAATAAAAGCACTCCAAGCTCCACTTGTTTTTAAGATAGATGGCTTTAAATTTGCAGTCATTAGCGGTTTTGAACTTCACTTTGATGCAATTTTTGAAAAACTTGAGAGTAAAAATATTGATTGTATCTTAGTGCCAAGTGTTTCGACATTTGAGTCGTATGAGCGATGGAAGGCACTCATCACTACACGTGCATTTACACATAACTGCTATATACTACGCGCTAACAGAATAGGAGAATACCAAGACAAAGAGTTTGCTTGGAATTTTTATGGTGACTCTATTTTAGTCTCTCCAAATGGGGAACTACTTACTCATTTAGGCAATAAAGAGGAGTTGATGCTGGTTGATATGAATCACTCTGATGTTGTTCAAGCTAGAAGAACCTGGGGATTTAAAGAAGCAATAAATAAAAGGCTTTTACAATGATGCAATATTTTAAGAGACAGGTACAACTTTGGGGTGAAGAGAGACAAGCTGCTTTACAAAAGAAAAAAATAGTCATTATAGGTGCAGGCGGACTAGGTTCTTCTCTTGCATTTGCTCTTGGTGCCACGGGGATTGGTGAAATTCATATGGTAGATTTCGATGAGGTCAGCCTACACAATATTCACCGTCAAATCGCTTTTAAAACAGGCGATGAAGGTAAAAACAAAGCGCTCATCAATGCCAAAATCATAGAAGAACGCTCTCCTTATGTAAAAGCAATTGCACATAATATGAACTTTAAGGAGTGGAGCGAACAAAATATTTCCGTTGATCTCATCATAGATGCGACTGACAACCTTCCTACACGTGCTGAGATAAACACCTATGCAAAAGAGAAGAAGCTTCCATGGGTCTATGGCAGTGTCGAAGCTTTCCATGGACAGGTTGCATTTATTGATAAATCTTCTTTTTCAGACTCTTTTAAAATTATTCAAAAAACACCTGCAGGTATTGCAGCCCCAATAGTTATGCATATTGCCTCATTGCAAGCAAATTTGGCATTACGATTTTTAGCTGGATTAAGCGTGAAAAAAGATCTGCTCTATTATCTCTTTTTTAATGATGAGGGAGAACTTATTACACAAAAATTTGGACTTCCAAAGAACTAAAAAGTGAAACCTCGTTATGATAAAATTACATACACAAGATTTAACGCAGATTATACAAGAGCTGACAAATATATTACAAGATACCGATGCTAAAAAGATCATAGAATTTTTAGTCGTCAATCCCGATATAACAACATCTGCCTACAATGGAAAAAGAATGAAAATCGGCGAAGAGAATGTTATATACAGAGGCTATAAAACATGGCTCGATCTCGCTCACATCTTAGGTTGTCGTATGCTCACGCCAAAAGTTCTTGATGAACATTTTATTCTTATGCGTTACGAAAAGCTCACGCAAGAGAGCTTCCATGCAAGCCATGCGCAAAAAGAGGAGAAATACGGCAGTGACTCCATCTTTGCAGCCATACATAAAAATGAAGAGGCAGGATTTTTACACTACTTCATACAGGCACTACACAATGTCAAAATAGATGAGCGAAAAAGAGTGCTCAATCTCGGTATAAACAGCGGCGATGAGTTTGAATTCATCCAAAAGGTAAGCAAAAATTTTGCTTCTTTAGAACTTGTCGGCATAGATTACTGTGCTTCTGCCATAGAGAGTGCACAGAAGAAGTTTCAAAATAACAAAAATGTTACACTCATTCAAGCAGACATTAATGATCTTAATGCTCTTAATTTAGGAGAATTTGACCTCATCATAAGTATAGGTACACTACAAAGTTCAAATCTAGAGTATAAAAAACTGTTGATGTCTCTTGTGCAAAACCAGCTCTCACGCAAGGGATCAATGATACTTGCATGGCCAAACTGCAGATGGCGAGACGGTGAAATGATCTATGGTGCAAGAATGAAAAACTACACTTTTTCAGAACTCTCCAACCTCTACAAAGATGTCATCTTTGCTAAAAAATATCTGCAGCAAAAAAAGTTTCGCGTAACCATCACCGGCAAAGATTATATCTTCGTCACGGCGACTTCTATTCTTTAAGAAGCAAACCCAGATTTAAAACAATCTTTTTTCACAACGATCTGTTTTTGTTTCTCTTTTCTTTTTGTATCTTTTTCTACAAAAATTTTCTTGCGAGTTTTGGGATCCATCTCTGTGTAGTACATAACGGCTGAATATGTCCCCGGGGTGGGGATAAAGACCTGTGCCTGTTCCGGATTCATTTTAAGCTCTTGGGTTGTAAAGCGTTTGAGCTCTTTCATATCACTCTCTTTGCATCCCGGATGTGCTGCTATGAGATAGTAGGTTAAAAATTGGTTTTTCCCACTCTCTTTGTTGAGTCTGTCATACATTCGTTTAAATTTCACAAGTTCCTCTTTACCCGGTTTGCCCATCAACTCCAAAATATGCTGCTGTGTATGCTCAGGTGCCACTTTCATCTGTCCCGATATATGGTGCTGCACCATCTCTTTTAAGTAACTGTATCCATGCTCTTTATCTGCATTGATCAGATCATAGCGGATCCCACTTGCAACAAAGGCATGCCGTACACCCTCAACCTCTCTCACGCGACGCAAAAGCTTTAAGTTTCTGCTGTGATCGACATGCATCGTTTTACAGAGTCTATTGGCATCAACACACTTCATATGATCACACGTCCCTTTTTTAAGCTTTTTACCACACTCATAGCCGTACATATTTGCCGTTGGGCCGCCGACATCAGAGATGACACCTTTGTAGTCTTTGTATTTGTTAAACTCTTTTGCTTCATCGACAATATTATCTTCAGAGCGTGTGCGGATAGTTCTTCCCTGATGCACACCGATTGCACAGAAGTTACACTCACCCCAGCAGCCGTGATGTGTCATTATAGAGAATTTAATCGTCTCCAAACATTTCACCTTGCCATCTTTTGCATAGTACGGATGCAGTTCACGGGTAAAAGGGAGTTTTGAGTTTGCATCCATCTCCTCTTCATTGAGATAATCACACGGAGGATTTTGAATGAGATAGCGTGAATCCACCGGTTCACAAATCCCATTTGCCGTTATTGGATCATTATTGTCATAAAAAGCTTCAAAGAGATCGATGTACTTCTCTTTATCATCCAAACATTCTTGATGTGAAGGGAGTTGAATATACTCATGAACAGGCTCTTTGGAGATATAACAAACACCTCGAATATCGCGATAGTCTCTGCCCTCATCAATAGCCCGCGTGAGCTGTTCAAGCGCTATCTCTCCCATACCATAGATCATAACATCCGCTTTAGAGTCAAATAAAATGGGCTTTTTTAGTCTGTTTTGCCAATAATCATAGTGCGTAACACGACGCAAAGAGGCTTCTATACCACCCAAAACAATAGGCACGGTATTTTTAAAATAGCGGCGAATGAGATTGGTATAGACAAGCACAGCTCTATCGGGGCGCTTGTTATTGACACCTCCGGGAGTATAATCATCAGAGTTTCTAAACTTCTTTGTTGCGGTATAGTTTGAGACCATAGAGTCAACACTTCCGCCACTTACACCCCAATACAGACGAGGCTCTCCAAGGCGTTTAATATCAACATCGGAATCAATATCAGGCTGCCCTATCATCCCAACTCTATACCCCATTCTCTCCAACATACGACCGACCATTGAGACGCCGATAAAAGGGGAGTCTATATAGGCATCGCCACTGACTAAGATCACATCACACTGATCCCACCCTTTTGCATCCATCTCTGCTCTTGTCGTTGGTAGAAAATCTTTCTCTGTAAATGTAACAGTATTGCGTTTTGGCGCTCTGTTTTTGTGTCGTCTGCTCATTAATATGCCTGATTGAGATATTTTATGTATAATAATACTCAATTTTTATACAAAAAGAGATTATGCATGCTATACCCTTATGAAAACTTAGAAAATTTTACCCTTCGGGCTCTGTTAGAGCGTTCTGTAAAACTATATGGTCAAAACAGTGTCCTTTCAAAAGTTGGACAAGAGCCTATGAGCTATAATGAGCTCTATGAAAATATTTTTGCCATGATTAAACTCCTCAAAGATAATGGCATTACAAAAGGGGACAAAGTAGCTCTTTTAAGTGAAAATATGCCCAACTGGGCTGTCGCTTACTTTAGCGTTACCTATTTTGGTGCAGTCATTGTTCCCATTTTACCGGATTTTCATCCTGCAGATGTACAACACATCATACGACATTCAGAAGCAAAAGCTGTCTTTGTTTCAAGCAAACACCTCCAAACCATTGAAGAGCTGGAAGATTCCAATTTGAAATTTGTTATCAAACTTGATGATCTCACTCTAGTTGATGAACTGACAAATCATAGCTATATCTCTAAACTCAAACATAAAATATTTTCTAAAGAGACACTGCCTAAACCAGATGAAGATGATATGGCTGCCCTGCTCTATACATCTGGAACTACAGGACACTCAAAAGGCGTTATGCTCTCACACAAAAATCTCACAACCAATGCAATGAGCGCATATAAAAATGTCACCATTACACCTGATGATACTTTTTTATCTATACTCCCTCTTGCTCATACCTTAGAGTGTACAGTTGGAATGATAGTACCTATTTTACATGGTGCAGATGTTGTTTACATCGACAAAACACCGACACCAAATGTACTCATTAAGGCATTTAGTGTTGTCAAACCTACAATGATGCTCTCTGTACCACTCATCATTGAAAAGATCTATAAAAATAAAGTTTTACCAAAATTTACAGGTTCTGCTTTTATGCGCTTTTTATATAACATTCCTTTTGTCCGTAAAAAGCTCAACAAAATAGCAGGCAAAAAGCTCATTGAAACTTTTGGCGGCAAACTCAAGTTTTTCGGTATTGGCGGTGCAGCACTCTCTCCTTTTGTAGAGACATTTTTAGCAGAAGCTGAATTTCCTTACATTGTCGGATATGGATTAACAGAGACATCTCCGCTTATTGCAGGCGGACGTATAGGTTCTAAGATAAAAATAGGCTCTACTGGACTTGCTATGGTTGGTGTCAATATAAAAATAGCAGATCCAAACCCACACGATGGAGAAGGTGAGATACTCGTTAAATCGTCAAGCGTAATGCTTGGATATTACAAAGATGAAGCACAAACAAAAGAGGTTATGACAGAGGACGGCTGGTTTAGAACCGGTGATCTTGGTTACTTAGATGAAGATGACTACCTCTTTATCAGCGGGCGCAGTAAAAATGTCATCATCGGCTCTGGTGGGGAAAATATCTACCCAGAGCAGATAGAAGCTATAATCAATCAAAATGAAACAGTACTTGACTCTCTTGTAATGGAAAAAGACGGCAAACTCATTGCCAGAATTCATTTAGACTATGAGCTTATAGACAAAATGTTTAAAGCCAACAATATTCCAGAGAGTCAAGTAAAAGAGAAAATCAACAAACTGCTAGAAGATATGAGAAATGATGTCAATACACAAGTTGCATCATTTTCAAAAATAACAAAATTTGTAGAGCAGATAGAGCCTTTTGTAAAAACACCTACGAAGAAGATCAAACGCTACCTTTATAAAGAGTAGCGTTTAAAGAAGCTTAGAATTGCGGTTGCACAACAGGGATAACCTGTTTTTTACGACTAAGCACGCCATCAAGCCATGCTTTGTTATTTTCTAGTTTTACGTTGAAAGCTTTTTCTATTTTACTTGCATCATCTGAGACGACAAGGAGTTTTGAGCCCTCTTTCATGATGTCTGTTAAAAGAATCAAAACAGTATGCAAACCATTCTCCTCTTTCATCTTTTGCATATCCTGCATCAACTCCTCTTCACGCGGTTCTAAAACAGAGATATCGACCATTTCAAGCTGACCTACACCAATCTTTGTACCGTTCATATCAAACTCTTTGTAGTCTCTTGTGTTAAGATCTCTTGCACTTGCACCATCGACTGCAGATTTTACAATGAACATATCCATAGCAAGTTTTTTATAATCTTCTATACCTGCTATTGCAGCAAGCTCTTTTACCGCTTTTGTATCTACTTTTGTACAAGTAGGTGATCGAAATATAACAGTATCACTTAAAATTGCCATCATCATCATACCGGCAATCTCACGCGGTACTTCTACACCGTAAGCATTATACATCTCATAAATTACCGTGTTTGAACAGCCTATTGGACGTATCCAAGCTTCAAGCGGTGTATCAGTCTGTATATCGCCTAGTTTATGGTGATCTGCGATCCCTAAAATAGTCGCTTCATCAATATCATCTTGAAAATGCGCTCTATCTGTAGAGTCAACTATAAAAACTTTTTCACCTGCTACAGAAGTTTTAAGTACTGGAATTCTGTTCTCGTAACCAAACTGCTTCAATATAAACTCTGTCTCAGCAGAGATATCACCTTGACGAGCCGGAATATACTCTTCATCTTCAACCTGATTTTTTAAATACGATAATGAGATAGCACCAATAATAGAGTCACTATCTGGATTTTTGTGTCCAAAAACATATACTGACATTTTTAGCCTTTGTAATTTTTTTTGAATTATACAATATTATTGCCGACTCTTTAAGTTTTTCAAAGATATTTTAAAAAGTTCAGATTTCAGCAAAGGTTTTTTTAGATGTCCTGCAATTTTCTCTCTTGCACTCTGTAACTCCATACCTTTGATGCTTTTTTCCGTTAAAGTTACAATCGGAGCACCACTGATCCTCTTAAGCATTTTTAAAACAGCATTATCATCACTCACAAGAATATCTATATCTGAAAAAATTATATCTACTTTTGTGTTTTTGAGTGCCTCTATAGCATCTCGTGAAGTCTCAAAAGAGAGCACTTTTAAGCTAGTGTTAAAAAAAGCATCTCGGATAAGATTTCTCGTTTTGTCATCATTTTCAATGATCATAATCGTACCACCTTCGGGTTTAATAAGAGAAAAATCGATCATATCTGCATTGGCATCACTAGACTCGGCACTTGGAAGCGCCACCTCTACTTCATTGAGAGAAAAAACAAATTTTGAACCTTCTGCTTCTTTTGATTCTAAAAAAATATCGCCACCCATCTCTTTTGCTATCTTTTTATTGACAGCAAGTCCCAGTCTCATTCCTATTGATTTTTGATCTCCTGCAGAATTTGAGAAAATATCAAAAATCTTCTCTTTCTCTTCTTCTGATATACCAATTCCACTGTCTTGCACTTCTAAGACCATTTTAACAGAATTTTTTGCTATATCTTGGCCATTTTGCACAAGCTTTACATGAACAAAACCATTATGAGTAAATTTAATGGCATTTTCTATAAGATTCATAAAAATATCTTCAACTTTTGCCTCATCAAGCAACAAAGAATCTGGTAACTTATCATCAATATCAAGTCTAAATTCCAAACCTTTTCGTATCGCTTCATCTCTTTGTGCTTTGACAATATTTTGCACAAGTATCTTCACATCTACAGGTTTTTCTTCTAACTTAAATGTCCCTTGCTCTACTTTGGAGAGATCAATCATATCATCGATCATTTCTAAAAGTTTTTTTCCCGCAGCGTAAATATTTTGCACATTATTTTGTAATTTTGGTGTGTTTTTCTCTTGTAAAAGCATCTCTGAACACATAACAATAGAGTTTATCGGTGTACGAAGATCATCTTTTATATTTGTGAAAAATTCCGATTTTACTTTATGTGCCTCTTGCGCAATTGCTTTAGCATCTTTAACCCGCCTTTTTTGCCATTTAATCTCTGCTTCAAGCGACTCTATCTTTTTTATCTGATCAAGAGCCAGACGCCCCTGCGAGCTATTTGTCGTATGTTTTATAATCTTTTCTTGCTCAAGTATCTTGGCTTTAAGATTGTAGTTCTCATCTTCTAAAGCCGTAATTTTCTCTTTTTGTTTTGCTTTTAAATTATTAATAACAATCACAAAACCAATAATGACAAAAAAAATGACAATACCCATAATAATAAAGTCGTTTGTGTTCATATCTTCTCTTTTTTATTGATGCAGAGCCAACTCTTTTTTAAGATACTCTCCCGTGTAAGATCCCGTCTCTTCATAACTCTGTGCCACTGCTTCAGGTGAACCTTCTGCTATGACAAGCCCGCCGCCGGAACCGCCTTCTGGTCCCATATCTATGATATAGTCTGCATTCTTTATCATATCTAGGTTATGCTCAATGATTAGCACAGAGTTCCCAAGCTCGACAAACTTATGCAAGACATTGGTCAGCCTGTCAACATCTGCAAAATGAAGCCCTGTTGTCGGTTCATCAAGAATGTAGAGTGTTTTACCGGTATCTTTGCGTGAGAGCTCTTTTGAGAGTTTAATACGCTGCGCCTCCCCGCCGGAGAGTGTCACGGCATTTTGTCCGAGTGTAATGTATCCCAGCCCGACATCAACAAGGGTTTTCATCTTTTGATGAATCTTTGGAATTGCCTTAAAGAACTCAAAAGCCTCCTCTACAGACATAGCAAGCACATCAGAAATAGTTTTTCCTTTGTAGTAAACTTCCAAAGTCTGATCATTGTAACGACGACCTTTACAGCTGTCACACTTAACCATAATGTCCGGCAAAAAGTGCATCTCTATCTTGATCTCGCCCTCACCCTGACACTTCTCACAGCGTCCGCCTTTGACATTAAAAGAGAATCTTGATGCCGTATAACCGCGAATCTGGCTCTCTTTGGTTTGGGCAAAGAGGTTTCGTATCTCATCCATTACACCCGTATATGTCGCAGGGTTTGAGCGTGGGGTACGCCCTATCGGGCTTTGATCGAGGTAGATGACCTTATCGACATTTTCAAGTCCCGTTATCTCTACACCCGCTACTTTATTGACCTTTCTTGCGTGATTGAGTAGTTCGCGGGCAACAGGTAGGAGCGTTTGGAGCATCAAAGAGCTCTTGCCGCTTCCGCTCACACCTGTGATACAGACAAAATTGTTCAGCGGAATCTTTGCAGAGAGATTGTTAATGTTGTTGATGGTTACATTTTTTATCTCTATCCACTTCTCTTGAGGACGTCTGTAAAAGTACTCTATCTTTTTACGCCCATAGAGATAATCTGCCGTCAGTGTCTTTGCTTTTTTGAGTTTATCGAGCGTTCCGCTAAAGACAACCTCTCCACCAAACTTCCCTGCTCCACTTCCAATATCTACAATAAAATCCGCATTTTCAATAGTCTCTTTATCGTGTTCTACAACAATGACGGTATTGCCTTTTTCCTGCAGACTTCTGAGCGTTTTAATGAGTTTGAGTGTATCTCTCTCATGCAGTCCTATACTTGGCTCATCCAAAACATACATCACGCCAGTTAGTCCTGATCCTATCTGTGAGGCAATGCGAATACGCTGAGCCTCTCCACCCGAAATGGTGCGGGCATCACGACCGAGTGTAATGTAGCCAAGACCGACATCATAAAGAAAGAAGAGTCGCTCACGTATCTCATTTAAAATAGGGTATGCGATTTGTGCATGCTGTTTGTCAAGATATGTAAAGTTTGCTTCATCTGCAAAGAACTTGTATGTTTGTGCAATCGGCATATCTAAGAGCTCTGCTATGCCTTTTCCTGCTACTTTTACTGCCAAAGATTCAAGCTTCAAACGGTGAGAATTACAGACATTACAGACCTTCTCACTCATATAATCGCCAAGCTCTTTTTCATCTTTGAACATATCGTACGCTATGCGGATAATTCCAGGGAAAATTCTCTTAACCGTATGCTTTTTCCAAAGAAATTCCACCTCTTCTATGCCACCATGTAAAATCGCTTTTTGTTGATGCTGCGGCAAGTCTGAATATGGAACTGTAATGTCAATGTCGTTAGCTGCACAAAAACCTTTTAAGAAAGTAAAATAGTAGCCTTTGTTAAAACCGTAAACAATTTTTACAGCCCCCTTCTCTATTGGCAGATCTTGATCAATAATTTTTTCAACATCAAGGGCATAACGCAGTCCAAGACCATCACATTCAGAGCAGGCTCCTTTTGGAGAGTTAAAAGAGAAACTGAGTGGCTCAAGCTCATCAAAGCTGATCTTACAATCAAAACAGGCATTGTGCTCTGAGTAGTGAATATGCTCTTTTGTACCGAGTTCTTCATGATTTAAAATATCGATCTCAAGCTCACCATAACTCTCTTTGAGCGCTTTTTCCACAGAAGAGGCGATCCGCTCTTTGTTCTCCTCTTTTACGATGACTCTGTCCACAACGACTTTAATCGTATGTTTTTTAGTCTTTGAGAGCTCTATCTCTTCATCTAAACGCACCATAACACCATCTATCATGGCACGAACATAGCCTTTATGTGTAAGTGACTCTATAAGATCTGCATAAGCACCTTTATTCTCACGCACAAGCGGAGCAAGCAGTACGAGCTTTGCACCCTCTGGAAGTTTTGCTACCTCATTAATAATGTCCGATGCAGACATCTGAGAGATCTCTTTACCACACTTGTGACAGTGCTGAATACCGACACGAGCATAGAGCAGACGCAAGTAATCATAAATCTCTGTAATTGTTCCCACAGTTGAGCGAGGATTTTTTGAGGTTGTCTTTTGATCGATGGCGATTGCCGGCGTGAGCCCTTCAATCTTGTCAACATCCGGCTTGCCGACACGGTCAAGGAATTGTCTTGCATAGCTTGATAAACTCTCCATATAACGGCGTTGCCCCTCTGCATAGAGCGTATCAAAAGCAAGTGTCGATTTCCCACTTCCACTGAGCCCCGTCATAACGATAAGTTCATTTTTTGGTATGCTCAAATCTATATTTTTTAAGTTATTTTCACGAGCACCTGTAATTTTTATTAGATCTTTTTTTTTCAATTTTTACCCTTATATATCTTCACATTTTTTTCTTTTTTTATACGCTACATCAATCAGCTCAAAATGTTTTTTCGCATAGGCAATTTGCCATCTTTCCCTTGCTCTTAAATCTTTCTCTTTTTGGCTTCCTTTGGTTTCGATCACAAAAGCACCTTCACTTTCATCATGTTTAATAACGGCAAAGTCAGGATTATATGTTCCAAGCGGAGTTTTGATTTTAAAGTTTTTTGGAAGTTTTGTAAAAAATTTGAAATGTTTGTCTGCGCAGCTAATAAAATCTTTTTCGACATCAGAATCATACTGTTCAAAAGTATAAAGTCCTTTTTGTGACTCTTGCAAATCATACCCATCAATTACATCTACAAATATATTTCTCATCTCATAATAATCATCAATTTTTTTATAAATCAATCCATCTTTACTTAACATCTCATACATCACATCTTCAAAACACTCCAGAGCTTCTTTGACATAGGCATCACTGTTTTTACTAAATTCTTGCACAAATTTCGTAAATCCAACTGTTTCAAATATCTCTATAATAGTTTTTCTACTTATCCCAATATTTTTTTCTAAAATAGCAACAATATTTGGCAACTCCTCTTCATACTCTAGTTTAAAACTTTTTTCATCTTCAATAGAACCATCATAAGAGCTATTGAGAGTTCCAAACTGTTTTAAAATTTTCTTCTCTCTGACTTCAATATTTTGCAGTTTACTCACAACATCTTTTTTATACTGGCTAGAGTCTAAGTCTATTTCATATATGGTTTTTTGTTTTAACTTTTTCCACAATTCCTTAAACTCACGCAGTTCTAGCAACTCTTTTCTTAAAACTGCTTTTTTTCTATTTTTAACATTATTTGGAGGTCTGAATTCCCCTACTCCGACTGCTTCATATTCCAACTGCAGTGTACGGGCAAATTCATCAAAACTTTCATTTGCTATTACAGTGAGTCTATTTATATTTTTATCTTCAACTCTTTTACCTGTTTTGTCAACTGCAAGTCTTACCCCACGTCCTAAAATCTGGCGTTTTTTCATCTCTGATTTTGTATCATTGAGCGTTGTTATAAAAAACACATTTGGGTTATCCCAGCCCTCTTTTAAAGCACTGTGCGAAAATATAAAACTCACATTTTCTTCAAAACTCAAAAGTTTTTCTTTATCTTTCATAATCAAATCATAAGTCTTTTTTGCCAGTTTTCTATCGCTCTCATTACTTTTCAACTCATCTACAAAACCACTTTTTCGTTTTGCAAAGTAAGAAGCATAAACATCTTGAGCATTGAGATCTTTAAAACTTGCAAACTCTTTTTTGTATCTATCAAATTCTGCACAAAAATAGTTCTCTATCCAACCATCTTCCTCTTTTAAAAAGTTTGCAACTTTATCAATAAAAAAGAGGCTCAACACCTTAATACCCTTCTCTTTGAATGTTTCAAATTTTTGCATATGCAGTTGTATTGCTTCACTTATCTGGCGCTCTTGTATTTGGCGTTTGACCTCTCCATTTACTTCATGAAGATGGAGTTTTAAACCATTTTCAAATTGGATATAGAGCTCTTTAAAATTGATCTCATCTACTATAAATCCGGCATAAATTGGGTTTTTACTCTTTTGTTTTAGTGAGTCATTATGTTTTATCTTTACTCTTTTTTTAACAAATTCATCTTTATTGTTCGCTATAAGTTCCAAAGTTGCTACCGGACGACGGGACTTTTTGTCTATCTCTATTTGCACTACATTAATGTAAATATCATTAATAGTCTGATTTTCACTCAAAGCCAAAACATCTATCTGTTTTACAAGCCCTTTTTCAAGCGCCTCTTTTGGCGTTAAAGAGTACAAAAGGTTATAATAATTTTTATGCGTAGCCGAATAACGCAGAGTAAAGAGAGGATGTAACTCACTTATAGAAGTTTTACTCAATTCGCTTTCCATATTTTGTGGTTCATCCAAAATCAAAATAGGATTTGTTTTTTGCAAAGACTCTTTTGGCGTTCCTACAAAACCCTCTCGTGGCATATTGAGCACCGTTCCTGCTCTTTTAAAACTATCTATAGTCATTACCATAATATTAAGTGTATCATCTCGGATGAAGTGCTTTAGCGATGACAAACGCGATGAGTCATACTCAAAAAAGTCATAAGGAAAATTATACTCCTCTTTAAAGTGTGACTGCATAGAGTTTAAAGAGTTTAACACCCCTTCACGAATGGCAATAGAAGGCGTAATAATGATAAACTTACTCCATCCATATTTTTTATACATTTCTAAAATAGTTTTAATGTAAACATAGGTCTTACCCGTCCCCGTCTCCATCTCAACACTAAACTCAAGCCCCTCAAGTTCTTGACTGAGTGCAATATTATTTCTCTTTTGCACACTCTGCAAGTTTTGTAAAATAGTCTCTTCATCCAATGTCAAAACATTAGAACAAACTGCTTCACCGTCAAATATATCATATTCATTATCTAAATGTTCCTGAGAAGTAAAAACATCTAGCGTTGCATTAATGGCTTTTGTTTGATGGGGTTGTGAAATGTATTTTATTTGCATTAGAGTTCTACTTTCAATCTGTAATAATATTTTCTACTGCTTGGTGCCCGTTTTCTGTCTAACAAATTGAAATCAACAAGCAACTTTAAATCTTTTTGTAGTGTTCTTGTCGTTACTCCACATTTTTTTGCCAAATCATCGACGGTAAGCATAAAAGAGTTATCTTTGTTAGAAAGAATTTTAATCACTCTTCTTTGTCTTGGAGTTAAGTCCAAATCTAAATCATCTGCTACATTTTTAATAATATCTTCTCGTAAGTGTGTGTTTATACGATGTTTTAGAAGTTTTAAACCTTGCAACATAACATCACTCATATAATAAAAAAAGAAACTCATATCAAACTCTTTTTGAGAATTTTTATCGCTTCTTTCAACATTTATAAATGCTTCATAATAATCTTTTGCTTTTTTCTTATATATAATTTCAGAGAGTGAGATATAGTAAAACATATCAAAACCATAATGTTTCAAAATGTATGTAAAGAGTATTCGCACTGTTCTTCCGTTTCCATCATCAAAAGGATGAATAAAAGCAAAAAGAAAATGAAATGCCATCGCCTTATAGAGTGGTTCAACAGGCTTAGAAAATTCATCATCTTGTAAAAATTTTAATAATTCATCAAGCATCTTGTGCATTTTTTTTATATCTGAAATAGGGCTGAAAATAACTTTTCCACTTGCATTAATAATCTCATTTGCTTCATCTCTATAACATCCAATATTATAGTCATCATCAAGAGTATTTTCTACAGTAATTTTATGAATCTTATAAATAATTTCATGAGAGAGTTCATTGTTTAATTCTTCAATTTCATTTAAAGCTCTAAAATTATTAAGCACCATAAACTCACTTCTGTTTTTAGGCTTACTTTTTCCACTTGCAAGTGTCTTTGCTCTTTTTATGGTAGAGTGTGCCCCCTCAATAGTTGAAGAGTAATACCCCTCTTCTATCAATGTCTCCTTTAAAAGTTCAAAACTAAATTTTGACTGAAATCTGTATTCTATATTTTGCCAAAATTTTTTTATCTCTTCTATATTATTTCTCAACTTATAAGTATCGCAAATATAAAAGCGTTTCTCTTCAAACTCAAACAAAACAGTTCTATTTTTAGCTCTAAATTCTAAAATTTTTGCTTTTACTTCTATATAATCACATCCACTTTTTTCAATAATATTTTTTCTATTTTCAATTTGAAAAAATGTATAATAATTATCTATAGTAAGATACTTTAACCACTCTTTGACAGAAGTAGGATACTCTTTTTTTGACATTACAGAGTCTCCAAATCAAGATTAGCATGCAGATTGAGTTTTACACTGTCGCCTAGTGCTTTTTCATAGCAGATGAGTTTTGCCTCTTTTGGCAGAGTATGAATGATGTCATTTTGTATCTCTTTATCAAAACAGAAGTAATACTCTCTTTGATCTTCACTCAGAACCAAAAAGCTATATTTCTCACTTTTTACCTCTTTACATACAGCACTTAAACTAAAGCCGTTTTTTAAGCCTACTTCATAAACTAAGTCTTTCTCTTTTGCGCCTTGGGTTAAGATATTTTCTTGAAAGACACTCATTTTTAGCATTTTTTCTATATCTTCTAATGTGTCATTTGGTCGTTTTTTTAGCTCTTTGAACATCTGAAAGTTTGAATTGTCTAGGTAGTAAGATTTAAAACCATCTTTGTAGTCTAGTTTTTTGATGACTCTTTTTATGCGCTCTTTTGTGATGTCACTTATCTTTTTATATCCTGCTTTGTAAGCTTCACTCTTCTCATCCGTAGCCTCAGGAAGTTGCACTAAGATGTACTTTCTCTTTCCGCCGTCTTCTTTGTTCAAGTCCATTACGGCATGTGCCGTTGTTCCACTTCCTGCGAAGAAGTCTAGGATTATGTCGTCTTCTTTTGTTGATAATTGAGTTAAGACTTTTAACAAATCAACAGGCTTAGGTGTATCAAACAAAACTTTTTCATCAAATAAACTTTTTATTTTATTTTTTGCTATTTCCGTTGTAGCTACTTCTTCAGCAAACAAAATACTTTCAGGGGTCAATCCTCTTTCTTTTGCATCTAAATATGTTTTTACTCTAGGAACACCTAAACCGTCTTTTCCAAACCATATTTTATTGTTTTTAATTGCATCTTTCATTACATCTTCTGTATATAACCAACATCTTCCACTCTCTAGTTTATGGACTTTTCCGCTTGGTGCAACCAAATCATAAAACTGTTTCTTTGTGCCATGTCCTGCTTGTGCAGTTGCTGGGTCTGATTTCCACAAACCCAAAGGGTCATTATCTAAGTTTTTATAATTAGCAAGTGCTTTTGCATTCATTGGTAATTGATATAATGCTTTATCATTTGAATCTTTTATTTTTGTATAACAAAGTATATAATCATGTCGAACAGATACAACTTTTCTATTTTCTCTATTAGTTCTCTTTTCCCAAATAAATGTAGCCACAAAATTCTCTTCCCCATAAATCTCATCCATAATCTTACGAAGATTTGCCACTTCATCATCATCTATACTGACAAAAATCACTCCATCATCTCTGAGTAAATTTCTACTGAGCCAAAGCCTTGGGTAGATCATATTGAGCCAGTTGGTATGTCGTCTGCCACTGGAGTTTGTTTTTGTAGTTGTGTACCCCTCATCTCTTAGCTGATCCGTTTGTAAGTGATAATTTCTTATACTATCGCCCCATGTGTCTCTATAGACAAAATCTTTGTCTTTGTTGTATGGTGGATCAATGTAAATCATCTTGATTTTTTTGTGGTAAGCATTTTGTAAAAGCTTTAAAACCTCTAAATTATCACCCTCTATAAAAACATTCTCCCCATCAAGCAGACTTTCATCTTCATCTACTTTTAGCGTTGCGTTTGTCTTCTCTTTTATGGTTTTATAGCACTCTCTTTTACCACTCCATGTAAAGTTATAATGCTCACTTTTTGCCTCATCAACAACATCATCCAAAATATTTTTCAGTGCAGCATAATCTATTTCACCATCTTTAAATATTTCAGGAAAAATATTTTTTAACTCATCTAACTTTTGCTCTTTTATATCTGCACTGTATAAATTCATATTTTTAAAAACCTTTTTAAATTGATTTAATTATAGCTAAGATATTCTATAGAGTAAATATACCACTATAACCGAGTAAAGAACAATTAGAAGTTTTCTCTGTAACACAACATCAATTTTGTGATGTTTTAGATGTATGCCGGCATAAACACCTGCAAGTGATGCCAACCCTATAATAATTCCACTTTTATAATCTACCTGCCCGTGAAGCGTATGCGATATCAGACCTGAAACAGATGAAAATACAACAAAGAACAACCCTGCTGATGTCGCTTTTTTCAGCGGAATATGTAAAAATCCTACAAGGATAGGAACAAGAATGAGACTCCCGCCTACCCCAATAGACATACTTACAGCACCTATAAAAGAGCCTATGGCAAAAAGTACGATTTTATTGACCTTTTTTTCAACTCTATAGTCATGTGTCTTCATAAAAAGGCGTAAAAGTGCAAATGTGGCAAATGCTAAAAATATTATCTCCAGTGTTTTATCACTGATACTAGAAGTAATCGTCCCGCTTAAAAGTGCACCACAAAAACCTCCAAGCCCAATAATTGCAACCATTACAACATCTAAAGTGCCCTTTTTGTTGTTTAAATAGCTTCCATAAATGGAACTAAAAACCATCTGAACAACAGAAATTCCAATAGCAATTTTTGTCTCATATCCAAGCATTAAAAGTAATGGCACTAAAATAGTCCCCCCGCCTATACCAAATAGTCCGGACAATAAACCGACAGAAGCACCAAGCGATATTAACTCAATCATCTCTATCCAAAATTTTTTGAAATTATACTCCATTATCAATAAGAGAGTCCTTGCAAATTGAGAATTTAATTTTAATTTGTGTTTCATTCAAGTATAATCAAACGATTATTCAAAGGAACATAATGTTAGATACTATTAAAGAAGCAGCGGAAAATTTTTGTATTCATCAAATTCGTGAGCCGCATGATCTTGACGATGCTCCTACACAAAAGAGAACATTTATTGCTTACATAGATATTGATACACAAGATGGTAAAAAAGAGAGAGTTTACATTGCTGCAGACAAAGATTTTATGCAGCGCGTTGCAAAGCTTTTTCTTGAAGAAGATGCAAGTGATGAAGAGACACTTAAAGATATGACACTTGAGACAGCTAATCTCATCATTGGAAGCGCAAAAGTCATTGCTGAAGATACAACAAAAAACTCTTTTACAATAGGAACGCCGCATTTTGAAAAAATTGATACGTTTGATTTTCCTGTTGATGAGGTAAAAACGATTAAAGTTGGGAATGATGAACTCACAATCGCAATTAAGGAACTCAATGCCTAAAGAGACTAAAGAAGAGGAACTACAGAGAGATGAAGATCTTTCTTGGATGGACTATTCAGGAATTTTAGATATGGAAGTCGAATTTGTTGCAGATTTGGGAGAGACAGAACTCACAGTGCATGAGATACTGCAACTTGAAAAAGGCTCTATTATTGATCTTAAAAAACCTGCGGGTGAGTCTGTAGAGTCTTATGTAAACGGCAGGATCATAGGAAAAGGCGAAGTTATGGTTTATGAAAAAAATCTTGCTATTCGTATCAATGAAGTTCTTGACTCTTCTGCTGTACTTTACTATTTATCAAAAGAGAGACTATGATCAAATACCTATTAATACTCATACTCCCCCTCTGTGCATTTGCTTCACAGATATTAAGTTACAATATTTACGACAGAACAGATAGAGTTGATCTTATGATCACATTTGACACCCCCTACCATGGGACTATAAAACAAAGCAGAAATAGCACAAAAATCATCATTAAACTTAAAGATGCTACTATAGAAGCACCAAAGATCAAAAAAGTAGCTTCTCGTTTTTTACGAACGCTCGCTATAACGCCGCTCAAAAATGAGACACGCATTATTGCTACGGTACCAAAATCTGTACGACTCATCGCTTCTAAAACTGCTGATGGCTATGGTCTGCGCCTTCGCTTTACAAGCAAAAGTACCCTCTCACAAACTTCGGCAACTGCGACAAGAACGATAAAAAGTCCAACAGCAACAGCTTTACCGACAAAAAAAGGTGACGATCTCTCAAAAAGTTACACTATTGTCATTATTATTCTTATTATCGGAATTTTAATTCTTTTTTACATCAAGAAAAAAACAACCCCTAAGCAACTGCAAAAAGCTGCGCAGCAACAAAAACAGCAAAAGACTCCTTGGCTCTTTAATGCAACTGCACAGCCTCAAACACAGACAACACCAACAGAAGCTCCAGCAGCAGAGAGTGCAAATAGTGTCAGTATCCGTTTTCAAAAAGCCATCAATGCAAACAACAGTGTAGTTATGCTTGACTTTGGAAAAGAGAGCTATTTAGTGCTTATGGGTAAAAGTAATATTTTACTTGATAAATTTCACGAAAACAGACCAACTTCACAGCAAGAATTTGAAACAATACTCCAAAGCAGACACGAAGAGTTGGAGAACTTTTTAAACAACAGCGACACTACTACTGCAACTATAGAAAAAGAACCTCTTCAGGCTTACAAAGAGAGAGCAGCATCGATCATCTACAATGATGAGTTTTGATTGTAAATCAGTTCTTTAAGAGCTGCTCTAAAATTTAGCGCAAAAAATGTTCCAACTTTTTAAGTCTCTTACATTTCTTTCAGTTTAATTACTCTACAATAACTAAAAATTAATAAACTACATGGAAAATCAAAGAATGCGAATAGATAAATTTTTAAACTCTGTCAATA
>FPHK01000096.1_pt1 | contig 29684 bp, 27 predicted proteins | sample 1057251 | NCBI WGS metagenome assembly FPHK01 (sample SAMEA4473311, study PRJEB15554) | hydrothermal vent metagenome | biome: marine basaltic hydrothermal vent biome; feature: marine hydrothermal vent; material: water | place: Pacific Ocean | collected 2011-06-14/2011-07-23 | depth 1155 m
ACCAACTCATCTAAACTTGGAGGAAACATTAGTTGCTGTTTGCGGTTTAAACCTTGTTTGTATATTCCCATAAAACACCCTTATTATAGGAGGTATTGTACTCTTTTGATGATTTTAGTCTGGTTAATTTTAGGGTAATTTTGGTAGAATATTTTTAGTGTTTGGGGCTGGGTTCTTTCACAGTCTCCTAGCACCGAACAGGTAAACCTGTCGATGAAGTCAGTCGTTGTAAGTCCCCGCGGAGCGGGAACTTACAACGGCGGGGCTGAACACTGAACGTGTTCCCACCAATTGTCGTATTCCGCTACGCTACATACAACAATTGGCCGGAACCCACACCAAGCCACCCTCCAGAAAACTCTCCGAGTTTTATGAAGTGTGACTGAGTGGAGTTCAGCCCCGCCGTTAGATTACACAAAGGATAATAATGCTACCAGTTACCGCAAAAGAAGCAACAAGAATTAATACTGAAACAGGTCCAATACCGGTTAGTGATTTTTCATATTTTTTATACTTATTTAGAGCAGCATATGTTGCTGGCATCAAAGCCAGTAGAAATAACTTTCCTAATGAAAATTTTGAAAAAAGTGATGTAAAAAAATTAACTAATATAGTTCAAGAAAACCTTTTACATAAATCAAAGCGTGATATTACATTTTTATCTTTTTATAAACTTCCTCCTCATGAAGATTTAACAATCTTAGATATAAAACGAGAAAACCCTTTAGATGTAATTTTTGGAGGAATATCAATAGCTTTTGCTGTTGCAGTGATTTTATCAGGTGGAAAATTTGAATTAACAAAAGACGGGTTAAAAGTTGAACTTCCCTCTTTAGGTGATGGAATCAGATCTTTAAGAGATGCATTTGGTGAAAGAGAAATCTAACAAAACCTTGAGACTGTGAACTTAGTCCACTAAACCCCTAATTTAGCCTAAATTCTCAGCTCAATTTTTATAAATATCTCACTTTTTTAGAGATATTTTGTAAAAATAAAAATAGTTCCAATTTTTGGACTAAATGAACTCCAAACGTCAAGATATGAGCTGCTATCTCTTCTCTTATTTGGTTTAGGTTGTTGTTTTTTATAGCAATGCAGAGTTTTTTAAACAGAGTTATTCCTATGAGGTTTAGCAGTCTTTTAAAATTATAGGTAAACATGATGAGTGCGTTTTCTCCAAGAACTTTCTTTTTTGTTCTGACAAGAAAGTGATCCCAGCCTAAATTGCAATGACAGTTGTATTAGGACTTGCAGTATATGCTATAATACATATAACTTTTAACTTTAAAAATAAAAAGTTGGTTTAATTAGAAAAGGAGTTTCTATAATGTTAGCCCTAAAGCAAGAACAACTTTTTGATGAAATAGATATTTTACCAATCGACCTAAAGACTAAAATTATTGGTAGACTATTAGCTAGTATTACACCTGCCGATAGCTCGATAGATGCACTTTGGATAAAAGAAGTAAACAACAGAAAAAATGACATTGAAACTAAATCTGTAACTCTTGTTGATGGAGATGAAGTTTTTCAAAAGATTGCAAAAAGATTAAATTCTTAAATGACTTACTCTTTTCATCCAGAAGCCGAACTTGAGTTAAATATTGCAGTTGATTATTATGAAGAGTGTAAAGTAAATCTTGGTGCTGAATTTGCCTATGAAGTTCAAAAAACAATCCAAAGAATTTTAGAATTTCCTACTGCTTGGCAAAAACTAGATGGAGAGATACGGAGATGTTTAACAAATCGTTTTCCATTTGGAGTAATTTACTATCAAAGAGATGAAGAAGTTATTATTTTAGCTATTATGCAACTTCAAAGAAAACCCAACTACTGGAAAGAGAGAAAGATATAACAAGTACGAGAAGACCAATACTTTACCTAGCGGGAAAAGTATTGGCTCACGACAACCGTTATCTAAAAAGGTTACATATTGATTAATGAAATTTTACAAAAACTAGAGTCTGATGCACCTGTTGAACTTATATATCTGTTAGGAGGTTCATTTTTACTTTTCATTCTACAACAAACATATCAATATATAAAAAGAAAAATTTCAAGAATAAAATTACAAAAAGAGTTAAATTATCTTAGGGAAAAACAACAAAAAATTAGAGTAATAGATTTGGCAAATGGAGACCCAGATTTTTCTAACGAAAATATATTTGTAAGAACTGTAGATTTGTTTGGACGAAAAAAATCATTGTATATAGATTTACATATTGATCACAAACGAATTATTCAAAATAATGAAAATAAAAAAGGGTATAAAGAGGAACAAAAAAGTATTTTTCATTCTGATTGCTCTTTTGATGGTTCAAGTAATTTTGAAGATTTGGTAAAAATTACAAAAATCAACAATCTTGTTGAACTTATTGAAAAACATAGAAAAATTATAGGTGAAAAATTTATTAATTCCCAAGATGGAATGCTTTTTAATGCTAAAAAATATGGAGTATTTAATATCAATTTTACCAGGTTTGGTGAATCTGAAAAGCCAGGTGCTGAAATTTATTTATTTGAAACAGATTATTTCACTCACAGAGTTTTTCGTTCTATTTATCATGAATTAAAAATGAAAAATCATGAAATTGCCAATGCAAATGCTCAAAATTTTTTACAATATAGACCATTTTTTACCTCTTTTGGAATTAACACCTTACTTATCACTGAAGGAAGCAAAGGTAAAGAAATTGTTTTAAGTAAAAGATCAACAAAAATAAATACACACAAATCGATGTACCATATTACCATGAATGAGGGTTTATCAACAACAGATAAAGATCCATTTGACAAAATAGACTTGGAGTTGTGTTTTAAAAGAGGTTTACTTGAAGAATTGGGAATTACTGAAAAATTATATAATCTAAGTGTTAGAGGTGCTTTTTATGATTTCTTTTTAGAGTTTAATAATTTTGAAATTGGTCTTACGTCAATGCTTGAAATGGAACTAAATTTTATTAAAGATATTCAACCTTTAGTTGCCAGAGATAAAGTTTTAGAGAGTTCACATTTTGTAACTATTCCGCTTAAACAAAAAGAAATTGGTAAGTTTATTAAAGACAATGAATTTATACCACATGGACAATATGTTTTAGAAAGAGTTTTATTACGAGAAAATATTATAATTTAATTTATAGATAACAAACCATTGAGATTGTGAACTTAGTCCACTAAACCCCTAATTTAGCCTAAATTCTAACTCAATTTTTTACAAGTAGTCTTTAAAATTGTAGGTAAAGATGAAAGAGAAGTTGATGTTGCTCTTGAGAGAGTGATGTATCACTCCTCTTCTTTTTCTTCCTCTGTAAAAAGTGCATCTAAAAGTCCGTCAACAAACTCGAACTTATCAAATGGTGTGAGGTTTTCAGGTTGCTCCCCTGTTCCTACATAGAGGATTGGGAGTTCTAACGCATAGGCGATAGAGAAGATGCTTCCACCTTTTGCCGTGCCGTCTAGTTTTGTGATGATGATTCCGTCGATGCCTATCATCTCATTAAAGGCTTTTGCCTGTGTGATGGCAGAATTACCTTGTGTGCCGTCAATGATTAAGATAGTGCGATGTGGTGCACCTTCATGTGCTTTTGCACATATACGGTTGATCTTTTTAAGCTCATTTGCAAGATTTTTTTGTGTATGGAGTCGTCCTGCTGTGTCGATGATGACATTATCAATGCCTTTTGCTTTTGCCGAATCAATGGCATCATAGGCAACAGCAGAAGAATCATGACCTTGCTTAGAAGAGACAATGGGAATATCAAGTCGTTGTGCCCAGAGTGTAAGTTGTTCAATCGCAGCAGCGCGGAAAGTATCTCCTGCCCCTAAGATGACTTTTTTACCCTCATTTTTATATCTTTGTGCTAATTTTGCGATGGTCGTTGTTTTTCCTGCGCCATTGACTCCGACAATAAGTTCTACAAAAGGTGGTGTATAGGCAGGTTCTTGATACTCTGCATAGCGGAGTGTCGCTAAAAGTTTTGAGCGTAAAATCTCCCGTGTGACCTCCTCTTGATATATTTCACGCAGGATAATTTCAACGAGCTCATACTCTATATCAGCTTCAAGTAGAATATCTTCAAGTTCATCTTTTGTAAATGTAACTTTTTTCTTTGGTGCAACTGTTTTAATGGCATCGACAGTTTTACCAAGCGATTTTTTAATAAATCCAAACATATTTATAGCCCCAATGCCCGTTTAATATCACTATCGATAAACTCTTCTTCTACAGCACCTTGATAATATTTTAATACTTTACCATTTTTATATAAAACAAGAAGTGGAATACCGAAATTTTTGCCAAGTTGCAGTTTTTTAGCGATTTCATTGATTAATCGAGTATTTTCAGTAGAATTAACAAGTGTATAGTTTGCATTATGTTTATTTCTAAAAGTGACTAGTTTGTTGTTTGGAATGTTTTCTTCAACTGTGACACCGATAACTTTTATGTGATCTTTGTATTTTTTTTGTAATGATGCAAGATGTGATGCTTCTGCCTGACAAGGTGGACACCATGTAGCAAAAATATCTAAGATCAAAATTTGTGCTTTTGAATTTTCTAATATATAACCTTCATCTGTTTTTTTAAGTACAAATTGTTTGTTGTCGGTAGATGTAAGAATTATTTTGTTATTTGCTACATGAGTATCTGTAATTACATCTGTTTTTTTTGACTTTTCTTCTGAAGAACAGCCTTGAACCAGAAGGGATATTGCGAGTAAAGAAGAAAAAAGTGTTATTTTTAACATGAGAATTTAACCTTTGTTTTTGTAAAATATGGCAAAATTATATCCATAAAGATTTTATATGCCTCTTACAAAAAGTAAATTTAGAGAAAAATGTTTAAAAAAACTTACAAATATAAAGCAAGAGAGGAAATACTATAGAGATTTTTTGATCAATAGAGCTCTTTTTCGTGAAATTCAAAGTAAAAAAAGAAAAAATATTCTTTTTTACTATCCATTGCCAAATGAAGCAGATATACGAAAAACTCTGCAAAAATTACGCAAAAAGCATACTCTTTATTTGCCGTTTATGGTGGGTAAAAGCTTTAAAATGGTACCATTTAGATTACCGCTAAAGAAAAAAAGATTTGGTATTTTTGAAGCGGGAAACACATTAAGAGATATTAAAAAAATTGATATAGCCATAGTGCCTGTAGTTGGTGCTGATGGTAATTTACAAAGAGTTGGATTTGGAAAAGGAATGTATGATCGTTTCTTTGCAACATTGAAAAAGAGACCATATACTATTTTTATACAGTCAGAACTTTGTTATACAAAAGAAAAGATATGCGATAGTTATGATGTCGCAGGTGATATATTAATAACACCGAAAAAGAAAATTAAGAGGAAATGACAGATGTTAAATGAGATACTACTAGGCGGTGGTATTGCCACTGTAAGTGGAGTAGTAGGATTTTTCATTTCTAAAAAGATTACAGGCGCAAATTTTGATATTTACGTCCAGCAGGCTCAAGCCAAAGCAAAAGCTATAGAGAATGAAGCGCAGACACTTTTAGAGCGCGCGCATCTAAAATCTCGTGAGATAGAACTTGAGGCAAAAAAAGAGTTTGACAGCGCAAAAGCAAGAGCAAAAGCAGATTTAAATCAAAGAGAAGATGATGTTGTACGTAGAGAAAAAAAGATACAGCTTGAGCAAAAAGCTTTGCAAGCGCAAAAAATTAATTTAGAGAGAAATGAAAAATCACTTGCTTCACTGAAAGAGCGATATGAGAAAAAAATTGAGGAAACGCTTCATACACTAGAACACTCTGCCGGTATGACGCAAGATGAAGCAAAAAAAATGTTACTTGCAACGGTTGAAGAGAAATCACGTGCAGAGATAGCGCATATTGTAAGGCGCTATGAGAATGAGGCAAAAGAGGAAGCACAAAGAAAGGCTAACTTTATATTAGCACAGGCTACAAGTCGCTTTGCAGGAGAATTTGCAAGTGAGAGGTTGACTAATTTTGTACATCTTGATAATGATGAATTAAAAGGTCGTATTATTGGAAAAGAGGGACGTAATATTAAAACTCTTGAAACATTGCTTGGTGTCGATATTATTATTGATGATACACCAAATGCTATAGTTGTAAGTAGTTTTAATCTTTATCGTCGTGCAATTGCAACAAAAACATTACAGTTATTAATAGAAGATGGCAGGATTCAGCCGGCTCGTATTGAAGAGATATTTAAAAAAGTTTCTGATGAGTTTGAGTCAAAGATACTCGAAGAAGGTGAAGAATTGGTTGCTGAACTTAATATCGGGGTGATGCACCCTGAGCTTATGAAGTTACTTGGTCGTCTGCGTTATCGTGCGAGTTATGGTCAAAATGCTTTGGCACATACACTTGAAGTTGCTCATTTGGCAGGTGTTATGGCTGCAGAGATGGGTGGTGATCCTATTCTTGCAAAACGCGCAGGATTATTGCATGATATCGGTAAGGCACTTACACATGATGTTGATGGAAATCATGTAGATTTAGGTGCTGAAGTATGCCGCAGATATAATGAAGATGAGGTGGTAATCAATGCTATTTATGCACATCATGGACAGCAGGAGATAAATTCGATAGAGTGTGGAGCAGTTTGTGCAGCCGATGCACTCTCTGCCGCACGTCCTGGGGCACGTCGTGAGGTTTTAGAGAGCTTTTTAAAACGGGTAACTGAGATTGAAGATATCGCTTCTGCACATAGCGGGGTTAAGCAGGCGTATGCTATTAATGCAGGGCGTGAAGTGCGTGTAATTGTTAATGCAACTCTTGTCAACGATGATGAGTCTGTGCTTATCGCAAAAGAGATAGCTACAAAAATTGAACAGAAAGTACAGTATCCAGGTGAAATAAAAGTCAATGTTATCCGTGAAAGTAGAGCAGTTGAGTTTGCAAGATAGAAAATTTTAGAATTACTTGCAGATCTTAGGATAATTTAATGCAACTTAAACTATAATTTCCTAATTTTTTAAAGACAAGGGAGCATGCCTATGGGTGAAATGTTTACTTTTTTCGGACTGATATCAGAAAATCATGATTTTCTTTTTCTAACACATATGGTTCTATCAGCATTAATTGCAGTAGTATTAGCAAAAGTTGCTATGTCAAATTTACAACTCGTACCAAGAGGAACACAGAACCTTATGGAAGCTTATGTAGGTGGTGTGCTTCAAATGGGTACTGATGTAATGGGTAAGGCACACGCTCGTAAATATGTAGCTTTAGTTGCTACTATCGGTCTTTTTGTGTTTATTGCAAACTTTATCGGTATTATTCCTGGTTTTGAAGCACCTTCTGCAAACTTGAATATGACACTTACATTAGCACTTACAGTATTTGTGTATTATAACTATGTTGGTATTAAAACACATGGTGTCGCGAAATATTTTGCACACTTTACAGGTCCTGTTTGGTGGTTGGCATGGTTAATGTTTCCTGTTGAGATTGTTTCTCACTTCTCACGTATTATTTCTCTTAGCTTCCGTCTTTTTGGTAACATTAAAGGTGATGATATGTTCTTGGCTGTAATTTTGATGCTTGTGCCATGGGTAATGCCACTTATTCCGTTTGGATTACTGACTTTTGGTGCATTTTTACAAGCGTTCATCTTTATGATGCTTACATATGTTTACCTTGCCGGTGCTATCATCGTAGAAGAGCACTAAACTCCTTTTTATGCAAAAAGATATCTATGAGCGGATCATAAACTTTTTGCTTGGAGCATCGTGGGCTATTGTCATTTTTGGTGCTCTGATAACTTTCAAGATCTTTATTGCAATGAGTATTGCTCTTGCAATTTTCTTTACACTCGCATATATCATTATTTCACTCTTTTTGATTCTTGGACTTGATGCATTCTTAGTTAATAAGCAGAGACTGCAAGAAGCCAAGAAACAGACAAAACTCTTAGAAAAGATTTATACAAAACATACAAAATAAGTTTTTTTAAAATTTAAAATTAAGGCTCATTTGCATATTTGTATATTTATCATTCATTGTATACTCTTGAACTGGCTTTTTGAAATTAAAGAGTGTACTTACGTATGAGAATATAAATTGAAACTCACTCTTGTTGTTTGGTGTAATAGCCAGAGAAATAGCAGGAATAGACCTGTTGTATGCATCAACATTATAAATATCAAATTTATAATTATCACTTGCAACTAATGAAGTAGATAAAAACAGAAACAAAATTGCTGTAATGAGAGTTTTCATAATTTTCTCCATAACAACCAAATAAACAAATATTTGACTATAGTGAAATTATGATAGATATAGAAAAAATGCAGTGTATAAATACATTTGGCAGTCTGGCGATCTTTTTACAAAGACCCATAACTTTCCGTACTTACTTCACAGTAAGGTTGGCTTTTTCTTATATTTATCAATGTAACAATTATATCATAAAATGATTTTTGCAGCAACTCATCAACTTAAATAACATCTTTTAAAGCATTTGTTGGCTAAAATAAAACAATTTAATATATTTAAGGAAATTTATGTTTGAAGTAGTTATCGGACTTGAGGTTCATGTTCAACTCAATACAAAAACAAAACTTTTTTGCTCGTGTGCTACGAGTTTTAATCATAAACAAAATTCAAATACCTGTCCAACATGTTTAGCGCTTCCAGGTGCACTTCCGGTACTTAATAAAGAGGTCGTTCACAAGTCTATAATGCTTGGAACCGCTATTGAAGCGACGATAAACAGAGTTTCTTACTTTGATAGAAAATCCTACTTTTATCCGGATTCTCCTTCGGCATATCAGATAACACAACTCTATACGCCGATTGTAGAGCATGGAAAATTACAAATAGATTTTGAAGATGGTACAAATAAGATTATTCGTATCAATCGTGCACATATTGAAGCAGATGCTGGTAAAAATATTCATGACGGTGATATTTCAAAGGTTGACCTAAATCGTGCCGGTACGCCACTTTTAGAGATTGTGAGTGAGCCTGATATGCGCAGTGCGGAAGAGGCTGTTTTATATCTGAAAAAACTCCACTCTATTATTCGTTATACAGATATTGGTGATGCAAATATGCAAGAGGGGAGTTTTCGTGTTGATGTTAATGTCTCTATTCGTCCAAAAGGTGATGAAAAGCTCTATACGCGTGTTGAGATCAAAAATATCAACTCCTTTAAGTTCATTCAAAAAGCCATAGAAGTAGAAGTTTCTCGTCAGATTGAAGCTTGGGAAGATGGCACTTATGATGAAGAGATAGTTCAAGAGACGAGACTATTTGATCAAGTAAAACAAGAGACTCGTTCTATGCGTGGAAAAGAAGAAGCTGCGGATTATAGATATTTTCCTGAACCGGACTTGCTTAAATGTGTTGTGACAGATGAGATGATGGAGAGATACAGCCAGATTCCAGAACTTCCAGATGCGAAAAAAGAGCGTTTTGTCTCTGAATATGGTATGAGTCAATATAACGCATCTGTCATTACGGCAGCAGTTGAGTTGGCGAATTTCTTTGAGACGATGATGCAAGAGGAGGGTGTTACATCAAAAACGGCAACATCTCTTTTAACAGTTGAGTTACTTGGACGATTAAAAGGAGAATTTAGCATTACAAATTCTCCGGTAAATGCACAAAAACTTGGTTTTTTGGCAAAGCGTGTTGATGATAAGACCATTTCAGGCAAAGCGGCAAAAGATGTGCTTGATTATATGATGGAGAATGAAGATGCCGATGTTGATGCAGTCATTGAAAAACTTGGTTTAAAACAGATGACAGATACAGGTGCCATTGAAGCGATGTGTGATGCAATAATCAATGCTAACCAAGACAAGGTTGAACAGTATAAAGCCGGAAAAGAGAAACTTTTTGGCTTCTTCGTCGGGCAGGTTATGAAAGCTTCCAAAGGAAGTGCAAACCCACAGGTTGTAAATGAGATTTTAAAAGCAAAACTTGGATAACTCTTTATGTTTAAACGTTGGATACTTGATTTTGCTTACTATTTAGATACTTCAAAATCATATCAACGTCGTAAACGTTTTTTTTATAATATACTAGAAGATGATAAGAATAAATATAAAAAATATATAGATATATTTATGGCGATACTGATTTTTATCAGTGTCGGAGTCCTCATTCGTGAAGTAAAACATCATGTAGATGATCAGTTAATGTTTTTTAGTAATTATGTCATCTCTTTTATCTTTTTAATCGAATATTTGTTACGGCTTTGGGTAAACAGCAGTGTAAGTAAAATTATTGTTGCGCGTGCAGAACATGATACTTTCTTACATAGAGAAGTGAATCTTTATAAAGCATTTAAAGAGGTTTTCCGTGTTAAGTTAAGATATATACTCTCCCCTATGGCACTTATTGATCTTTTTGCAATTTTTCCGTTTTATCATGAGCTTCGTCTTTTACGTCTATTTATACTTTTTCGTGTTTTTAAGCTTTTTCGTTACGCTAAAAGTTTTCAGACACTCTCATCGGTACTTGCAACAAAAAAGTTTGAGTTTTTAACACTGGGTATTTTTGCAGCTGTTGTAATTTTTATATCTTCTGTACTTATTTATGTTATGGAGGGAAATAATCCTAACTCTTCAATACATACATTTTTTGGAGCGATATACTGGGCGATTGTAACAATTTCTACCGTTGGGTATGGAGATATGGTACCGGTAACGCATGAAGGGCGTTTTGTTGCACTTTTAGTTATTACGGCAGGTATCGCTGTTCTTGCATTTACTACGTCACTCTTTGTCTCTGCTTTTACTGAAAAGCTTGATGAAATTCGAGAAATTAAAATGATAGAAGATATTTCTAAACTAAAAAATTTTTATCTTATTTGTGGATATGAGAATGTTGCACGTGAAGTTGCAAGAAAACTTTCTAAAACTGGAAAAGATATTATTATAATGGATGAGAATGCTGATTGTGTAGAACAAGCAAAAAAAGATGGTTTGGTAGCACTCAATTACAATCCCGGTAGTGTAGAGAGTTATAAAAAACTTGAAATAGATATTGATAAGCATGTTAAGGCAATCTTATGTTTACGTGAGAATGATATTGAAAATGTATATGCAGCTTTGACGATTCGTTCAATTTCCAAAGATGTTTTTATTCTTTCTTTATTGATGAGTGATACGAATCGTAAAAAACTTTCTTTTGCAGGTATAAATCTTGTTGTTTACCCTCAAGAACTTGTTGGTCTTATCACAAAAGAGCTTGTCGGGAAGCCTGTTGCATTTGAAGTTATTCATGAGTTAAGAAGTGAAAATGCTGATGTTAAAATTGATGAACTTGGAATTACACAGCGTATAGTTGATAATTTTGTGACAGTTGGTGAATTGGGAAATAAAGAGTTTCGTGTTGTACTTTTAGGTATTTACAAACACAAGTCCGATCATTTTTATTTTAATCCACTTGATGATACACTTCTAGAAGTTGGAGATTATCTTTTGGTAATTGGTTATGGAGTTTTTATTTTGGAATTTGAAAAGTATCTGCATACAAAGGTTAGAAATGACTAAAGCTACAGCACTGATTTTTGGGCATAATAAGTATTCAGATGAGATTATTTCCAATGTAAAAGATAAATATGCAGAGATAAAGGTTTTTTCTCTGCATGAAGAAGAGCTGCAAACAAGTGAGATAGAACTTGAACTTTTTGATTTGAGTGATAAGTGGATAGAAGTTGGAAAACATATTGATGTAGAGAACTCTATGGCATTTTGCGTACTTGAAGATATTGCTCAAAATATTTTTTTGACAATTTCATTGCGTGCAAATTTTAAAGATCTTACCATCATTGCATTGGCATCAAATAAAGAGAGTGCAAATAAGCTAAAAATGGCAGGTGCAAGTAAGGTAATTCCTCTTGTTGAAACTACATCGGATATTATTACAAATATATTGGAAAAACCAATTTCAAGTAAAGTTTTGCATACTATTTTGTATGAAGAGAGTGAGCTTAAAATTGCACAGATCAAGATAGATAAAGAGAGTCATTTTAAAGATGAACAGTTGAGTGATATTGACTGGACACGTTATAATGGTATTATTGTTTTATCGGTGATGCATCAAGATATGAAGAGTGAGTTTATTTACTCTTCAAAAGCAAAACGTCATATTATACAGGAGGGAGATATCCTTGTTGTTGTAGGATATGAGGCAGATATTGCAGAATTTGAAAATAAAATAGGGAGCAGACGTTATGTCAATTGGAGTCATTGGAGCTGGTAAATGGGGAAGTGCTCTGCATTTTGCACTGAGTCAAAATCATAATGTTTTAATAAACTCAAGAACACCAAGAAAAATAAAAAACTTTGTTTCTTTAGAAGAGATTCTGGCATGTGAGTATCTTGTTATTACAGTTCCTGCGCAGCAGATCGCTCTGTGGCTTGAAGATAATTTTGTCTTTAAAAATCAAAAGATTCTCGTAGCATCCAAAGGTATTGAGGCAAAGAGCGGTAGATTTTTAAATGAGATATACAGTAAATATATTCCAGATGAAAATATAGCGTTTCTCTCAGGTCCATCTTTTGCAACAGAGGTGATGAACTCTTTGCCGACGGCACTTGTGATCAATGCTCTAAATGAGCAGTTGGCTTGTGAATTTGCAGCGTTTTTCCCTGATTTTATTAAGACTTATACAGCAACAGATGTGATGGGTGCAGAAGTTTGTGGTGCATATAAAAATGTCATAGCAATTGCTGCAGGAATATGCTCTGGACTTGCGCTTGGCAATAATGCAGCTGCAGCACTTATCTCTCGTGGACTTGTGGAGATGGAGCGTTTTGGTGCAGCTTATGGAGCAAAAAAAGATACTTTTTTGGGACTCAGTGGTGCAGGGGATCTTTTTTTAACGGCATCTTCGCAAATGAGTAGAAATTTTCGCGTAGGATTGGGACTTGCAAAAGGACTTACGCAGCAAGAGATACTTAAAGAACTTGGAGAAGTTGCAGAAGGTATCGGTACAGCGTATGCTTTACGTGAGATTGCGAAAAAAAATGAACTTTATCTGCCTATTGCTAAAGAAGTATATGCGGTGCTTGAAGGAAAAAATCCACAGGAGTCTCTTCGTGACCTTTTGATACATTAAGGAGAATATAATGCAGTATAAGAGGCAAACAGTTAAAATTGCCGTAGCACTTTTTATCGGTTTTATAATTTATTTAGTAGGACTGCAGTTTTTTAATGAGATACAGAGCAGACTTCTTGGAAGTATTGCTTTTTTAGTGACATTATGGACGAATGAGGCACTGCATTTGGGAATTATCTCCCTTTTGCCTATTATCCTTTTTCCCGCTTTGGGAATTATCTCTACCAAAGCAACGACTCTCAATTATGCACATCCTATAATTTATCTCTTTTTAGGTGGTTTTTTACTTGCTATTGCTGTAGAAAAAACAAAGCTGCATATCTTTATAGCTGAGAAGATTTTGGGATTTTTTCCGGCAACGCCGCGGGGTATGATATTTTCACTTGCCTTGACATCAGCACTTCTAAGTTCTATTCTTTCAAATACAACCACAACACTTCTGCTTATAACTATAGCTATTTTCATTACCCAAAATGTAAAACTCAAGATGCGTTTTGCACTTGCCATTGCCTATGGTGCGAGTGTTGGGGGTATTTTAACACCTATTGGGACACCGCCAAACCTTATACTGCTTGGTATTATGCAAGAGCATTCTATGGAGATGATTCCATTTTTTCAATGGATGTGGATGGTGGCACCTTTGGTTTTTTTGATGCTAGTGAGTGTTTCATTACTGCTGAGTATCGGTGTGGGGGATATTGTCATTCAAAGAGAGTATAATAACGAGAAGCTCAATCTCACGCAGAAAAAAGTACTCTTTTTGCTTGGGACTCTCATAGTATTACTGCTTGTCAATGCGCCGATGCGACCGTTTTGGGGTGGACTTGGTTTAAGTGAAAGCGGCATTTTGCTTGGATTTGGACTTTTGCTCTTTGTTGTACCTTTTCAAATTCTTGAGTGGAGTGAAGATGGAAGCAAAGTACCTTATGCGATAATGTTTCTCTTTGGTGCAGGTTTTTCCATTGCCAAAGCATTTTCCCAAACCGGTCTTGCTGATGAGCTGGCATCGTATCTACTTGATATGACGACATTGACACCGATAGTGTTGCTGTTGAGTGTTGCGATGCTTATAACATTTACGACCGAGATCACCTCAAACACAGCGCTTATCTCCATAATGCTGCCGGTTATCTACTCTGTGGCTGAACAGTCAGGCATCAATACGACACTCTTTATGATGGTTGCAACTATCTGTGCTTCGTATGCCTTTATGCTGCCAATTGCCACACCGCCAAATGCTATAGCTATGAGTAGTGGTGTGGTCAATGTACGGGATATGATTCGCTATGGAGCCGTGTTAAATCTTTTAGGAATCTTTTTTATAGTGATGATTGCAGAGTTTTTTTGGAAAGGAGTTCTCTCTTAGGAGCTCTTTTTTTCCTCTTTTACCTTTTTGTAAAATGTATAAAAATCTTTAAAAATGAGAAAAATGCAGTAGAACCACAAAGCATTGAGAATATAGTTTTCGTGCATTCCATTGTAATATAAAAATGGAAAACCTACTACATACGGCCATTTAAAAAAGTAAAAAAATAGAATTCCTGAACCATATAATTCTTTCATATTATGCCCTTTATTAAACTTAAATTTTACAATACGCATAAGCATAGAAAAATTTTAGTTAAAAGAATTGTACCTAAAATCACAATATTTTTATTCATTTTGAAGTTACAAAAGGTATTTAAGTAAGAAGTATATATAATCTTATTTATAGTCTTATAGATAGGGAGTTTTATAAGGTGCAAATTCGGGTTTATTATGAAGATACAGATACCGGTGGTGTAGTGTATCACTCAAATTATCTAAATTTTTGTGAACGTGCTAGGAGTGAGGCTTTTTTTACAAGAGGGATGAGTCCTGTTTTACAAAATGGGCATTTTGTTGCACGTAAGCTTAATGCAGATTTCTATACAAGTGCAAAACTCGGAGATTTACTTGAGATAAAAACAGATCTTATTGAGATGAAAGCTGCCTCTTTTTTGCTTAGACAGACTATTTTTCGAGAGGATGTTAAGATATTTGAACTTGAGATATTACTTGTTTATATCACTTTTGAGGGCAGGGTGCAAAAGTTAGATAAGCAAAGCCGAGAGCTTGTGCTTTCACTCTTTACTTGAGGATATAAAGGGAAGGAATTTTGTTCTGCCGGGGCGGAGCAGTTCTATGTCATAGATCATTTGGTTGTCTATTAGCTTTATGTCATAATCCCTCTCTTCTCCTGTGATTTTATTGTAAAAATAATCTATACCTATAGTGGTTGTATAGTTGATCCAATCATAAACAATATCATTGCCAAGAAGAGAGTTCGTTTCAATGAGGACTCTGTTGTTTTTGATGATGGAATTTGCAACTATCATATCTTTTCTGTCTATGTATTGTGTCATTGAGAGTAGTAGAGGATCATAATTTATCTGCGTAGAGAGAATATTTGTCGCATTTGTATCGTAGAGTGTTAACTGTGACATAATCATACCGGTTTTAATAATAGGTGTGTTGAGGAAAAAAGAGCCGTTTAATATATTTTCATTCTCTTTGAGGTAGTGTTCTAAGTTTGTTGTTCTACGTGAGATGAAATATTTAATAACTTTTTTTTCTGTAGTATTCTCATCTGTATTGTTTGTTGTCTCTTGGTCTGCAGTTTCATCGGTTGCTGCAGATGAATTGAAAAAACTTCCGAAGATCCCTTCTGCTTCAACCTGTTCTTCTATGCTTTTTGTAGGATGCAAGAACTCTTTTTCCTGATAAGTTGCCAGTTTTTTTCCTGTTTGTGATTTGTCAGAAAAGATAATGAGTGGAGAAACAGCTTCTTTAAGAAGCATTTTGCTCTGTGCTTTGTAATCTATACCTCCAAAAATATAGTAGGCAGATGTAGTGTTAATGTCGTTTTTATTAATCGTTGGAAAATAGATATTAAGGTTTGGATCAAGGTTGATAATATTTTGCGCACCATTTTTTGTAAGTGGCGCAATGACATAAGCAAAACCGTCATCTTGGATCTTTTGTAGAGCGTTGTTGAGGTCTTGCATATTTTCACTCTCTATACGGTAGCTTTTGAGCGTAAACGGGTTGCTTTTTGTCATAAGATACGCAAAAGTTGCGTTAATGGTTGATGAAGCATATTTTCCGATTTTTTTATAAGGTATGAGTAGCGCGATTTTTAGTTTTCCACCGGTATTAAAAGCGCCAATGTTAAGAATAGCGATGTTCATAACTCTTGCATCGTCAAGTTCTTTGTTTGTAAGCTTTTTATCGGCATGCGCTAAAAATGAGAATATCATTCCTTTGTCTAAATAATCTTGCATACAGGCATCATCACATTCGTAAGGATCTAAATTTTGAATGTATGTTCTCGGTAGAGTTATATTGGATATCATAAAGCTTTGCGCAAAGATGACAGCCGGTAAGATTAAAAATAGTAGTTTTTTCATAAACATCTCTTTATTGTGTGTAAATCATTTAAAGTTATTTTTTTAAGTTCCGGATTCCGCAGCAGATACTGAGGATGGTATATCGGAACGAGTTTATAGTTTTGGTAATCAATGACATGCCCTCGAACATTTTCAAAGTTATCTTCATTATCATGTGTCACGTGTGCATATGCCTCTTTACCAAGTGTTACAATGACCTTTGGATGAATAAATCCCAGTTGGCTAAAAAGGTAACTTTTGCAGGAGTTCCATTCTGAAGGAGAGGGCTTGTTTGATTGGAGCGGTTTGCACTTTATGGCATGCGTGAGGTAAACCTCTTGCACACTGAGTTTTAAAACTTTTTCAATCATATTTTTAAGTGTCTCTCCGGAACGACCGACATAGTAATCATTAGCATCATCTTGAGCCTGAGATACCAGATAGTCAATTATAACAAGATTGGCATTTGCATTTCCAAAACCACTCATACTCTGTCTACGTGATTTACTTAAATCACATAAATGGCAATTTTTAATATTGTCTGCTATTTCAGAGAGTGAGTTTGGTTGGGTATAGTTATTTTTTTCATTGATGCTAAAATGGTCAATATACTCAAATCCTATGGCTTTAAGTCTGTAAAGATTTTGTAACAATATAAGGTTTTGAAATGATTTCAATTTTTAAGCACCAACTTTGTGAAATTTAAGCGACAGTATAGAGAAAAATGAGTTAAACTCTACTTTATGCCCTCTTACTTAAAAATATGATATGATACTAATAAGATTTTTTGGAGTGATAAATGCCTGCAGATAGCGAGAAATTAAAGATTAACAATTTTCAACTAAAATCATCCGTAGAAGTGGAAGAGACTGTTAAGCAGATTAATTTGCTCAAAAAAAATAAGATGCTTGTCCATATTGTTTCCTATATTCACAATACTGTTCTTGTTCAAAATCTTTTTAAAGAGTTGAAAAAACAGATTCCTGAAGCACAGGTTGTTTTACTTAAGCATGACAATAAAAGTATTACTACGGTTACAGTTTTTACAATAGATACAAATAATGAAGAACATATTAGTGATGAGATCTTAAAAGAGCTTTATATTGATAATAATAATAAAAAACAGAGTCTTGAAGTGTATAGAGTTGAACTGTTTAAGCGCTATTTTACTGATCATTTGACAAACCTTCCAAATCTTTATCAATTACGGCAAGATTTACAAAACTGCGATGAAGCAGGGCTTATCTTGCTTAAAATTGATAATTTCCAAGCGATAAATAATTTTTATGGTTTTGTGGTAGGTGATTATGTTTTAGAGTATGTTGGAAAGTTCTTAAAAGAGATATTAACAGAGCATAAGGTCTATAGACTCTCAGGTGCTGAGTATGCTCTTTTAACAGAAACAAGACTCGGTTTTTACCAGCTTAAAGATTATCTTGGAGAGATTTATGAAAAGATCAAAAATATTGAAATTGTTTATCAAGATACTAAAATATATGTAGATTTTACATTGGCATCATCATCCAATAGAGACAATAATGGTATTTTCTCAAAGGTTTCAATGGCACTTATCTATGCAAAACAGCAAGGTGTGCCATTTTGGATATATGAGGATAGAATGAACTTTGAACATGAATATAAAAGAAATCTTGAACTTTCTCATGTGGTAAGAAGTGCAGTAGAAAAGAAGCGGGTTGTTCCCTATTATCAGGCAATAATGGACAATAAAACATCACAAATCGTTAAATATGAATGCTTGGCAAGATTAGTAGATCACAATGATAAAATACTTTCACCTCTGCTTTTTATTCCTATTGCCAAAACAGCAAAAATTTATAATGAGGTTACAAAGCTTATTGTTGAGAAATCTTTTGAAATGTTTGAAGAGAGTGAATATGAATTTAGTGTAAATCTTTCTATCGAAGATATTATGAGCAGTGAAATTTTTAACTTTATTATTCAAAAATTAAAAAATAATCGATCTATGGCAAATAGAGTTACATTTGAACTGCTTGAGTCTGAAGCAGTAAAAGATTATAAAAAAGTAGATCGCTTTATTGGAGAGATCTCACGCTACGGCGCGAAGATAGCCATTGATGATTTTGGAAGCGGATATGCTAATTTCTCTTATTTGACAAAAATTAATGCAGATTACATAAAGATAGATGGAAGTTTAATAGAGAATATTGATGTAGAAGAGACATCATATATTGTTGTAAAGACTATTGTCGAATTTGCGCAACGTTTAGGTATTAAAACTATAGCAGAATATGTTCATTCAAGTGTCGTGATGGATAAAGTAAAAGAGTTGGGAATTGACTATTCACAAGGTTTTTACATTGATGAACCGTCTGTGAATCTAAAGCAGTAAGATAAGCCCAAAAAAGGGCTTAGAAAATTACTCTGTAACTTCTACAATCTCAGGAGTTGATTCCCAAATTCCATGTTTTGTGCAGTAACCGTGTGCAACTAAGTTAAGTTTTTTCTTCATTGGACGGATATTGAAAGTTACTTCTGCGTGAGACTTCTCATTTCCTAAAGTTCCTGGTACGAATGTAGCCATAGCAAGTTTAGTGTCACCATCAAAAAGAGTGATGCTTTCGATGTAGTGATCAAAATCATCTGGGTGAGTATATTCATTACCCATTTTTACATTTACTGCAAGCATTTCACCTTTTTTAGCTACACCTGCTACTGTAATGAATGGTGAGTGACGATCGATTAAATCTTTTTTTGCTTCTCTTTCTACTGTGTCAATATCAACATATTTGTTAATCTTTGGCATATTAAATCCTTTGTTTTGTTGTAATGCGATATTGTACCTTGAAAAACTTTACGCATTACATAAATAAGACTATATTTATCTTATTTAAGTTGTTTCTAATTTTAGAGTCAAAACTTTTCTTTTAACAAGAGTTTAACCAACAAATGGATAAAATCGCCATAATTAATAGAGAAATAATCCATAAAGAGTATAAATATGTTAAAACCATTACTGATTGAGATAGGTGTCGAAGAGCTGCCGGCTGTTCCACTGTTAAAAGAGTTGAAAAATATTGAGACAAAATATGCAAAAATTTTGCAAGAGTATGCACTTTTGGGTGAGTTTGAGTTTTACTATACACCTCGTCGTCTAGTTCTATGGCATAGAGAGTTTAAAACATCTCAGGAAGACTCAGTTGAAGAGTTTTTTGGCGCGCCTTTGGCTGTCGCTTATAAAGATGGTAAGCCGACAAAAGCGGCAGAGGGGTTTGCCCGTAAATGCGGTGTCTCTCTTGAGGAGCTTAGCACTGCTGAAAAAGGCGGCAAAGAGGTACTTTACTATAAAAAAGATATTAAAGGCCGTCCATCAGTTGAGCTGCTTCCTGAGATCATAGAGAAGTGGATAAAATCGCTTGATTTTGGAAAATCTATGCGTTGGGGAAGTTTGCGTGAGAGTTTTATCCGTCCTATTCGCTGGGTAAATGTACTCTTTGATGATGCAGTAGTGCCTATGAAACTCTATGAAGTTGCAAGTGCAAAAACAACGAAAGTGCATCGTATTGCAAGTTTTGATCCTATTGAAATTGAGGGTGCAAAAGATTATTTTGACAAACTGAAAGAGGGTGGGGTAACACTCTATCAAGATGAGAGACGTAAGAAAATATTTGCTGATTTTAATGACATAGAAGCAACAAATGGGGTAAATATAGAGATTGATGATGATTTGATGGATGAAGTTGTAGCCATCACTGAAAATCCAACTGCACTTTTAGGCTCATTTGATGAAGCATTTTTAGAGTTGCCGCCTGAGGTTATCATTACATCTATGAAAGAGCATCAGCGTTACTTTCCTGTCTTTAAAGAGGGCAAGCTTATTAATAAGTTTGTAGTTGTATCCAATGCCCTGACAGATGATTTTTCTGAGGTGATTGCAGGAAATGAGAGAGTACTGCGTCCACGACTTGCTGATGCACTCTTTTTTTGGAGAAACGATCTTCAAAATGGTCTCTCTACAAAAGGGCTTGAAAAAGCTGCTTTCTTTAAAGGCCTTGGATCTATTGCAGATAAGATTGTACGTGAGACAAAAATTGCAGATGCACTTTTTGAGAAATATCACATCGATGCTTCAAAAGCAGATTTATTGCGGGCTATGGAGCTTGCAAAAGCGGATCTTATGAGTGAGATGGTTTATGAGTTTACTGAGTTGCAGGGACTTATGGGTTACTACTATGCAAAAGAGGCAGGAGAGAGTGATGCGGTTGCTTTAGCAATAAAAGAGCAGTACCTCCCAGAGGGAGAGGAGAGTGAACTGCCATCTACGCCACTGAGTGCAATTGTAGCTATGAGTATGAAGCTCGATACTCTGCTTGGACTTTTCTCTGTCAATGAAATTCCAACAGGCTCTCGGGATCCGTTTGCACTGCGTCGTGCAGTAAATGGTATTATCCGCATTGTTAATGAGTATGGATTTAGATTTGACATTGTACAAGATATGCAAGCACTTGCAAAAAACTATGAGGGTACAATAGATTTAGCAAAACTTGAAAACTTTATTTTAGAGAGAATTAAGCGTTACTATAAAGTAAATCCTTCTATTATTGAAGCGGTGTTGGCTTCTGGTGAGCGTGAACTGCTTGCTCTTGGACAAAAGATAGAAGCACTCAATAATCTGGTAAACTCTGAAGGTTTTGATGAAGTCAGTTCAACCTTTAAGCGTGTGGCAAATATTACAAAGGATATTGATCTTACGCAACCACTCAATATTGATGAGAGCTTGCTTGTAGAAGATGCAGAAAAAGCACTCTATAAACGTTATAAAGAAGTTATCGCTGCAACTTATGGTTCATACGAAGAAGAACTTGATGCACTGCTTGGTCTTAAGCCGCAACTTGATGCTTTCTTTGAAAATGTTATGGTTAATGCAGAAGATGAAAAACTAAAAAACAATAGAAAAGCACTTGTTGCTTCTATTTACAAAAAGATTTTAAACATTGCAGATATCAAAGAGGTAAGTGTCTAATAGAAGGCAAATAATTTATGGTAGGAATAAAATTTTTAGGTTCTGGAGGCAGTGTAAGTAGAAATAATTATACAACTTGTATTCAGGTAACAGAGAAGACACTTATAGATGCCGGAAATATAATGCATGCTTTAGGTAAAAAAGCACAATATATTTCTAATATATTCCTATCTCATTCGCATTTAGATCATATTATAGATATCGCTTTTTTGTTGGATAATTTTTTTGATCAAAGAGAAGAGACACTAAAAATATATGGTTTGCCCGAAACTATAAAAGCAGTTCGGGAAGATATCTATAATAATACTATTTGGCCTGATTTTACAAAAGTAATTATTCCTAATAGTTCAAAACCTTCTTTGAAATTCATACCTATACAAATTGGTGAAAAATATGAAGTAGAAGATCAGATCTTCCTTACTCCATTTGAATCTGTTCATTCTGTACCTTGCTGTGGCTATATTATAGAAAAAGACGAGAGTGCTCTATTATACTCAGGAGACACTTTTCAAAATAAAAGGTTATGGGAATATATAAATAGTCATCACAATATTACAGCACTTATTATTGATGTCTCTTTTCCAAATCGTCTAAAAAAAGTTGCACAAGAGAGTAAACATTTAACGGCAGCGTTTTTAGAGGAGGATAGAAAAAATCTTACAAGAGATGATCTAAAAATTTATGTCAATCATATAAAACCTCTCTATAAACAAGAAGTCATTGCTAATTTAAAAGCAATAGGAATTGATGAAGAAGCTGTCATTGAAGATGGTGATATTATTACTTATAAAAATGCTGCAAAAATAAGAACAGAAGAAAATATTCAGAAAAAAATTGCGCGACTTAATAATATTGGTATATCTTTAACAGCAGAACAAGATATTGACAGATTATTAGAAAATATTGTTACGCAAACTAAAAAGATCACAGGTGCTGATGGTGGGACGCTCTATCTTGTTGATGGGGATAAGCTTGTTTTTAAAGTTGTACAGACGGATACTCTTGGTATTAAAATGGGAGGCAAGAGTGGAGCAATAACATGGCCTTCATTACCAATGTATCTCGAAGACGGTACACCAAATAATAAAATGGTTGCTGTCATGTGTGCACTTGAAGGGAAGATTATTAACATTGCGGATGTCTATATAGCAGAAGGCTTTTCTTTTGAAGGAACGAAAAAATTTGATAAATCTACAGGGTATCGTTCAAAATCTATGCTCGTTATTCCTTTGAGAAATCATGAAAAGAAGGTAATAGGAGTTCTTCAGCTGATCAATAAAGAGGATATGCTCAACAATAAAATTATAAGCTTTACAAATGATGATGAAATGATTACTCTTTCTCTTGCATCACAGGCAGCAGTTTCTATAACAAAAGCTAAATTGATAGCTGATCTTGAGATACTTTTAGAATCTTTTTTAAAAAGTATTATTTATGCCATAGGAAAAAAGTCACCTTATACAGCAGGACATATAAGGCGAATGGTAGCACTCTCTTTAATGCTTGCAAAAGGTGTCAGTGAAGATAGACAAACATATGATCAAGTACATTATACGGATGATGAAATAAAGGAGATTAATTTCGCAGCTTTAATGCATGATATAGGAAAACTTGCAACACCTGAACAGGTGGTAGATAAGGCAACAAAATTAGAAACGATTTATGATAGGATTCATATTGTTCAAATGAGAATAGAGTTAATAAAAAAGGAGTTTGAAATTGCGTATCTAAAAAAAGAGATAAGTAAAGAGGACTTTGAAAAAAATACTCAAGAACTAGATAATTATTTTAATATTATTGAGCAGAGTAATGCGGGTTCTGAATATACGCCGGATGAGAGTATTGCACTTTTTGAAATGCTAAAAACAAAAGTTTACAGGATTAATGGTAAAGCATATAAAGTGCTTACAAAAGATGAAGCATATAATCTTTCAGTGCGTAAAGGTACTCTAACAGAAGAAGAACGACAAATTATAAATGATCATGCTGCAATAGGTTTAGAAATTTTACAAAAACTCCCTTTTCCTGAAAAATATAAAGAGATCCCTGATATTGCTGGAAGTCATCATGAAAAGATAAACGGTACGGGATACCCAAGAGGTTTAAAAGGCGATGAAATATCATTTAAGGCACGAATATTGGCAATTGCAGATATATTTGAAGCCTTGACAGCCAGTGACAGACCTTATAAAAAAGCTAATAAACTCTCAACGGCTATGAAAATTTTATATACGATGACAAAGGATAATGAACTAGATAAAGGTTTGGTAAAATATTTTTATAAATCAGATATATATAAAAAATATGCTCAAAAATTTTTATCAAAGAAGAATATTGATGCCGTTGATATTGATTTTGATGATTTATAGTATGAATAATATAGATTAGCGCTTTATTATAGCATTTTCAATCACTGTAGACTTTTTATTGTCTGCAATTGTCTTTGTATCTTTTTGTAGTATATCAAAGAGGTATTGTTTGTTTTGTCTATCTCAAGTGCTTTTTGGAAGTACTCTTTTGCTTTGTCGAGATTTTTATTGTTATAGTATCTTTTTCCTTCATTTACAAATTTTTTTACTGCCGCTTTTGCTTTTTTATTGGCAGTTGCAATGATCTCTTTGGCTTGTGTATTTTGTGGTTCTAATAGTAAAACTTTTTTTGCATAAGAGATGGACGCAAGATATTTATTCTGTTTTAGGGCTTCTTTTGCCATAGCTAGATTCTGTTTTTTACTCTGTTTAAAAGCTATACGTTTTAGATATTTGGTAGCAGTAGTATCATCATCAGGGTAGAGTGTGCGAACTTGAATGAATTTTTGTTTTGCTTTTTTGAGCTCTCTTTTTTTATAAGCGGCAATGGCATTTTTCAGCATAATATTTTTTTCTGATTGCAGAAGTGCTCTAGCTTTTTGCAGACTTTCATCTTTGTAGTCATATTTCGCCAGATTGTTGAGGTTATTTTTAATTGCTTTAAGCTCTTTGAAGCTGCCTTTGTTATTTATAATTTTCGTTTCAAGGGAATTTTCCAACATGTTAATGTGTATTTGTATAGCTCTGTTATTTCTGAGTAGCTTATAAAGCCTTTTTGCATCTTTGTAGTCTGGTTTGTTCATCATAACACTGTTTAGCTCAATGAGTGCCTTTTTTCTATCACTGTGGAGATATTTTTTTGCATTTTTGTAGTGCAGATAAGCTCTTTTTTTTGCAATCGTTTTGATATTGGCGATCTTTTTGCGTGGAATGACGGGATAGCCTTCGTAAAAGTTGACTAATTCGTACGCTTTGACTGCATCATAATAGTAGCCGTTTTTATAAGCTTCATCACCTTTTTTATGGTTGCGTTGGATCTCTTTTTTTATAGATTTGTAGATAAGCCGTTTATTATAAGAGTCGAGCTCTTTAATTTCATTATTGAGTCGAGTAATATTATATGTTTTCTTTTTCTGTTTTGGTGCTATACTTTTTTTCTCCATAGGGGAACAGGCACTGAGAAAAACCATAAAAAGAAGAAAAAAGGTAAATATCTTCATTATGATTCCTCACTTTTAATTGAGCAGGCGATAACATGGTTACTAATTCCTTTGAGAGTTAAAGGCTCTGTGAGTGTGTAGTTGCATTTATAATCAGCATTTGTAAAGGTTTTTTTGTCAATAATAATCTCACCGGCTTTAGCGTAGGCACAGAGTCTAGCTGTCATATTGACTGCAAGACCTATTGCTGTATAGTCCATATGCTCATCATAGCCGACATTTCCGACAATGACTTGCCCTTTTGAAATGCCTATTCCTACACTGCAGACTGTTTTATTTTCTGATTTTCTCAGTATGTTCTCTTTTTTAATTGTGTTTTGAATCTCAATGGCGGATTGGAGTGCGCGTTTGTTGCCGTCTTCTCCTGAAAAAGAGGCCATTATCTCATCGCCGATAAATTTATCTATCTCTCCTTGATTTTTCTTAATAATTTTTGCTTGTAGAGAAAAGTAAAAGTTGATGATCTCAATGACTTCTCGTGGTGTTTTCGTTTCGTTTAAAGAGGTAAAATCACGAATGTCACAGAACAAAAAGGTCATATTTTTATACTCTCCGCCTGCAGCAACAGGCTCATGGGAAGAGTTTTTGATCATGTCAACGGTTGAATTAGATACAAACTTTTGTAGTTTGTTTTTCTCTTTGAGCCAGGCAACCATGGTGTTAAAGTGGTTTGCCAGATTTTGGATCTCATCATTAGTATGAACATCAAGATGAATGTCGAAATTGCCTTTAGTAATCTCCGAAGAGGCTTTTGTTATCTCAAGAAGTGGCTTTGTAACACGTGTTCCTATAAAATAGACATAGAGCGTTGAGAGAAGTAAAATAATAAATGCAATGGTATAGATATAATCAAGAACCTGTTCGATAATATTTGAAATAGCTTTTTTGTCATAATAAAGCAGAGTAAATCCAAGAAGAATATTCTCTCCTTTATATTTATAAAAAATAGGGCGTATAAAACGATAAGTATCTATAGACTCTTTTTTGTATTTTACTGTATAACTCTCATAAGTCACTTGTTCTGTTTTAGCGTTTTGTAACTGTTTTAAAAGAGTTTTATCAAGTGGAAGGTCTTTGATCTTCTCTCCAAAGCCTGAGATATAGTGAAAATAGTTTTTTGCATTGTTTTTCTGTCTTTCATAAATGGCTATGCCAAGCAGCCCATCAATATGAGACTCTTTGAGACGTTTGATGGCATCGTTGAGACTGAGGCGGTTTTCATAAGTACGTTCAAGCAGTGCAAAGGATGAGAAGTCTGAGATATGCTCGATGGTCGTAGAACTGACCTCAAAGGCCTTTTTTTCAATATTCTCTTTGATAAAAGGGATAATAAAGTAATTTTGCACAGAAATAGCTAGGAAGATAGAGACAAATACAAAGCTGATAAGCTTTAATTTCAATCCGCCTCTGTATAATAACTCTTTAATAGTTCTTTTAATCATATCTATATTTTAACTAAAAAATATTAAAGAAAGAGATAATATGTATGATGTAGCGGTAATTGGTGCAGGAATAAATGGATGCAGTGTTGCTTATGAGTTCACGCAGGTTGGTAAAAGTGTTATTGTTTTTGATAAAGAGGGCGTAGCAAGTGGTGGAAGTGGTGCAGCGGGTGCATTTATCTCTCCGAAGTTCTCAAAAGCGGGGGAGCTTAAGGAGATTATAGAAGATGCTTTTTTGTACTCGATGGAGTATTATGAAAAGAATTTTACAAACTTCTTTACAAAAGCGCAACTACTGCACATTGCTAAGGATGAAGCAGAAGAGAAAACACTCAAAATATTTAAAGAAAAAACGACACTTCCGCTGAAAAATTCGGAGCAAAATGTTTTGGATATGCTCACGCAGAGCGCAGGAGAAAAAGAGTATGTCTCTCTTGATGCCGGTGTAGTGGATGCAAAAGGTGTTTGTCAAAAGATGTGTGCTGCTGCAAAGTTTGTAAAACTGCATGTAGAAGATGTGGTCTGGGAAGATGGCTATTGGCTTATAAATGAGACGTATGCCGCGAGAGAGCTTATCTTGGCAACGGGAGCTTATAAGAGTGTTATAGATGAGCCGTATATCGGTCTGCGTGGGGTATGGGGACATAGAGTTGATCTCAAAAGCAAACTAAAAAATCCCTACTCAATCCATCAGTTTGTCTCTATTTCACCGAGTAAAGAGGGTATTATTGCCATTGGTGCAACCCACAATGTACACTATCATCCAGATAGAAACAAAGAACCGTATGATGTTCAAGAAGGAAGATCAGAGCTGCTTGAAAAAGCTTCATGCACAGTTACTCTTGATGATGTCGAGATAGTAAAAGACTACACCGGACTGCGTTCAGGTTCGCATGATTATATGCCACTGCTTGGTTCGCTGGTGCTCTCACGTGAGACACTAAAGTGCTGTGAGAAGAAGATCCGTATTAAACGACCTGATTTTGAAAATTTTCTCTACTATCCGCATTTGAGTATGATAAACGGTAGTGGAGGGTATGGCTTTGTTCTTGCACCGTACTTGGCAAAAATGTTGGCAGAGCAGATTTTAAGTGACAAGAGCATAAGCCCAAGACTCTCTCCTGCAAGATTTTTTGTTCGCTGGGCTAAGCGATCTTAACTATCTGCGGTGGAATGGTTTTAAAGACTTCTTTGAGTCCATTGGCTCTTTTTTCCCGCATTTTTCCTGTAGCAAAAGGGGAGAGAAAGTATGCCAGTTCTTTACACTCGTCGGCATCGTAGTTGTTATCGTGCATAAATACCACTGTTTTGTCCAGCTTATTAACATGTTCGCTCAGTGCGCGAGCGTAGGCGATGATGTTTTTGTGGTGTCTGTCATATTTATGTCCCATACCAAAAAAGACAAATTTTCCCGTAAGCCTGATATTTGGAATGTCAATGTAGTTTAACGCTCTGTCATAGCGTGTAAGCTGCATAGAGTTAAGTTTGTCTAGATCGGCATCGAATTCTTCAAGAATTGGTGTGGGTTCGATATTTTCACGATTGTAGTTAAAAAGGTAGCGAATTTCAACAAGTTTACCTCTGTAGTGCTCTTTTAATGCGGCATTGAGTACATACATACGCGGAGTCTCTTGAATGGTAACATACTCATCATATTTATCAAATCCATCTTCTTGCAAAAAACGGCTCATCTTATAGCCTGTCGGTGCTTCTTCTGGATTATACAAGAAAATGGTTCCGGCCACATGTTTACGCTTTTTTTTGAGCATTGTTTCAAGGTCGGACACACTTATCTTTTCATCTTCATTTTCATTGATGTAGATATACTGTTCTACGAGGTAGTCCATGTCGAAATTAGTTGAGAACTTTCCAAATACTTGCATATAAAAACCTTTTTTATTTTGCGAATTATACTATAATTATCAACATGATTTATGCAGCTTTTATAATTCTCACACTCATTGTTCTCATTTTCGCCTTTTATCAGTGGCAATATTTTATGATTTTTTCACCTCTCTATTACAGAGAAGAGCCTTTATGTAACAGCTGCACACCGCTTAGTGTAGTGACAGATGATGGAGTGGAGCTTGAAGGGGTTGTGTATGAGCCAAAAGAGCATAAGAACACGCTTCTTGTCTTTGTCGGTCGTAGTCATGATGCCGTAGGACTTATTAACAGACTTGCCAAGCTCTATCCGACAATAAGAATCATCACATTTAACTACCGCTCATATGGTAAAAGCGGCGGTGTAGCGAGTGAAAAGAACTTCTTGCATGACGGAGTGAAGATAGCACAGCTTGTCAAAAAGAACTACGGAGATTTTTATCTGCTTGGTTTTTCCATAGGTTCGAGTGTAGCAGCTTATGTGGCTGCAAAAGTAGAGGTTAAGGGGCTCTTTTTAATCGGTGCCTTTGACTCCATAGCTTCGCTTGTCAAAAGAAAATTTAGTATAAACCTGAAACCTTTGCTAAGATATAGATTCAATACAAAAGATTTTATACAGAATGTGGATGCTGATACCTACCTGTTTGTCAGTAGAGATGATGAAACGACCTATATACAAAACGCTAGAATATTAAAAGAGAATGTCCAAAATCTTAGGTATTATGTTGAACTAGATGGTCTGCATCATAAAGAGATTCTCTGGGATGAGTACGTTGTGGAGAAAATAAAAGAGGTAATTTCATGAGTGAATAGTGATTTTTATTGAAGAAATTTATATCTTTTTTTCTCCTTATACATTCATGTACTTGGAAGTGGACACGACACAGACCAGGTGTAGCCTATCTCATCACAGATTTCAGAGGCTACCTGATTGCTATCTATAAATATCTTGGAGTTGCATAGGTAAAACTTAAAGGAGTTTTTTCATAAGCTCTATATGATAATTTTCCTGATAGTTAATGAAGTCGAAAAATTTTGAAAGTTTTTCATCTTTAATAGCTTCACTCAGCTCTTTACACATCTCTTTTGCAGCTATCTCTTCATCAATACCGTCAAGTAAAAATTGATTTAAATCTTTGACAATATAGGTCATTGCGTGAAGCTCACGTGGCAGTGCTAAGATGCCAAGACGTGCCATCATATTACCAAATGATTTAAGATGAAAATATGATTCATCTACTAAGTCTTGAAAAATGCTAAACTGTAAAATATTATCTGTTCTTGCCTGCATATAGGCATAGATTAAAATAAGCTCATACTCTTTATAAGATTCGTCAAATAAAAAGAGTGTGAGAG
>FPHK01000138.1_pt1 | contig 29110 bp, 25 predicted proteins | sample 1057251 | NCBI WGS metagenome assembly FPHK01 (sample SAMEA4473311, study PRJEB15554) | hydrothermal vent metagenome | biome: marine basaltic hydrothermal vent biome; feature: marine hydrothermal vent; material: water | place: Pacific Ocean | collected 2011-06-14/2011-07-23 | depth 1155 m
CACACTTGTTGCCACGGGGGCATTTTTAACTTATCTCTACTCTATTTACATTACTATAACGCGGAGTGGGGAGGCATATTTTGACTCTGTGACAATGATTGTTACTTTTGTGCTTGTTGGAAAATTTTTAGAAGCCCTCAGTAAAAAGAGTATCGCTGATACGCTTGATATTATGAGCAAGCATCTTGTAAGTGATGTACAGGTTGTTGAAGATGGAAAAATAGTAACCAAAAATGTCAATGATGTTGCCGTCGGTGAGATAGTTGTGCTCAATAGTGGTGAGCGTGTTGCCATAGATGGTAAAGTGCTTGAGGGAAGCGGAAGTTTTGATGAGTCAAGTCTTACAGGGGAGAGTGAGCCGATATTAAAAACGAAAGGCGATAGTGTCATTAGTGGAACTGTAAGTATTGATGCAGATATTAAGTATGTAACAACGAAAGATTATGCACACTCTACGATGAGCAATATTGTTGCTTTGCTTGAAAATGCTATGAATAATAAGCCAAAAATTCAGCAATTGGCAAATAAATTGAGTGAATATTTCTCTTCCACTATTTTAGCGCTCTCCTTTTTGACTTTTGTTACTTGGTATATCTACTCATCGAATTTTGAACACTCTTTTATGATAGCAATTGCTGTTATTGTCATTGCTTGTCCGTGTGCCTTGGCACTTGCAACGCCTGTTGCAACTTTAGTAGGACTCTCTATGGCTTCCAAGCGTGGTATCTTATTTAAAGAAGCAGCACAGCTTGAGACGATGGCAAAAGCAGATGTTTTGGCACTTGATAAAACGGGAACTATCACGCAGGGACGTCCTGAAGTTGTTAAAGAGGAGATTTATGCAGATTTCAACAGATCACTGCTTTACTCTTTGCTGCTAAATTCAAAACATCCGGTAGCCAGAGGTGTGGTAAATTTCATCGATGATGGATCGTTAGCGTATTTAGAACTACAGAGCTTTCAAAATATTCCCGCACAAGGGATGAGTGCTATGTATGATGGCAAGATGCTTGCAGGCGGTAATGCAAAACTGATGCAAAGTATTGGTATAGATGTTACAAGCAGTAGTGAACATAGTGAGTTCTATTTTGCCTACGATGGCGAGTTACTTGCTTTGTATGAGCTTTTTGATATGCCGCGTGAGGATGCGCAGGAGACAATTAAAAAGATTAAAAAAATGGGTATAGAGGTTGTGATGCTTACGGGTGATCATCCAAAAAGTGCAGCAAAAGTGGCTGCTCTTGTCGGGATAGAGCAGTATGAGACAGAACTCACTCCCGAAGCAAAAGCGAACTATATTGAAAAACTACACAAAGATGGTAAAATAGTTGTTATGGCAGGTGATGGTGTTAATGATATTTTAGCCTTGGCAAGCAGTGATATTGCCATTGCTATGGGCAATGGTAGTGATATTGCCATAGAGGTAAGTGATGTTGTACTTTTAAATGACAGATTTGGTGCTTTGGGTGACAGTTTTGCTATTGCAAAACGAACTTTTACACTTATAAAAGAGAACCTATGGCTCTCTCTTGTTTATAATGGTATTACAATTCCGCTTGCAATGGCTGGCTATATTATTCCGCTGATTGCGGCAATATCTATGAGTATAAGTTCACTGTTGGTTGTGGGAAATTCTATGCGAATAAAATTAGGGTATAAGGGATAAAAAATGAGTTCTTGGGTAATTGGTATGATGCTTGGAGTATCGGTATTTTTAGGAAGTATTGCTGTTGTTGCTTTAATGTGGGCGATCAAAAAAGGGCAGTTTGATGATCAGGAAAAGTTTTTAAATGGTGCTTTGTTTGATGATACAGATGAGTTAAATGATGCATATCAGCGCGAGCAAAAAAGAAAAGAGAGTAGAAAGAAGAAAGTAAAATAGAGTAGAAAATGAGCTGCCAAAAGGCAACTCAGGTATCAGAAATTATTTTCCGATAGTTTGTGCGAAAGCTTCTAAGTCAGCATCAGAATAACGTGCTACTTGACCTTTCATAACACCTTTCATTGGACCACCGAAAGTTCCAGCTTTGTACCCTTTAAGAGCTTCAGCGATTTCAGCATGAGTCATATTTGCAACAATTTTAGATTTACCCATAGCGTGTTTTTCCCAATGTGGACCATGACATGCAGCACATGCTTTTCCATTTACTGCAGCAGATGCAGCAGTTACTAATGCTAATGTAGCAATTGAAGCGATTACGATTTTTTTCATTTTATTTCCTTAATATAAAGTTTCATCTGCATTATAATGATTTAAGTCTTAAATAGTTGTTAATCAATTTAAAGGTATCATTTTATTAAAATTAATTTATTAATGGATGAGAAGATGCGATACATTGAAGACGATTTAAAAGATAAAACAGTATTAATTACGGGCGGGGCTGGATTTATTGGCTCAAATTTAGCCTTTTATTTTCAAAAGAATCATCCTGAAGCAAAAGTTGTAGTGCTTGATAGCTTTCGAAGCGGCGAGACTTTGAGTAACGGAAATCTGAAAAGTTTTGGACACTTTAAAAATCTTTTGGGCTTTAAAGGTGAGGTTATTAGTGGTGATATTAATGATAAAGACCTGCTTTTAGATTTGGAGGTCAATTATAGATTTGATTATATCTTTCATGAAGCAGCCATTTCTGATACGACAGCGCTAGAACAGGATCTGATGATAAAGACAAATGTCAATGCCTTTAAAGATCTGCTTGATCTTGCTGTTGCACATGATGCAAATATGATCTATGCATCATCAGCTGCAACTTATGGTGGGAGTGATACTTTTAAAGTAGGGCATGAAGAGCCTAATAATGTCTATGGTTTTTCAAAAGTGATGATGGATAATATCGCTTATGATTATATGAAGAGTTCTGACATCAGTATTGTAGGGCTTCGCTACTTTAATGTATATGGTGCAAGAGAGTATTTTAAAAACACTACAGCTTCCATGGTTCTGCAGTTTGGACATCAACTCCTTGCAGGGAAAAATCCGCGTCTTTTCGAGGGGAGTGATAAGATACTGCGTGACTTTATTTATATAGAGGATATCATTCAGGCAAATATTAAAGCGATGCATCCGAAGAAAAGCGGTGTCTATAATGTAGGAACAGGCAAGGCGAGAAGTTTTCAAGATATAGTAGATATTTTACAAAAGGAACTTGGGACATCTGCTGTTTGTGAATATATCCTAAATCCTTATGTGGGATCATACCAATTTTTCACGCAGGCCGACATTGAAGATACAAAAGAGTATCTTGGCTATGCACCGGCGTTTGAGATGGAAGAGGGTATTAGAGCCTATGTGCCGGAGATAAAACGAATTTATGAGACGGAAGTGAAACAATAGCAATGCATATTTTAAAAGAGGCAAAACCTAAAATATTAGTCCTTGGGGATTTAATGATAGATCATTATCTTTGGGGAAGTTGTGAGCGAATCTCTCCAGAAGCGCCTGTTCAGGTTGTCGATGTGGCAAAAGAGACAACGGTTCTAGGTGGTGCTGGAAATGTTATCAATAACCTCAAAGCCTTAGGGGCACGTGTGAGTGTTGCCGGCGTTATAGGGGATGATGCAAATGGCGAAGAGTTGCGTGAGATGCTGCATACAATAGATGTCGATACACGCAACCTTATCACGCAGACAGGACGAAAAACATCCAAAAAGAGCCGTGTGATTGCTGTAAGCCAGCAGATACTACGCTACGACAAAGAGAGTAAAGATGCAATTACTCACGCATCAGAAGAGAAAATACTAGATACTATCAAAGCAGATATCGCTGCATATGATACACTGATTTTATCTGACTATGGCAAAGGTGTTTTAACAGAAGAACTCTCTCAAGCAGTCATAACGCTTGCAAATGCCAATGGTGTAAAAGTTTTGGTCGATCCAAAAGGGAATGACTTTAGCAAATATAGAGGGGCTTATCTGCTTACACCAAATAAAAAAGAGGCACAGCTTGCTACAGGCATAGAGATAGAGGATGAAGCAAGACTCAAAGAAGCCCTTTTAAAACTCAAAAGTGAGTGTGATTTGGACATCTCACTTATTACGCTCTCTGAAGATGGAATTGCTATTTTTGATGAAAAACTAAAACGATTTCCAACTGTAGCAAAAGAGGTTTTTGATGTAACAGGTGCGGGGGATACCGTCATCGCTTCCATAGCCTATGCCCTGAGTGCAACAAAAAGCATTGATGAAGCAGCGCAGTTTGCAAATCTTGCTGCTGGTGTGGTTGTAGGAAAAATTGGTTCTGCAACGGTCACGATCGATGAGATAGAGGAGTATGAAGCGAGTCTGCATAAAAGTTCTTCCGATGCACATATTAAAACTTTTGCTGAGATAGATGCAATAGTCAAACGATATAAGGCACAGGGGAAAAAGGTTGTTTTTACAAATGGCTGCTTTGATATTTTACATGTCGGGCATGTGAAATATCTTCAAGAGGCAAAGAGTTTTGGCGATGTTTTGATAGTGGGGCTTAACTCCGATGCTTCGGTTTCTCGTCTTAAAGGTCCAACACGACCTGTCAATACTGCACAAGATAGAGCCTATCTGCTTGCAGCGCTTGAAGCAGTGGACTTTGTTGTCCCTTTTGAAGAAGACACACCATATGAGCTCATAAAAATGATAGCGCCGGATGTACTTGTAAAGGGTGGTGACTATGAAGGAAAAGCCGTGGTAGGTACAGAATTTGCTAGTGAATTAAAACTTGTGAAGTTTGTCGATGGCAAAAGCACAACAAAAACTATAGAGAAGATACAAGGACAAAGATGTTAAAAAAAATAACATTACTGAGTGCAAGTGCATTAACAGCATTTGCGATGCATACAGGTGAGATCAATATAAACAATAAAGATTTGGAAGTTGGCGCACAATTTGATATGGGGCAGTTTAATGATGCTGTAGAGCCAAACACAATGTTTGTAGGTGCGAAGTTTTTAAATGCAGATGAACAGCATTCTGATAATGATAATGTTGATTTAAAACCATATTTTGAAGGGAACTTTCTTATGATGCGTCCTATTGGTAATAAAGGTATGCGAATAGGAATGGGCGTAAAAGCTGCTTTTACAAAAAAATATGCAGCAATACCGTTAGGGATTCAATTTGCTTATAAAATTCCTGCAAATGATTTTGTTCCAATGTATTTAAATGGTGAACTCTATTATGCACCATCTGCACTTTCATTTAGTGATGCTGATAGTTATTTAGAGTATCGTATCTCTTATGATATTGAAATTATAAAAGATGGAAGCCTTACAATCGGTTATAGAGATATAGATACAAATTATGAAAAAGGTAAAGGATTCGCTACAAGAGGCGGAGATTTTACTTATAATTCCTATTGGTACGCAGGTTTTAAAATAGGTTTTTAATCCTCCAACTCTTTTACAGCCTCGCTTACCTCTGAGGCTGTAATGCTCTTCATACACTCATGATGTCCAAGCGGACACTCTCTTTTCATACATGGACTGCAATCCATCTCGTGGCGCACTAACTTACTCTTTTTATTCATCCATTGTGAGGTCTCTTTATATTTTGTCGGTCCAAAAATAGAGACGGTTGGCACTTGGTAAGCAGCGGCTACATGCATAGGTCCACTGTCATTGGTAATAAAGAGTGAACAGCCGCCTATGTTAGCACAGAGTTCTTCTATGGTTGTTTTTCCTGCAAGATTTGTATAGTTTGATACACCAAGCTTTTTGAGATTTTCTTCAATCTCTTGTGCCATCTCTACCTCATTTGGTCCGCCAAAGATGATGATGTCGTATTTCTCTGCGTACTCGGCTGCTACTTGTGCAAAACGATCCGGATACCACCGCTTAGCACTGCCGTAGGTTGCTCCGGCATTGATGCCAAGTGTCGGTTTTTCAAACTGCTTTGGTGTGATGTAGAGTTTTAGCGGTGGAATTTCATCTTCTTTGTAATCATTGACATTGACCATAGCCAGCTGGGCATACTGTTTTACAAGATGTTTGTCGGCTTTTATCTTTGGTGTATGTGAGAGTAAAAAGCGGGAGTGCCATGAACGTTTGGCAAGTGTTAAGACAGTTCCGCTAAATCGTAAAAGCAGTGAGGAGTGGATCTGATTTCTAAACGTTATTGCCATATCAAAACGTCCAAGCTCACGTGCAAGTTTATAGGTTGCCATAAGACGTGAAGAGGCTTTCTTTGTCTCATCGACGACGGCTTTTGTGCAAAGTGGATGATGTTTGAGTGCTTCAATGCTCACGTAAGAGCCTACAAATGTAAAATTTGCATTAGGGTAGTGTTTTGCTAAAAGCTCGATAGCAGGTGTTGCCATAACGGCATCGCCAAGCCAGTTTGGTAAAACTATAAGTATTTTCATCCTATCCTCTCACTTGCATTGATTTTTTGACCGACCTCTTTGGTAATGAAGATATAAAGCGGTGCGGAGCCGATCTCAAGTATCTCATCTTCTATCTTTTTGCCGCTTTTTGAATAAACCTCAAAAAACTCTTCATTTTTCAGTGTTGTCTCTTTGAGTGACCAGTGAATCTGTAGAAGCTGCTCATCAACCCAGAGTTGAATGATATAGTAGCCTCTTTTTATATCAAGACGCAGAAACTGGGCATTTTTAAGCGTGCGCAGCATATATTTATAGACTTCATAGGCCTCTCGTTTTTTGATACCCTCACGATTGTCAACCAGTCCATATCCGGGAGCAATCAGTTGATGCCACGATACAGAATCAACCTGCTGACTTGCAAAGGCTAAAAGATAGTAACGCAGCATATAGTTAGCATAATCCTCTTGGCTTACGCACTCATATTCACTTGTCGGTGCATAGGGTGCTGTATTGCTAAGCGGCCAGTTTACCTCTGTAATGTGAAGTTCCTGTTTTGTTTTTGGAGAGAGCCAGACCATAGTACTTAGCAGTGCGATCTTATCTGTAAGTGAGAAACCAAGTTGAGTATTTTCCGGTGCACCGCGTCTGTCTACATATAAAAGTGCCCCAATGCCGTCATATTTGCACTTGCAAAAGTTAAAGAGTGTATGGGCAGTGTAGTGAAATTCAAAATCAATTACGCCGCTTCCAATGAGTTTACTGTTTTTAAACTCTTTTTGCTTTAGATCGTAAGCTGTTTTATAAAATGTCAGATACTCTCGCACAGAGAAAAAGCCCCATTTTGCACGGTTGATGGTTGAGCCGATTTCAAAGATATCTACAATGCCCTCTAGTTCTTGAAATATCTGCGTGAGATTGTTTTTTAAAAGTGTCAAATCTTCGATATTTTCTCTGTCTTGTAAAATTTTAAGTGTTATTTTTCGCTCTTTGTGCTCTGACAAAAAGGCTTTCAGTTGTGGCAGTTTCTCCATCTCCCAGAGTTTAAAACGCGTTAAAATGGACGCTACTTCAAGCTCTTGAATCATAGCAGTCGTTGCGTGAGGCTCTCTTTCATAATCCACACCCAAAGAGAAAAATTGTTGTGCGTTAATCTCTTTTCTCTTTACAAAAGGGGTAGCAAGCAGGGAAAGCGGTAATAGAATCAGGGCACTTAAAAAAGTATAAAGTAGAGACGGCAGCTCTTTTTTACGCATAGATTTTTTAAAAGCTCTGTCTTGCAGTAGTGCTGGCTGGTCGGAGTAGTTATCCCAAGAGAACGGTTTTTTCATAAGTGCAATTATAGCCATTTTAAGATAAATTAAGTACCTATCCAGAAGTAAAACCAAATAACAGAGGCTTAAAATGATGATGAGTACAAGGAAAAAAGAAGCAGGAGCTATTAATAGCTTCAACTCTTTTTAACGCAGTAATCGTTATCATTTTAAACCTCCCTACGGGCGATAAGAAAAAGGCACATCTGCTTCGTTAGATTTTTTCATCTTAGCTATAGCTAGGATTTCAAAAATCTGCCTTACATTTGTACCTTTTTCTTATCGCTGTTAATTGGTTTTACTTCTGGATAGGTACTCACTTTATGAATATATTAGTTGTACGAACAGATAAATTGGGTGATTTTATAACGGCATTGCCAACAATGTATGTGCTCAAACACTACAATCCGCAAAATAGAATTATTGCACTCGTTGCACCACTTAACAGAGCACTTGCCGAAGCTTGCGATTTTATCGATGAGGTGATTGTTGATGATGGCGAGAGTTCTCTTTTTGCACTCTCACGCAAACTGCGAGCTGTTAAGATAGATGCTTCTGTTACACTCTTTTCAAATACACGTGTGGCATTGGCTCAGCTTTTAGCGGGTATAAAAGAGCGCTATGCACCGGCAACAAAAATAGCACAAATATTTTACAACCACCGTATAAAGCAGCGACGCAGTGAAGTCAAGATGGCAGAATATGAGTATAATTTGGCTCTTGCAAGAGAATTATTTAGTGATATTGATCTGAGTTATCCAAAGCCTTTGCTAAAGTTTCATGATAGTCAAATGATTTATAAAACATTTTGTAAAGAGCATGATATTAGTAGAGATGTTGTTGCATTTCATGTCGGTTTTGGCGGTTCATCTGATGCAAACTGGACACTTGATGAGTATGAAGTGCTTATTCGTGATATGCTTACACAGGATAAATACGCCGTCGTGTTGACTTTTGGCCCTGATGAAGAGGCACTTAGCAAAGAGATGCAACAAAGATTAGCAGGTGAAAAAGTAACATTTTATCTCTCAAATGAAGGGATTGTCCATTTTGCAAAACTCATAGCGAATTTCAAACTATTTGTTTCCACATCTACTGGAACTTACCATCTTGCTTCGTTGGTAGGAACACCTACCATGACTTTTTTTGGAGACTCTAAATTTGCAAGTGCCGCACGTTGGAAAAGTATAGGGGAGGAGAAACTACAAAAACACTATATGTTACCGATGGATACAGCTAAAAGATCAATTATATTTGCTAATGTAAGAGAAGTATTAAATCAAATGGGTGTCACAAATATATAGCTATGAAAAATTTTGTTGTAAAACTTTAAAAATCCAAATCTTAAAGCCCTTAAATAAGAAGGGCTAAACTAAGAAAGATGACAATAATCCAATAACTCCTCCAAAGACACCACCCCAGACAACAAGCCAGTCAAGATGCTCTTTTATGAGTTTTTGGACAATCTCTTTGACCATTTGCGGTGTTAACTCATTTAAACGTGCATCAATGACCTGTTCTATGGAAGCGATGAGATCTTCACTGAGTGTTGCGCTTTTGAGATGCTGTTGGAGTGTTGTTTCAAAAGTATCTGAGGAGACGATTTTTATGACAGCGCTTTTCATTTTATTTGAAAAAGGCTCACGCAGTCCTTCAAGGGCTGCTTCTCCTCCAAACATCCCCAGCATTCCGCCAAAAGAGGACTCCATTACTGTTCTTGAGAGCGCATCAAAGGCAGGGGAGAAGTCTGTATCTTCAATAATGGGGACAAGATTGATCTTTTTCTCCTCATTTTGAAAAAAGTTTGTAAGCTGCTCTTTGTTGAAAAACTCCTGCATCATCAAATCTTTGATGGCTTTTTTAAATGCTTCAAATCTTTGTGGTATGACACCCGAACCATATAAAAAGGGTACTTTTTCAAAAAGCATATGAATTGCAAGTTGGTTTGTAAGTGCACCTGAGAGTGCAAAGAGCCCTGTGTAGAGCAGGGCATTTTTATATGTTGGAGTAACAAATGAGAGTGCGACAAATACAAAAGCGATAAAGTTGGTTATAAAGCTTTTATTTAATTTCAAAATATATCTCCTTTTTAAAAATGACATTATATAATTATAATATGAAACAAGAAACATATGAACTATTTAAAAATGCAGATAGAGAGACGATTGTCCAAGTGATTGAAGCTGAATTGCAAAAAAGAAATGAGTCTCCCTTTTGGGCAGACAAGGTAGTGCCGTTTTCGCGCGCGATACTCTCAGTATTAATTCCTTTGCGTGAGATGGATTTGCTTTTTACACCTGAGGGTAAGCCGACAGAAGCCTTGACACCGGAGCTTTTTTTGGAGTGGAGTGATTTTTTAAGTCTTAAGACATTGGCATTTACCTTGGCAAAATCAAATGATGCAGGAGTATTGCAACGTACAGCGTATGCAAAAGAGAAAGCTAAAAGATATAAAGCAATAGATTTAGAACTTTTAGGGGAGTATCTCTCACGCTACAGTGTCAATCTTGAGCGAGAAGATCTCGATTTTCCTATAGCAAACTACAATCTCCATCAGGGTGTGAGCAACGTTATTAAGTCTCTGCTTTAAGTGCTTAATAAAAGATAGAGTACAGCAGCCACCAGAGCAAGAAGATGAAAAATCCAAGCACTGCGAATGTAATGACGATACGCAGTGTTAAATAAAAAAGAAATTTTACCCAGCTAGGCATTAGTGTTTGTAGGGAACTGTTGGGATCTGCAGCCCTTTTGTGGCATACTCCATTCCGCCTTGCAGATTAATGACTTTGTAACCAAACTCTTTAGAAAGCCATGGTGCTACCATAGATGTTCGGTTGCCCGTATGACAGATGAGTGCAAAAGGTTTTGTCGTATCGATTTTTTTGTTTAACTCCACTAAGAATTTTTTAGCATTATATTTACCTCTTTGATCAAAAAACATAATAGGCACAGCACCTTTTAAAATGCCAGTTTCTCGCCACTCAGCAGGTGTTCTTATATCAACGATAGGGATATTTTTCTTTAAAAAATCTTTTGTTATATACTGATTTTTTAAGTCTGCAAAGAGTGTAATACTTAAAAGCAAAAGGCTTAGAATAATTTTTTTCATTTATTTCTCCGTTTTTTGAGTATAATTGTAGCAATAAATAAATAAAATAACAGGTACTTAAAATGGCAGCATCAAAAAAAGCTATTGAAAATGCAAACAGACTACGTTATGTGCGGGCACTGGAGCGTTTTTACAAAAGTATTGTGGCTTATTTGAGCAATAGTGAGAGCCTTAGCAAAGAGGCTTATGCAAAAAAGGTAGATAATGCTTTGAAACTTTACAATAGAGTAGAGGAAGTTGTTTTGTATAAAGGGGATTTGCAGGATCTTCAAAAACTTGTTAAAAAGATGATAGCCTATAAAGAGAGTAGTGAAACTATTGAAAATATTAAAGAAGAGCTGCTTTACAGTGCAAATCAATTAGACAAAAGTAAAAATGCTAGAAGATACAAAAAAGATAAACACTCAAAGTCCAAGTATGCAGACTGGGAATAAAGGTTAGTGATAGTTGTGTTACAATATACAAAAATAATTATTTAAAAAGGTCTATTATGAGTATTGCAGAAGAAGAAATTAAAAAATTTGAAAATACAAACTGTGCAGAGAATGCTGTTTTTTATCAAGCTATGGAGGAAGTTATATACTCTATTGCACCTCTTTTAGAGTCCGATCCTATATATAGAAAATATGCGATATTAGAGCGTTTGGTTGTGCCTGATCGGATCATAAAATTTAAGGTAACTTGGCTTGATGACAATAATAATATTCAGGTAAATACCGGTTATCGTGTGCAGTTTAACAATGCGCTTGGGCCTTATAAAGGTGGTTTGCGTTTTCATCCAACAGTTAATGAAGGTATTTTGAAATTTTTGGGATTTGAACAGATACTTAAAAACTCTTTAACGGGTTTACCGATTGGTGGTGCAAAAGGTGGCAGTGATTTTGACCCTAAAGGAAAGAGTGATTTTGAGGTTATGAAGTTTTGTGCAGCTTTTATGACGGAATTGCATAAATATATTGGTCCGCGTATGGATGTTCCAGCCGGAGATATTGGAGTAGGTGCAAGAGAGATTGCTTTTTTGTTTGGAGAATATAAAAAAATTACATCTACTTTTGAAGGTGTCTTAACTGGAAAACCGTTCTTTTTTGGTGGTTCACTTATGCGTCCTGAGGCGACAGGATACGGAGCCGTCTATTTTACACAGAGTATGCTAGAGATTGAGGCAAAAGAGTCGCTTGTTGGAAAAATTTGTACAGTAAGCGGTGCCGGTAATGTAGCAGTGCATGCTATTGAAAAACTGACACAAATTGGAGCAATTCCAGTGAGCTGTTCTGATTCACATGGTACTATTTATGATTCTCGTGGCATAGATGTGGAACTTCTTAAAGATATTAAACTCAATAAACGTCAATCTTTGACAAAATATGCTGAGGCACACCCAGAGTCAAAATATATTCCTATTGAAGAATATCCAAAGGGTGGACATGCTGCTTGGAGTATTCCATGTTATGCTGCTTTTCCATGTGCAACACAGAATGAACTTACAGAAGTAGATGCACAAAATCTTATTGAAAATGGTTGTGTGAGTGTTACAGAAGGTGCTAATATGCCTTCAACACCCGAAGCAATAGCACTGCTGCAATCTCATAAAATCTGTTTCGCGCCGGCAAAAGCTGCCAATGCCGGCGGTGTGGTTGTGAGTGAATTTGAGATGAGTCAAAATGCTTCTATGAGTCGCTGGAGCTTTGAAAAAGTGGATGTAAGATTGCAGGAGACAATGCAGAAGATTTGTAAAAGAGTCGCACTTACGGCAAAAGATTATGGAGTAGAAGGAAACTATGTTGATGGAGCGAACATTGCCGGATTTAAAAAGGTAGCGGATGCTATGATCGCTGAAGGGATTTAGATGATACGCTCTTTCTTTCTTCTTTTTGTGCTCTTTTTTTCATTGCAGGCGAATGCAAAAGTAAAATATAGTGAGTTTATAGATACACAACTGCAACTTACTATGAAAATGTCAGATGCAAATCTCACGCAAGAAGAGATTGCAAAATTAGTAGAAAAGCAAGATAGATTATATGAAAAAACACTTTATAAAGTTATGGCTCAGAAACAGAGTTATATTAATGATGTAAAAGATTACAGTTCTGAGATATTTTCACTTAAAAAGATCATTGCTATTAATAAAAGAGCGGGGAACTTTTATGCTGTCAAACGTGATGAAGCGCAGATAGATGCTTATTTGATTGCTAAAAATATTAATTTGCTTGTACGTAATGTTCTGTTATCGCTAGATGCACCCAATATTGAAGCATTTGAAACAAAACTCAATGAATATACAACTTTAAATCAAAAACAGTTGAGTAAAATCATAAAACATGATTACAAAGGCTATATGAATATTCCCGGAACAGCTTCTGTCATTGTCGCTTTACGAGAAAATGTTAAAGAGTTTTACGCGCTACAAGAAGTAAATAATGATGTTATTGCTTATTTGTATAAATTTGAAAAGCGAATGTACAGTTTGAATAAATTTTCAAAATATCACCTTGTAAATGTGGTAATAATGTTGAGTTCATTGAGTGGTGTGCATGCTATAGATTCACTGCTTATGCCGCTTGGACTTAATGTTGTGAAAATTATTATTATTGTTTTTTTAAGTCTTATTATCTTTTTTATTCGGAAACTGTTCTATTTCATTTTTGAAAAGTATTTGCATAACAGCAGTTATTTACAAGAGTATTCACAAGATATTTTACATCGTACAAGTAAAACAATTGATGCTGTTATTGTTGTAATAAATATTAACATGGTTGCCTATGTTTATAATAACTTTAGTAGCAGTAGAGAGATATCAGATTTTTTTAACATTGTTTATACCATACTTGTGACCTATTTTGTCTATATAGTTATCAACACTGTGGCTCTTGTGAATTTGGAGAAATTTACAAAAGATGCTTCAAGCGTTAAAGCGGAACTTATTAATGTCGGCATAAAAATCATCAACTTTTTTATCTTTCTTATCGGTTTTTTATTTATTCTCTATTTTGCAGGTGTAAATCTTACAGCACTGCTTTCCGGTCTTGGTATTGGTGGTTTTGCTGTTGCATTTGCAGCAAAAGATACAATCTCGAACTTTTTTGGGACACTTGCAATTTTAGCGAGTGATGCTTTTTCACAAGGAGATTGGGTTGAGATTAATGGTAAAGAGGGGACTGTTGTTGAGATTGGGCTTCGCTTGACAACACTCAGAACATTTGACAATGCACTCATAGCCATTCCAAATGGAACATTCGCTTCTGCAGATATTAAAAACTGGAATAAACGTAAACTTGGTCGTAGAATTAAGATGAAACTCGGTGTGAAGTATGATTCTAAGCGCCAAGATATTAATAACGCCATAAAAGAGATTCGTCAAATGCTTATTGATCATCCTGATATAGCAACTAAAGATACGAAATATGAGCATATTGCAAGACGCCATGGGAAAGTAGCGAAACTTGTCTCAGAAGATGATTTAGAAGGTGTCAAAAGAACACTGCTTGTATATTTGGATGAATTTGCAGACTCAAGTATCAATATTTTAGTATACTGTTTTAGTAAATCTGTTGAGTGGGAAGAGTGGCTGCGTACAAAGCAGGATGTTATGGAGAAGATTATGGAGATCTTTGAGAAAAACAATCTTGAGTTTGCTTTTCCTTCACTCTCAATTTATGATGAGAGTAAAGGTTTCAAATAGAAAACCCATCCTTGCCATAAAGCTGCAGCAGAGATACCTGCTGCAAAACCTGCAATGATGTCATCCCCCATAACACCTACACCACCTTTTGCCTCTCTGTCAATACGACCTATAATGGAGGGTTTTGTAATATCAAAAGCGCGAAAAAGTACAAAAGAGAGCAGTGATTGGATTAAAAAACCGTTTTGCAAATCAAAGATCTGGTTGAAAGTAACAGTAGTTGCGGGTGCTACGCTGAGTGCAAACCAGATACCGGCAAGTTCATCAATAACGATTCTTTGATCATCATGATTGCCGCTTTGCGCTTCATATTCGTTAATAATCTTAATTGCCACAATAGAGATGAGTGAAGCCGCTAAAAAGAGCGTTGTCACATCAAAATAGATTAGTATAAGCATTCCAAGTGGCAGGGAGACGAGTGTTCCCATCGTTCCGGGTGCTTTTGGGGAGAGGCCGCTGTAGCCTACAGTAAGAAAAAACCAGTTCATTTATTACCCTTATGTAAGTGAAGTTGTTTGGTAGAGTTTCATCAGCTCAAGATAGAAATCTTTTTCACTGTGCTCTTCTAGAAGACCTTTAACCGGAAAGGTGTCATAGTAGAGTTTCTCTAAATTTTTAAATCTGTTTGGAAAGAGTTTTGAGAGCAAAAAAGAGCTTATCTCTTTGCGTATTAAAACAGCAGGGGGCAGAAGCCCGGCTTCAAGTAACTCTAAAATTGAGTCTGAATGATAGGATATTTGATGATGTTGCCCATGTGGACAGGTGTTTTTACTGACAAGAGTTTTACACTCATCACAGTAAACATATTCACTTGCAACGGTAATTTCAATATCAATACCTATGACTTTATCAACGATTGATTTATTGGAATTGCACTCATAAAACATTCCAAGTCCTGCATGATTCCGCCCAATAGTCAGGCGATTGCAGCCATAATTTTTTGCAACGATGGCATCAATGATGATCTCATTGTAACCGGCAAAGATGTAAGAGTTTTCAAGCGGAATAATAATGACTCTATTTTTTGGTAAAAAGTTGTTTATAAAGAATTCTAATGACTCTTTTCTAATGTCAAAAGCGATATTTGCACTGTCATAAGGTTTGAGTAAAAAGATAATGAGCAGATCGGTACTCTCCAATGTTTGTCGTATAAGCCTCTCATGGGCACGGTGAAGAGGATTTGCTGCCATAACCAAAGAGCTAATATGATTGGCACCAATAAGTTCTTTTACTCTTTTAATATCTTCTTTATTACTGTTTTTTTGTTTATTGAGAATTGTATATGCGCCACTTACTGCCCAATGTCCGATTCTTTTAATGGTTGTCATAACACCGGGGTGTGTAAGGTCATTTGTACCGTAAATATGTTTTACACGTTCATTTGGATCAATTTTAAAAGTCTCTTCAACTGTGAGTGTTGCAAATATTTTACCGTCACATAAAATTGTAAGCTCTTCACCTTTTTCTAAAGAAGCAATAGTCTCCTCATTACGATGTCCAGATGGGGCTAAAATGAAAGGGAAAGGAAAGGATTTACCATTGATGAGACCGGTTTGAAGCACCTCTTTGGATTCTGCTTCATTCATTAGTTTTGTAACTGGAGAAAGCAATCCGTCATTGACAAGTTGTAGTGCTGAGGCAGCTTCTTTATCTATATAGAGTGTTTTATTTTTTCTTGATGATGTCATATTTCTTACGCTTTTCCCATAAGCTTTTGCGGCTGATACCAAGTTTTTTAGAGAGTTCTGTATCTGGATATTTGTCTTGATAGTTTAGTACGATAAATTTTACATAATCTTCAATAGGAAGAATTTCACCCTTATCAAAGACATTGTTTTCATTTTTGATCTCAATAACAGGGTAGGCTACATCTTCAATTTTATCATTGCTGGCAATAATTGCTTTTTTATCTGCAATAAGTTCACAAAAGAGTTGTTTATCTGATTTTTTAAGTGTTTGGTAGTCTATGATGTAAAGGAGTGCATTTTGAGGAAGTGATGCAATCTCATCCATCGCTTTGGCATCACTGAGTGTTATAAAATGAAGTGGAAGATTCTTTTTTTGTGCATATTCAAAAGCAAAAGAGTCTGCATACTTCTGAAAGTTTGATGAAACAAAAAGAGGCAGTTCAACAGCATCGAGATCTTGACCGTGTTTTGCATTTGCAAATGTATGCGTAAGATATTTTTCATACGCTTCATTTCTTTTTTTGAGCTTTTCATAATCTTGGTAGTGATCGATTTTACGTATAAGTTCTTCTATCATAAAAGGTTTGAGAATATAATCTTTTGCGCCGGCTGAAAGGGGCTTTGATACCGTATCGTTAGAGATATAAGAGACCATAAGAATAACAATGGAGTTTTTAAACGTCTCTATGACGGGATTAAAATCCTGGCCGTTAATATTTGTAGAGAGGAGAACTACATCATAATTGTTGCTGCGGATTGCATCTTTTGTTGAGGTGCACATTTCACAAATATGACCAAGTTCTCCAAGTTTTGTTGCAATACTTTGCGCTAAATATACTTCATTTTCAATAATTAATATCTTCATTTTATCCTATTGTTTTCCAGTTAAAATATTTTAAATTTGCATTGGCAATCACGCCAACCCCCTCACTTCTGCCGATAAAGCCGAGTTTTTCGGTTGTCGTTGCTTTTATGTTCATGCGTGAGGCATCAATGCCTAAAATCTTTGCAAGTGTGTGGCGCATGGCAAGTTTATACTTTCCTATGCGAGGTGTTTGGGCTGCAATGGTAATGTCGGCATTGATGATGACAAAACCAAAATTGTAGAGTTTTGTAACGACACGCTTGAGCAGCTCTTTTGAATCGATGCCTTTATATGCAGCATCACTGTCTGGAAAAAGCATACCAATGTCACCCATGCCCGCAGCACCCAAAAGGGCGTCAATGAGCGCATGAATGGCAACATCTCCGTCACTGTGTGCAAGAAATCCAAAATCTGATGCTATTTTCACTCCACCAAGCCACATGTCACCTTTTGTATCAAAAGCGTGCACGTCAAAACCGTTTCCGCTGAGTATGTCACTTGCAGGTGCATCTAAGCAGGGAATTTTATTGAGATCTTGCGCATAGGTAATTTTATGTGCATCTTCGTCACCTAAAACAAAGGCGCGCGTGCCGCCATTGGCAACGATTGCACTGCTTTCATCTGTAAATACTTGCTCTGTATCAAGTGCGGCTTTGAGAGTTGCTGTTTTTGAAAGTTGCGGGGTTTGGACTCTTTTTACTTTATCTCTGTCTATGGTTTCATTCTCATATATGATAGTATCAGTAACAGGGAGATAGGGCACAATGCAGTCTGCTGATGTTTTTTGGCTCAAAATTCTCTCAAGCATCGCTTCTGAGATACAGGCGCGGGCAATATCACTAACAAGAACATACTCATTTGTGACATTTGCAAGGGCATTTTTGAGAGACTCTTGTCGTGTTGCGCCACCAATGATAAATTCATAATCTCCATATTGCTGCATAAAAGGAATCTCATCAGCTGCAGTGACAATGATGATCTGTGAAAAAAGCCCTCTTTTTTGCAGCTCTTGTGCTACAAATTGCCACAATGGCTGATGCCCTATGCGAAGCCACTGTTTTTTAGCATTTTGGGCAAAACGGCTTGACGTGCCTGCAGCAAGTAAAATAAGTGTCAAATCAGACAAAAAGTCTCCTCAGCTGTAAAAGTGTTACGAAATTATACACATCAAAAGCTTTTTTAATCTTAAATGGTATATTTAGTTTCGCTTCTATTTTTTGACTTTATATTAGATTAACTTTATTTGATTATATTTTCATTACATAAATATTGAGGAGAGACTTATGAGATCTTCATGGGTAAAAGAGCGCGAAAATGATCCTGTAAGAACACAGATGTATTACGCGAAACAAGGCATCATCACGCAAGAGATGGAGTATGTCGCAAAAGTAGAAGATTTGTCTCCTGAGCTCGTTCGTAGTGAAATAGCAAGAGGAAGATTAATAATACCGGCAAACGTGAACCACACATCACTAGAGCCTATGGCTATCGGTATAGCAGCAAAATGTAAGATCAATGCAAATATCGGCTCATCCGCCATTGCATCAGATGTACAGGGAGAGATAGAAAAAGTTCAGGTCTCTCAGCACTATAAAGCAGATACGGCAATGGATCTTAGTACCGGTGGAGATTTGGATGAGATCAGAAAAGCAGTTATTGCCAACTCCAAAATTCCAATCGGAACAGTGCCGATTTATCAAATTTTACATGATGTCGGCAATAAAATAGAGGATTTAACTATTGATGTTATGCTTGAAGTTTTAGAGCGTCAGGCAAAACAGGGTGTCTCTTATTTTACGATTCATGCAGGATTTTTGCTTGAGACGATGCCAAAAGTGGCAAAACGTAAGATGGGAATCGTCTCACGCGGTGGTTCACTGATGGCTGCGTGGATGATGCACTACCATAGAGAAAATCCTTTCTATACCGCATTTGATGATATTTTAGATATCTGTGCAAAATATGATGTAAGTCTCTCTCTTGGAGATTCTTTGCGTCCGGGTTGTCTTGCCGATGCGAGTGATGATGCACAGCTGGGTGAGCTGAAAGTGCTTGGAGAGTTGACTCTGCGTGCATGGGAGAAGAATGTTCAGGTTATGATTGAAGGGCCGGGACACGTGCCGCTTAATCAAATCGAGCGTAATATGAAGATCCAGCGTGAGCTTTGCCATGAAGCGCCTTTTTATATTTTAGGACCACTTGTTACTGATATTGCCGCAGGGTATGATCATATCTCATCTGCAATCGGTGCAGCTGTTGGTGGATGGCATGGTGCAAGTATGCTCTGCTATGTAACACCAAAAGAGCACTTGGGACTACCTAATGCAGATGATGTGCGTGAGGGAATTATTGCCTATAAAATCGCGGCACACGCAGCAGATATTGCTCGTGGACGTAAAGGTGCGCGTGATGTCGATGATGCCATGAGTGATGCACGCTACAGCTTTGACTGGGAAAAACAGTTTGAGCTCGCACTTGATAGTGAACGTGCACGTGAGTACCATGATGAAACTCTGCCGCAAGATGTCTTTAAAGAGGCAGAGTTCTGTTCAATGTGTGGACCAAAATTCTGTTCGTATAAAATTACACAGGATATTATGGATAATCCTGATGCAATCGCACAAATAGCAGCAGATGCAAAAGAGAAAGAGGCTGAAGAAGCAGCTCTTTAAGCTTAAATCAACTTTTAAAAGAAATTGATTTAAAATAAGACAATATTTGTCTTATTTAGATATGATACACTTTGAAAATGAAAAATTTTAAAAAGGAAAGAATAACCAATGACTGAAGAAATTGTAAAATCAGCACTTTCAAAAGTTATGTATCCGGGTTTTACCAAGGATATCGTAACATTTGGTTTTGTTAAAGATATAGTTATAAATGGTGAAGATGTAAGTTTCACGGTAGATATTACATCATCAGCACCGGAAGTTGCGGCACAGATTACGCAAGAGGCAGAAAAAGAGTTACAATTAGCAGGCGCTAAAAAAGTAACAGTGAATATTAAAGCACCTGTAATGCCGAGAGAATCTTCTTCTCGTGGAAAGAATATCGCTCCACAGATCAAAAACTTTTTGATGGTAAGCTCTGGAAAAGGTGGTGTTGGAAAATCGACAACATCGGTAAATATTGCTATCGCACTAGCACAGCAAGGTAAAAAAGTAGGGCTTTTAGATGCTGATATTTATGGTCCAAATATTCCTCGTATGTTAGGTGTTGCTGATATTAAACCAGAAGTAAGCGGTAATAAAGTACTTCCTATCAAAGCTTACGGCATTGAAGTGATGTCAATGGGCTCATTGATGGAACAGGGACAGTCACTTATCTGGCGTGGTGCTATGATTATGAAAGCTATCGAGCAGTTCTTGCGTGATATTTTATGGTCAGAGCTTGATGTACTTGTTATTGATATGCCGCCGGGAACCGGTGATGCACAGCTGACACTTGCGCAGTCTGTTCCGGTAACTGCAGGGCTTACTGTAACTACACCACAGGGTGTTTCACTTGATGATTCTCGCCGCTCTTTAGATATGTTTAAAAAACTTAACATTCCTATTGCCGGTATTGTTGAGAATATGAGTGGATTTATCGCACCGGATACCGGTGTTGAGTATGACATCTTTGGAAAAGGAACTTCTGAGCCAATGGCAAAAGAGTTCGATACAAAAGTAATCGCAGAGATTCCAATCGAGCCGGCAATTAGAACGGGTGGTGATGAAGGGAAACCTATCACTTTTGTTGCACCGACAAGTGAATCGGCAAAACGCTATATGCAAGCAGCTGAGTCTATTTGGGAAACTATTGAAGATATCAATGCTAGTGGTGGTGTAGATAACGAGGCTGTTCAGCCTACGACACCTCCTGGTGTTTCTGCTTGTTCTATGTAATATAAGCAAAATAGCAGCGCATATTTTATGGCGCTGCTCTCTTTCTTTTTTATCGAAGCGTCTCGTCTTGAGACATCTCCTTTTTGTACTCTACTATTTTATTTCTTCCCGTTGTCTTAGCAACATATAAAGCGGTATCGGCAAGTTTTATACATTTCCAAATACTGTCTGCATCTTCTGGAAAGATTGCAATTCCAATACTGAGTGTTTTTTTCATTGTTTCGCCTGCACCTACATCAAAACTGAGTGCTGCAAAATTTTCATTGATCAGCTGTGCTACACGCATTGCACCTTCTCGTGTTGCATTTTGTAGAAGAACAACAAACTCTTCTCCTCCGTAGCGAATGGCAAGATCAGATTCTCTTATACTCTTGCGCAGAATATTTCCAAGTGCTGCAATGACTTTATCGCCTACATCATGTCCATAAGTGTCATTGACTTTTTTAAAGAAATCAATATCGAGCATTAAAACAGCATAGATTTCATTACGTCTTTGTGCCTGTTTGACAAGCTTATCAATAAACTCTTCTAAAAACCTTCTGTTATAAAGACCTGTTAGAGCATCTTTTAGAGCTGTTTCACGTAATTTATCTGTAAGAATCCTGCTTTCAATAACAGGTTTTGCTGCTTCGAGGTAATTTTTTATACTTGGAATGTATTGATTTGTATCTGAAATATCTGAAGGCTTTTTACTTGTGAGAGAAATTACCAAAGAGTAATCATCATTAATAGTAAATGGAATACATACATACTCTAAATCTTTACAAGAACACTCTTGACACAGATTGATAAATTCATAAGAGATGACATCTGTTTTTGTTCTGTATGCACGGCATAGTTGAGCATCTTCTTCTGTCTCAGAGTTACAAATAGTTATATCTTGTGAGATATAGATAAGTTTACGATTGTTTTTCTTTGTATTTACTTCATAAAATGCAAAGTGATGAAAATCAAATTTATAGTTGAGGATGTCAATAATTCGCTTATAAACAATCTCTTTTGAGCTATCTAGTTCTATTGTTTTTTTAAACTTATAAATATCTGAGAGTTCATTGATGATTATTTTTGCTTCATAGAGTGGATCAGATGAAGAGATACAACCTTGTGGAATGAAAGTGGCAAGATTATGTTTAATGTCCCCGAAAGTTTCTTGCATTTTACGAAAGAGAGTATTGAGTTGGTTGGCAATTATTTTGCCATCACCTGTTATGTCTGTAGTAAATTTATGTGTAAAATCCCCTTTGTAGGCTTTTTTTATGCCCTGCTGGATATTTGCAAAAAATTTCATATATGGAGAGATGTAGCGGTTTGTTAAAAAGAGAGCAATTGCAATGAAAAGAAAATTTATAGCAAGGATTTTAAGGATAGTTATGATACCTTCATTACGAATATCGGTAATATCAAACTCCATACTTATAGCACCGAGAGTCTCTCCCTCTTGGACATTATGACAAGTAAGGCAGTTTGGTGCTCCTGTTGCTGTTGCATTATAAGGAATAGAGATACGAAGAAGTGTTTTATTGTGGTTATCTTGAATTTTTTGAACAATTTTTCCACTTTGAAGCACCTCATTATCAATTGCATCGCGTACAAATTCATTTGAAAATCCTTTGCCGTATTGTTTTTTTACATTTTCTCCTCTAAGAATCCAAAGAGCTTTAATATCAGCGTGATTGCTTGATATTTGCTTAAGAAAATACTCTCTTTTATTCATAATACCATTAACCATATGTGCTGTGAGACCATCTTTTACCATGCTCGCTGTTGTAACAGCTTTTTGCATGGCATTTTTTATACTATATTCTCGAAAATTAATGGCAATATTGACAATTGTTGCAAGGCCAAGTCCCAAAAGCATAAGGGTTACAGCCAATAGGAGTTTTGTTTTTGCGCTCATTTTTATTCTACAGTTACAGATTTTGCCAAGTTTCTTGGCATATCAACATCGTTACCAAGTCTTACGGAAATCTCTAAGGAGAGCAGCTGCACAACCACCATCATCTCAAAAAATTCCAACATATAATCTTTCTGTTTTTTTGTCTGGATAAAATCATCTGCTTTTTCAAACTCTATTGGACTAATAGCACAAATAGTAGAGTCTCTTGCACTGAGTTCTTCTACATTGCTTTTGGCTTTCTCATATAAAAGATGCTCTGGCAGCAGCGCAATGGTAAAAAGTTCCGGATCAGCCAAGGCAATAGGCCCGTGTTTCATCTCGCCACTTGGATAGCCCTCTGCATGAAGATAGCTGATCTCTTTGAGTTTGAGTGCACCCTCTAGGGCTAATGGGAAAAATATATCACGTCCTATAAAGAAAAATCCATGCCCGTGCAGGTAGCGTTTTGAGAGTCTTTTGATTCGTTCGTGCATACTCTCTTCAACTTTGACAGCGGAAGGAACGGCACGTAAAAGATCAAGCCCTTTTTCTATCTCTCCTTGCGTGAGAGTATTGTTCTGTTTGGCAAGATAGAGTGAGAGCATCCAAAAAATAGTTACCTGTGTTGCAAAGGCTTTTGTTGAAGCAACTCCTTTTTCAATACCTGCACGCGTGAGAATTGTAGCATCAGCAAGGCGTACCATTGAAGAGTTGTCCACATTACAGATAGCGAGTGTTTTAAGCCCTGCATTTTTTGCCATCTTGAGTGTCTCAAGCGTATCGGCAGTCTCTCCGCTTTGTGAGATGACGACAAAGAGTGTATCTTGTGTCATAATCGGCTCACGGTAACGAAATTCCGAAGCAACCTCTACGGTACTCTTTATTTTTGCATAACGCTCAAAGAGGTAAGAAGCGGTAAGTGCAGCATGATAGGATGTACCACAGGCACACAGTTTGATCTCATTGATCCCCTCAAAAAGTGAAGTATCGAGCTCCTCAAAAAGTACCTCTTTTTCGCTTACGCGACCAAGAAGTGTGTCTGCTATAACATGTGTCTGTTCGTAAATCTCTTTTTCCATAAAGAAACGGTAACCGTCTTTTTGTGCAGAGAGTTTATTTGTGGCAAGTTTTGTAAAGTGAGGCTCTTTTTTTGTATCATTTTTATCATAAATTGCAATCTCCTCAGGAGAGACATACCCATAGTCTCCATCTTCAAAATAGTTTACATCTGTTGCATGCCCAATGAGCGGTGCATCAGAGGACGCAAAATATTTTTCATCTTCTTCATTGATGCCAACAAGCATAGGTGAGCCGTTTTTTGCAAAAAAGATTTTATCTGCTTCTGATTTCGTTACAAGTAAAATAGCATAAGCACCTTCTAACTCTTTAATAGTTTTTTTAAAGGCATCAAAAGCGCTCTTGGCAGTTTTAAGATTTTTCTCAAACTGATGAACGATCACCTCTGTGTCTGTTTGCGAAAGAAAAGTTACCCCCTCATTTACAAGGGCTTTTTTTAACTGGGCATAGTTTTCAATGATACCATTGTGTACAACATAGGAGCTCTCTCCCACATGCGGGTGGGCATTCAATTCTGTTGGTTTTCCATGCGTTGCCCAGCGTGTATGCCCAATACCCACAGCAAAACCTTCAGTATGAAAATCTTTTGTCTTCTCTTCTAAATTGATAAGCTTTCCAATTGCTTTAAAACTGTTAAATACACCACCACTTAGTACGGCAATACCAGCAGAGTCATAACCTCTGTACTCTAACTCTTTGAGTCCTTCAAGTAAAATCTTTTTTGTGTCTTTTTTTCCTAAATAGCCTACAATTCCACACATTTTAAAAAGTCCTTTTATTTTTTATTTGATAATGTTGCATAAATTCTTTCTACATTATTACATATTTTGTTTTGTTTTTCCATTAAGAAGCTGTCACGTACTTTATATTTACTAGAGTGAATCTTTGCAGTAACGATGTTGATCTGCATCTCTTCAAATCTATGCATCACATAGGCAAGCAGCCCCATCTGGTTTTGTGTATGAATAGTCAGTTCAGCGTGTGTTTTTGAGTGTTCGCAATCGATCGTAATCTCATCTTTTTTTATAGTGACGGTTTTAAGATGGACTTCTCGATCCATATCAAAAGCATTATCAATGATGTTTTGAACCTCCACAAGTTCACTGCCGCTGACATTTTTGATAAAATCTATTTTAAAGTATTTTACTCCGTCAAAGAGTGTAAATATCTCCATTGAGGCAACATCAAGATGTGAAAGTGCTCCAAGCAGATAGCCGAGATTTAGAGGAATGCGTCTGTAGATCTCTATTGTAAGTGAATCTTTATTTTTCGTTGTAAAGCTGTACTCTGACGTTTCTCTGGCTTTGTTGGCGATATCGATGATATCCTGTGGTGTATGTTTAAAAAAGAAGAGATTGGACTCAACCGTGAGAATCTTTTTCTGCATTAATCGTGGCAGTGTTTGAAACTCTGCAAGATTTTTTACCCGTTTTTCAATGATAAGGCGTTTTTTTGCATCGGTAATGCGCTCTTTGTTTTGCGCAATCTCCAAGGCACTTATATAAAGATCATAGAGTAGTTTTGCATTAAAAGAGTTGTAGGTGTCTCCCCCAACACCGTTGATATCTGCGTATGTAAGAATGTAGAGCAGTTTGAGATTTTTTTCATCACCCACTTTGGACATAAACTTATAAAGTGTTTTTTCATTATGAATATTCTCTTTAAAAGCAACACTGCTCATAAGTATATGCTCTTTTACAAGTGTAACAGCACGCTGCGAGAGCTCTTCTGAGAGACCTATGTGTTTTGTAAACTGTGCAATAAGTTTTGCACCGACTTCACTGTGATCCTGTTTACGCCCTTTGCCTGTGTCATGGAACAAGACAACAACCTTTATCAGTAGTTTCTCTTCCTCACGCAGTTGATGAAAAAGTTCTGCAATAAAAGCTTCTTTGATGTTTTCAACTGCCTCTATACATTTGATAGAGTGCAGATCAACCGGATAGTGATGATAGCCGTCAAATTGCGGTAGATGCATTACTTTTTTAAAGTTGGCAAAAAGCTCTTGGAGGATTCCAGCATCATAAAAGAGCTTCAAAAAAGAGGCAATATGCTCTTTTTGGAAGAGTTTTTTGATGAGTGCATAGACCTTTTTTGTCAAAGGATGCGGAATTTTTGTATATGTGAACTGATTTAAAAATCCGGCATCAAAATGGTAATCTTTATCTGGTAATTCAATAAGCATCTCAAGTAGTTTTGTTATTGGAAGCGGCTTAAGATTGTAGGAGGCAAAGAGTCTGTCATCAAGAAGATAGATACCTTTTTGAATACGACAATGTCGAAATTTTACAATGTAGCGTGACTCTACAATAAGCGGGCGTACCATTTTTTTTACAAATATCTGTGTGAAATTATTGATGCGCCAACCTGCTTGAAGTACCTTAGAAGCAAATTTCATCTGATCTTTAAATCCAAGCATCTGGCTTATTTGTGGGATATGCTCAAGCAAAAGTCTGTCCTCTTGCTTGCCTGTTATAAGGTGCAGGGCGCTGCGGACACGGTAGAGCAGTTCAAGGGCGATACGAAACTCTTTGTACTCTTCATCTGTAAAGAGCTCACCACTGAGATCTTTTGTGCTGTTTACATTGTAGATGGTCTTTGCAATCCAAAAGATGAGTTGTGTATCACGCAGTCCGCCAACTCCCTCTTTAATATTTGGCTGCATTGAGATAGGGTACTTTTTACGACGCAGCTGTGCCTCTTGGATTTTTTCTAAAACAAACTCTTTTTGTCTGTGTGTACGCAGTCGATTGAGTTCCCGTTGTGTTGTGTGCCAGACAAAGGGAGAACCTGTAATGAGGCGTGCCTCCATAAGTGAAGTACGAATGGTAATGTCCTCATTGGCCGCTTTAAAAAGATCACTCGTCTCATGGACTCTGTGTCCGAGTTTCATACCCGCATCAAGTGCAAGATAAAAAAGCTTTTCAATGATAAGCTCACTGTTATAGCCTTCTACTTTTTCATAGACAATGAGCAGATCAATGTCACTGTGCACGCAGAGCTGTTCACGTCCATAGCTGCCTAGTGCAATGATAGCGATAGGAATTTGTGAACGCATCGGCAAAAAGTTTCCAAAGAGCCTGCGCAGAACGGTTTTGTACATCAGTGTAATGATGGAGTCAAGCTTTTTTGTATGTTTGACTAAAAAATCTTTTCCCTGATTTTCTTTAAAAAGCTCCGGCAGTGACTCTTTGTACTCTTTGATATACTGTTTAAAAAGTTTTGAGAGTTCAAAATCTGAACCGTTGTTTTCTATAATATTTTCTATTTGCAGTAATAAATCCATATACTATTATAATGAATTTTGCTATAATCTCACTTTAAATATAAGGTTCATAAATGAAAGATAGAATAAATTTTGAAACAGCTCTTCGACTCTATGAGAGTGATTTTTTTGAACTAGGTGAAATGGCAGATGCAAAGCGTCAGGCTCTCCATGGCAAAAAGACTTATTTTAATATTAACCGCCATATAAATCCGACAAATGTCTGTGCGGATGTCTGTAAATTTTGTGCCTACTCCGCAACAAGAAAAAATCCAAATCAGTACACGATGAGTCATGAGGAGATCATGAAGATTGTTGACAATGTCGTCGCACATGATGCAAAAGAGGTGCATATCGTCTCTGCACATAATCCTAACGTACCGCTGGAGTGGTACCTTGGCATCTTTAAAAAGATAAAAGAGAAGTATCCTGATCTCCATGTCAAAGCGTTGACTGCTGCTGAGGTTGATTTTCTCTCACGCCATCATGGTCTGAGTTATGATGAGGTGCTGGATCTGATGGTAGAGAACGGTGTGGACTCTATGCCGGGTGGGGGTGCAGAGATCTTTGATGAGAAGGTGCGTGAGTATATCTGTAAAGGCAAAGTGACATCTGATCAATGGTTTGAGATCCACAGAAAATGGCACGAACGCGGGAAAAAATCCAATGTTACTATGCTCTTTGGACATATAGAGTCGCGTGCGCATCGCATAGATCATATGATGCGTATCCGTGAGCTGCAAGATCAAACGGGTGGATTTAACTGTTTTATTCCGCTTGTCTATCAGACAGAGAACAACTACCTTAAAATTGAAAAACCCGTTACAGCAAATGAGATACTCAAAACCTATGCCATTGCAAGATTGGTGCTTGATAATGTGCCAAATCTCAAAGCCTACTGGGTGACTTCAACAGTGAACTTGGCACTTGTCGCACAGGAGTTTGGTGCAAATGATCTTGATGGAACCATAGAAAAAGAGTCTATCAACTCTGCTGCGGGTGCAAAGAGTGCCAATGGTGTGGATGTCGATGAGTTTACGGCACTTATAAAAAACAGTGGCTTTATTCCGGTTGAGAGAGACAGTCTCTATAATGAGATAAAGGTTTGGTAGTTGGAAATATCGGTTGTTATTCCAACTTATAACCGTTATGACCTCATTAAAAGAGCCATCAAGTCAGTTTTAGCACAAATACTCCGCCCTAAAGAGATTATTGTCGTTGATGATGGATCGAATGACAATACGCAACAACTGCAAAACGACTTTCCTGACATAATCTACATTTATCAAGAAAACAGAGGTGTTGCTGCCGCACGAAACACAGGCATACAAAAAGCAAGCAGTGAGTGGATAGCCTTTTTAGACTCTGATGATGAGTTTCATCCGCATAAATTGCAAAAACAACGAGCCTTCCATCAAGAAAATCCAGATATTTTCATGAGTTATACAGCAGAGAGATGGATACGTAACGGTAAAGTCGTAAAAATTCCAAAAAAATACCGAAAAATCGGTCACAATCCTTTTTTAGAAAATATCTCCTACTGCAATATCGCCCCATCTTCAGTACTTTTACACAGAAAGATTTTAGATGATGTAGGAGTTTTTGATGAAGCATTACGAGTGTGTGAAGATTATGATATGTGGCTAAGAATTACGCAGAAGTACAGCGTAGGGCTGATTAATGAGCCGCTTATCAATAAATATGCAGGACATGACGAACAGTTGGGGTTTAGAAAAAATATGGATGAGGTGAGAATAAAAGTGCTTGAAAAATTATTGCAAAGTGCTACACAAGAGAGTGCGATGTTATTGCAAAAAGAGTTAATGGCAAAAAAGACCTTTCAGAAAATGAAAAGGTTATCTTGATTATAATTTGTTACATTAAAAAAGATGAGGTAGATTTTTGTGATTAATGATTATGCGCAACTTCAGGTACTTCGATATATTAAAGAAGATACATCTCAGCCAAAAATAGCTAAAAAGATAGGCTACAGTGTAGGGAAAGTAAACTTTATAATAAAAGCGCTTGCAGAGAAAGGTTTAATAAAAATAGA
>FPHK01000043.1_pt1 | contig 28886 bp, 30 predicted proteins | sample 1057251 | NCBI WGS metagenome assembly FPHK01 (sample SAMEA4473311, study PRJEB15554) | hydrothermal vent metagenome | biome: marine basaltic hydrothermal vent biome; feature: marine hydrothermal vent; material: water | place: Pacific Ocean | collected 2011-06-14/2011-07-23 | depth 1155 m
AATGCAATTCGTGTAACAGTGGGAACAAAAGAGCAAAACGATCGCTTTTTTGAACTTATGGCAGAGTTAGTGTAAAATTTTGAAGATGAGAGATTAATGGATTTTAAGGCGCTTTTTTCGCAGTTGTCAGTTTTGTATGCAAAGCTGAGCAAAGAACAGAAGATAATTATTGCAGCAGCTATTGTCGGTATTGTTGCATTTCTTATATTTCTTGTTGTCTATACTGCAGACAAAAGCACAAAAAGCTCCTATGTAACACTTTTTGAAACACTCAGTGACAGTGATGCTGCAAAGGTCATTGCACAGCTTGATAAAGATGGAATAAAATATGAAGTTACTCCAAACAATGTTATAAAAGTTCCCAAAGATGTTGTCTATAAAGAGCGTATTGCAATCGCAGCACAAGGTATTCCAAAAAACAGCGGTGTTGGGTTTGAGCTTTTTGACAAACAGGAGTTTGGCGCGACAAGTTTTGATCAAAAGATCAAGCATCTGCGTGCATTAGAGGGCGAACTTGCACGTACCATTACAGCACTCTCTCCTGTTGAGCGGGCAACTGTGAATCTTGCACTTCCAAAAGAGACACTTTTTGTTTCCAAACAAGTTGATCCTACGGCATCGGTTATGATAGAGCTTGTTGAAGGCAGAACACTCTCTTCAAAACAGATTCGAGGTATTAAAAATCTTGTTGCAGCGGCAGTACCACGTTTGAAGTCTGAGAATGTAATGCTTGTCAGCAATGATGGTGTTACACTTGGTGATAGTGATGTTTCTGTGCAGATGGGTGAACTCTCTCTTGTAGAGCAAAGATACAAACTCAAAGAAGAAAAGAAACTGCAGCAAAAGATTGTCGATGTTATCGCTCCTTTTGTCGGTGGCAGAGATAAAGTTGTTTCACAAGTTACTATAGAGTTTGACTTTTCTCAAAAAAGCTCTACATCTGAGACATATGATCCCGAAAATGTTGTCAGAAGTGAACAGACAAGTGAAGAGAAGCGTGAGGGTGTGCAGCCTGAACAAGTTGGCGGTGTTCCGGGAACTGTGAGCAATATCAGTTCTGTAAAAGGACTCAAGTCGCAAAAATCTGTGGAAAAATATACGAAAAATACAGGCACGACGAACTATGAGGTTGGCAAGACTGTGAGTACAACCAAAAGTCAGTTTGCACGTATTAAAAGGATTACGGCTGCGGTTGTTGTAGATGGAAAATATAAACATAAACTCGGTAAAGATGGAAAACCTACAGATGAATTGGAATATGTACCACTCGATGCAACAGCTCTGAAAGCATTAGATTCCTTGGCAAGTCGTTCTATCGGTATTGATCCGGCACGTGGTGATCAGATAAGTGTACAAAATCTTCAGTTTGAGAGAGCTGCTGTTGCTGCACCAGATGGAGTCAGTAAAGCTGTGACATTTACGCAGACATATATTGCACCGTTTGCAGATCTGTTTAAATATATTTTTGTACTTATTTTACTGCTGATTCTTTACAAGAAAGTTATTGTACCGTTTGCGGATAAAATGCTTGAAGTTTCTCGTGAGGATGAGGAGCTTGAAGCACCAAAAATTGAGTTTGAAGAGAATGAAGATGAAGATTTGGTTGAAAAAGTGCAAACAATGCGTAAAAAAGTTGAAGATCAGCTTGGTATTACCAATAATCTTAATGAGGATGAACTCAAACATGAAGTTATACTTGAAAAAGTAAAAACAATGGCTGAAGATGCACCAGAAGAGATTGCATCATTGTTACAGGCACTTTTAAGTGAAGAAGCTGAAATACCAAAAGCAGAGAAGGTGTAGTAGATGGCAAATATGACACAACAGCAACAGGCCGTATTTGATGAGATGAGTATGGCAGAGAGAATTGCTATTTTATTGCTGCAACTTGGAGAAGATACAACTGCAGCAATTTTTTCAAATATGAATATTGAGGCAATTACTGAAATATCAAAATATATTGCAACAAATACGACAGTTGACCGTGCTATTGCAACAGCCATTTTAGAAGAGTTTCATGCTATCTTTCAATCAGGACAATATCTTACTTCCGGTGGTATGGAATATGCAAGGGAGTTGCTTTACAGAACACTTGGCCCTGATGAAGCAAAAAAAGTTTTAGAAAAACTTTCAAAAAGTATGCAAAATACACAAAATTTTGCTTATCTCTCAAAAATTAAGCCACAACAGCTCTCAGACTTTATTATTAACGAACATCCACAGACAATTGCACTTATTTTGGCACATATGGATGCAACAGAAGCAGCAGACACCTTGCAATATTTTCCTGATGATCTAAGAAGTGAAGTGGCGATGCGTATGGCAAAACTCGGAGATATCTCTCCTTCTGTAATTAAACGGGTTTCAGCTGTTCTTGAGTCAAAACTTGAATCACTTGCTTCGTATAAAGTTGAGGTTGGAGGAACGCGTGCTGTGGCAGATATCTTTAATCGTTTGGGTGCAAAATCTGCAAAAGCAACACTCTCTACTATTGAGCAGGTAGACGAAGAACTTGCAACAAAAATTAAAGAGATGATGTTTACTTTTGAAGATATTGTTACACTTGATAAAACAGCTATTACAGAAGTCCTTAAAGCAGTTGATAAAGCAGACTTGATGTTGGCACTTAAATCTGCTCCAGAAGAGCTTAAAGAGAAATTTTTCTCTGCAATGAGTGAGCGAGCTCGAGAGGCATTTGAAGAGGAGATGCAATTTCTTGGTGCTGTGAAGATGAAAGATGTTGAAGCGGCACAAAGAAAAATTGTAGAAGTTGTAAATCAATTGGCTGAAGCTGGAACAATTCAGATGGGTTCATCTGAAGAGATGATAGAGTAGCGGCATGGCAACTGTAATACCAAACAATAAGATTGAAAAACATAATGTAAATAAATATAATTTTAAAGTTATTGCTTTTGGTGGGGCGGAGGCTGCAAATAAGTCGACTGCTACAGAAGAAAGTGTATCGGTTACGCCTGTCCAGACAGCTGCAGAGATTGATTCAAGTGCTTTGAATAACAAGTCAAAAGAGTCTTTGATTGAATCTTTAATGAAAAAAACAGATGAGATGTCTTCAAACTTTATCAAGTTACAGATGAAACTTGAGGCGAAGGAAGAAGAGTTTAAAGAGGAGTTGCAAAAAGCAAAAGAAGAAGCTTTTGCAGAAGGAATGAAAGCAGGAAAAGCACAAGCTTTAGAAGAAATAGATAAGAATCTTAATGCAAAAATGGATCTCTTTGCAAACTCCATTAGCAAACTTGAAAAGAGTGCTAGTGAGTTTGAGAGTTCTTTGGAGAGCTTGAAAGATCAGCTTGTTTCTGCTGCACTTGATATCTCTAAAGAGGTTATTAAGATAGAATTGAGTACAAATTCTTCTGAAGTTGCCAAAGTATTGGCTGAAGAGCTTATTCATGACTTGCAAGGAGCATCGAAAGTGACACTCAAAGTCAACCCAAAAAATCATGCCTATGTTTCTGAACAGCTTGGCACATTGGCGCATATTACAGTAGTTGCAGATAGTGCTATTAGTGAGGGCGGTGTTGTTGTCTTGAGTGATGCAGGCAATATTGACGCCCAAATAGAAAAAAGATTTGAAAGAGTAAAGAAAGCAGCCCTAAGTGAATAGAATGAATTTACAAAATAAAAGTATTGCAGAACTAGAAGCGCTTTGCGGAGAAATACGAGAGAGAATCTTATCGGTAGTGAGTAAAAATGGCGGGCATTTAAGCTCAACGCTTGGTGCAACGGAGCTTATCGTTGCGATGCACAGGGTGTTTGATTCTAAAAAAGATCCTTTTATCTTCGATGTCTCACATCAATCGTACGCTCATAAACTCTTAACAGAGCGATGGGATGAGTTTGCTACATTGCGACAGTTTGGCGGTATCTGTGGATACACAAAACCAAGTGAGAGTGAAGATGACTATTTTGTTGCAGGTCACTCCTCTACTTCCATCTCTTTGGGTGTCGGTGCTGCAAAAGCTATTGCACTCAAAGGGGAGCAGGATGAGCGAATTCCTGTTGTGATGATTGGGGATGGTTCCATGACAGCCGGAATGGTCTATGAAGCACTCAATGAATTAGGTGATCGAAAATATCCTATGGTCATTATTTTAAATGATAATGAGATGAGTATCTCCAAGCCTATCGGTGCGGTTTCAAGAATGCTCTCTTCTGCTATGGCTTCCCCATTTTATCAGCGTTTTAAAAAAACGACAGAGGCTTTTGTCGATAATTTTGGCGAGGGTGCACGCTATATTGCAAAACGGATGGAAGAATCCCTCAAACTTGTAACCCCGGGTATGCTTTTTGAAGAGATGGGTATAGACTACATCGGTCCGGTTGACGGACATAATCTTGCGCAACTCATTGAGATATTTGAGACAGCAAAAAAGATGAAAAAGCCTGTTATTATTCATACACAAACGATTAAAGGTAAAGGGTATGAGATAGCAGAGGGACATGAAGAGAAGTGGCATGGTGTCGGTCCTTTTGATATCAGCAGCGGATCAAGTGTGAAAAAGGCCTCTCTTAAATCAGCAACACAGATCTACACAGAAGCTCTGCTGCACCTCTGTAAGCACAATGATAAGATCGTTGGTGCAACGGCAGCTATGCCAAGCGGTACGGGACTCTCTGCATTGATAGAGAAATATCCGGAGCGTTTTTGGGATGTTGCTATCGCTGAGCAGCATGCGGTAACATCTATGGCGGCGCTTGCTCGTGAGGGTTTTAAGCCGTTTTGTACGATCTATTCGACCTTTTTACAGCGTGCATACGATCAGGTTATTCACGATACTTGTATTATGGATCTTCCTGTCGTTTTTGCGCTTGATCGTGCGGGAATTGTAGGTGAAGACGGCGAGACGCATCAGGGTGTTTTTGATGTGAGCTTTTTGCGAGCCATTCCAAATATGACACTCTTTGCACCGCGAGATGAGAAGAGTTTTCATCAGGCAATGGCTTTTGCTGCACAGTATGAGCATCCATGCTCTCTGCGTTATCCAAGAGGTGCATTTATATCTACTGAAACACTGCCGGAATCTGCCCCTTTTGTATTGGCAAAATCACAACTCTTGCGTGAGGTAGACGGAGATATACTTTTTATCGGCTACGGTAATGGTGTCGGGCGTGCTTATGAGACAGCAAAACTTTTAGATATGCCAGTAACTATTTTAGATCTGCGTTTTGTCAAACCTCTGGATGAAGCGATGCTGCGTGAGATGGCAAAGAGACATAAAAAATGGTTTGTCTTTTCGGATACTTCAAAGATGGGCGGGGTTGCCTCTGCACTGCTTGAATTTTTGGCGGATGAGAAGATTACCGATGTCGCTGTGGAGAGTTTTGAGTATGAGGACTGTTTCATTACCCATGGCAACACAAAACTTGTTGAAGAGTCATTAGGTCTGCTGCCTGAGCAGCTTGCTAAAAAGGCGCAGGAACTATTTGAGTAAGAGCACTCCCGCAAATCTTCCGCAGTTTTTCTCTTCTCTGTAGGAGTAAAAGCGCTTGTCACATTTGGAGCATTCTGTTGCGATCTCTATGTGTGCCGCATTTAAACCACTCTCACGCAGCTGTTTTTTTAAAATTGAGCGGATATTGAGAAAATATTTGTTGCCTTTTTGCGCAAGTGCATAGCCGTAATTTTTTTGTTCTGCCTCTTGTACTATCTCTTCACCGACCTCATAACAGTTTTGGCATATTGCAGGACCGATGGAGGCAAGAATATCTGCCGGATTTACGCCAAAATCCTCTACAAAACTTGTGATGACATTTTTGACAATATTGCCAAATGCCCCCGCGCGTCCTGCGTGAGCGACTGCGATGACCTCTTTTTGTGGATCGTAAAACAAAATGGGGGAGCAGTCTGCCACCATTACCATTAAGGGTGTCTCTTTTTTATTTGTAATGAGGGCATCGCAGGTGGGTGGGTTTGTGAAGTTGTCATTTTTATTTACAACTTTTACAAGGTTAGAGTGAATCTGTTTCATATGAACGAGTTTTTGCAGATCGTATGCAAGCTCTTTTGCTAATGTTTGGTGGTTTGCTAAAACAGCATCGCCATTGTCTCCGACATGAAAAGCGAGGTTTTTACTCTGCTTTGTTGTAAAGCAGTGCGTGAGATTTGCAAATGAGTTTAATAATTTACTTTGATAAAATTTCATATAATGATTATAACATAATGAAGTATGTCCAATTGTGCCGTTATTTTTATCTCCTCTCTCCGAGGGCAAATCCTCCCTTTGGTCTGAGCCTCTCCGAGAGAAGATAAAAATAACTATTGCAAAGTAATAAACATTATAAGAGTGGAGCGTGTTGCGTGAGTAGAATGAGTATGTACCCAATTACATTAGAGGGTAACAGTGTTGCTGAAAAAAGAGCAGAGATAAAGCGTTATTTTAACAATAGTTTCGATCTGTTTGAGAAGGTCTTTGAAGTGTTGCGTGATGAGAGTGTTTTTTATAAAAAGAGTGAGCCGACACGCCATCCTATGATCTTTTATTTTGGACATACGGCCACTTTTTTTGTCAACAAACTGATAAATATGAAAATAATTCACGAGCGTATCAATCCTGAATTTGAATCTATCTTTGCTGTTGGTGTGGATGAGATGGATTGGGATGATTTGGAGGAGAGCCGTTACAAATGGCCAAAAGTTGCTGAGGTCAGAGAGTATCGTGATCGTGTGCGTACGCTTGTCAATGAACTCATTGAGACTCTTGATTTTTCTCTGCCGATTCGTGATGATTCGGCTGTGTGGATCATACTGATGGGGATTGAGCATGAGCGCATTCACATTGAGACCTCTTTGGTGCTGCATCGACAGATGCCCATAGAGTTTGTCAAAGAGGTAGAAGATTTTGTTCTATGCCCTCATGCAGGCGAAGCTGTGAAAAATGAGATGCTTCTTGTCAAAGGGGGTACTATAAAACTAGGCAAATCAAAAGAGCATCATCTCTATGGCTGGGATAATGAGTATGGCAGCTATGAAGAGCAGATCGCTGATTTTCAAGCGGGAAAATATCTCGTCAGTAATGGCGAATTTATGGAGTTTGTAGAGAATGGCGGTTATGAGAATGAAGCCTATTGGGATGAAGAGGGCAAAGCTTTTTTGCGCAAAAGCGGTGCGAGGCATCCTCATTTTTGGGTTAAAACCGAGGCAGGCTATAAGTACAGAGCACTCTATAAGATCATAGATATGCCGATGAACTGGCCGGTGGATGTCAATGCGCTTGAAGCGGAAGCATTTTGCAGGTACAAAAGTCAAAAAGAGGGTGTTGTGTATCAGCTGCCAAGTGAAGCGGAGTATGCAGCCATCTATCAGGCTTCGGGTCTGTATGATATCCCGCAGCTGCATGAGAGCCGTGCAAATATCAATTTTTACCATTACAGCTCTTCTTGTCCTGTAGATGAGTTTGGCTTTAACGGCATTTATGATGTCATCGGAAATGTCTGGCAGTGGAGTCGCACGCCGATTCGAGGTTTTAAAGGTTTTGAAGTGCATCCTGCTTACGATGATTTCTCCACACCTACCTTTGATGAAAAGCATGCACTTATTTTGGGTGCATCGTGGGCAAGCAGCGGCAATCTGATAATGCAGCACTCCCGATACGCATTTCGAAAACATTTTTTTCAAAATGCAGGTTTTCGCTACGTTATTTCAAACAATGAAGAAAAAAGTGAAGATATCTATGAGAGTGATGCACTGGTCTCTCAGTATTGTGAATTTCAGTATGGAGATGAGCATTTTGGCGTGAAGAACTTCGCTGTTGCCTGTGCAGAGATAGCTGCATCTTTTGCGAACAACAGAAGTAAAGCACTCGATCTGGGTTGTGCGACAGGGCGAGCTTCCTTTGAGCTGGCAAAATATTTTGACACAGTAGAGGGAGTGGATTTTTCCGTGCGTTTTGTCGGTGTGGGATCAAAGCTTAAAAATGAGGGCTATGTCGCTTACAGTTCCAAAGAAGAGGGTGAAATTACAAAGCCTAAAAAAGTAACACTCCAAGAGCTTGGGTATGAAGCACTTAAAGAGAAGGTTGCATTTTGGCAGGGAGATGCCTGTAACTTAAAGCCGAACTTTCAAGGGTATGATCTGATAATGGCGACTAATATTATAGAGAAGCTCTCTAATTTGGAACATTTTGCAGAAGATATAAGCAAGCGTTTAAATAAGCAAGGGGTTTTAGTGCTTGCTTCTTCTGTGTGGCAAGAAGAGCCGACTTTAAAAGAGATGCCGACACTGCAGAGCCTGCATGCACTGTTAGCAGATAATTTTGAGCTGCTGCATCATCAAGAGGCAGACTCTGTTATTGCGCAGTTGAGTGTTTGGAAGAAAAAATAATGTTTGACTTTAGCACCGCTGCTTCACGTGTACAGAGTAATGCAGAAAAATATACTCTGCGTGAGAAACTTTTTGGTACAGAAGATGTGCTTCCTGCGTGGGTGGCAGATATGGACATTAATACACCAAAATTTGTACTCGATGCCGTGAAAAAACGCTTAGAGCATCCCATTGTCGGCTATGAAGAGATGCCTGAGTCTGCATTTTTGGCGCAGATTGCGTGGATGCAAAAGCGCCACGGCATAACATTCAAACCTGAAGAGATGTTCTATTCGCACTCTGTGGTGGCTTCTATGGCAGCAGCTATTGAGGCGTTCACGCAAAAAGGGGAGGGGGTGATTGTGCAAACGCCTGTCTATCCTCCTTTTTTTCACACTGTTAAAAAACTTCAGCGCCGTTTGGTTTTAAATCCGCTGCAGCAGCGTGAGGATGGAAGCTACACGTTTGATATTGATGATTTCAGAGCTAAAATAGATAAAGATACAAAACTGCTGCTGCTCTGTTCTCCGCATAATCCGGTAGGCAGAGTGTGGCGCAAAGAGGAGCTGTGTGCAATTGCTGAGTTGTGCTATGAAAATGGAATTGTTGTCTTTGCCGATGAGATACATTGTGACCTTGTTTACAAACCAAACAGACATACTCCTTTTGCATCGATCAATGCCCACGCAAGAGATATTACAGCAACTGCCATAGGTGTTGGAAAAACATTTAATATGGCAGGTTTTGCAATAAGCAGTGTAGCCATACCAAGCGCCACGCTGCGTGAGCAGTTTCAAAAGGTGTATGAGCGTGTTCATTTTGCGCAGGGAAGTGTGCTTTCGCATGTCGCTTTTGAAGCGGCTTACAAAGAGGGCGATATTTGGCTTGAAGCCTTGCTTGTGCACTTGCGTGAGAATTACGAAAAACTTGCAGCACTTTTGAGCAATTATGAAGATTTGATTCGTTTGACGCCGATTGAGGGGACATATCTTGCATGGCTTGATTGCAGGGGTATGGGCTTAAAAGATAGAGAACTGCGTGAGTGGTTTGTCAAAGAGGCAAAACTGGGGCTTAATGCCGGTTTGAGTTTTGGCAGAGAGGGAAGCGGCTTTATGCGCTTGAATTTTGCCGTGCCATCTGATACAATGCAAGAGATAATTCAAAGATTACAAGAAGCACTGAAATGAAAAAAGCAACGAAAAAAGAGATTCAAGAGATCCACAAAAGATTTGTCGAGCGATACAGTGATGCCGTTACAGAACTTGAGTATAAAAATGCTTATGAACTTGTCGTCGCCGTAGCACTTTCTGCACAATGTACGGACAAACGAGTAAATCTTATTACGCCTGCACTTTTTGAGAAGTATCCTTCCCCGCAAGAGTTGGCTGAGGCAGATATTGAAGATGTAAAATCACTTATTAACAGCTGTTCATTTTTTAATAATAAAGCAAAAAATCTTATTGCTATGGCAAAAAGAGTGGTCGATGTTTATGGAGGTGAAATTCCTATGAATGAAAAGGAACTCCAGACACTTGCAGGGGTAGGACAAAAAACGGCAAATGTTGTGATGATAGAATATACAGGAGCAAATCTAATGGCAGTTGATACCCATGTTTTTCGTGTTTCACATCGCTTAGGTCTGAGTGATGACAAAACAGCCAAAGCAACAGAAGCAACACTTGTAAAAAAATTTAAAAATGATCTGCATGCTCTGCATCAGGGAATGGTGCTTTTTGGACGCTATATCTGCACGGCAAAAAATCCAAAATGTGATGAGTGTTTTTTAACAGATCTATGCAAAACAAAAGAGAGTTTTAAAGTTTAGGTATAATAAGAATATGAAAATAACTCTATTGGCAGTAACACTTTTTGGAACAATCTTTTTTCTCTCCGGCTGTGTAAATAAACATGGTATTTCTGCAAAATATTATAGTGATTGTAAAGAGTATTATGATCTGCAGGGGTATTACCATAAAGAGTGCGGGGAGGATGATATTATTACCTATAAAGAGATGAAAGAAGCCATCAAAAAAAAGAAGCCTGAACCGACTTCTAATGTATGGTAAATTACTTTATAGCTATAAATGTAGCAAAATTTGCCCAGCGAAAAACAACTTCACAGTGTGAAAAACCGGCATTTCTTGCCATAGTAATATTCTCTTCTTCACTATAAGGAACAAGCACATTCTCTAAAGCCTCACGTTTTTGCATTATCTCATATTCAGAATAGCCTTGCTCTTTTTTAAAAGCGTAATAGCATTCAATCAAATCTTTATTGAGTTTTGCGTGATGCGATATAACTTTTTCACTAAAGATAAAAACACCCTCTTTTCGCAGCGATGCAGCAATTTTTTTTATCAACTCTTCACGTACAAGCGGTCGTATAAACTGCAGTGTATAGTTAGAGATAAAGACATCAGCCTCTTTGTATGCATACTCTAAAATATCTGCCTCTTTAACTTCGACTTTTGCATCAAAGGCTTCTATTTTACGTTGTGCGCGTGCAAGCATTGCTGTAGAGTTATCAAGTCCGATAAGCTTGGCATCAACTTTCATCTCTCTTTGAATATCTATAAGCAGTGAAGCCGTTGAGCATCCAAGATCATATAAAACGCCCTGCTCACGCAAAGCTTTAAGGGCAAAAAATTTTGTAATCTTTTGGCTCTCTTTATAAAAAGGAACACTGCGTTCAAGCATATCATCAAAGACAGCTGCGACCTCTTCATCAAATTCAAACTGTTTTTTTATTGGTTTTGTAAATACTTTATCATTATTTTTATTCATAGTGCGTTATTTTATCTAAAATTGTCTATAATTTCTAAAAAAAGGTTTTTTATGGAAATAAGTACTTCAACATGGATGATGATAGCTTTTGTCGTGGGAATGGTTTTAAGTATTTGGAAAATGTATCCTTTTTTGGTTAATCGTACACTTGAAGATGATGATACGGGAGAAGATGCACATGAATATCTTCTTAATATAATGCATAAAGTATTGCAAGATGAAAATCAGACACCGACTGTAAAAGAGTTACATGAGAAGATGATAAATCATAAAGATTTTGATAAAGAGAAGTTTTGGAGATTTAACCTTAATAAACTCAATCAACTTCTTAACAGACACTATGCAGAGCATTCACATCTTGAGTCAATTGAAGATATACATAAAGAGGTAAAGAAGAACTAAGCACTTAGGCTTAGTTTCTGTTAAGTGCGTTTAAATCTTTATAGGCTTGAAGAACACGCTCTACTAAAGATTCTTGTCCTGCACGTAACCATTTTCTAGGATCATAGTACTTTTTATTTGGTTTGTCTTCGCCCTCAGGGTTTCCAATTTGGCTTTGAAGATAATCATGATACTTCTCAGCATAGCCTTTTACACCCGACCATGTTGCCCACTGTGTATCGGTATCGATATTCATCTTAATTACACCATAACTGATAGCCTCTGCAATTTCTGAAGCTAAAGAGCCTGAGCCGCCATGGAAAACAAAATTAACAGGTTTTTCATCTGTTTTGAATTTTTCAGTGATATATTTTTGAGAGTTATCAAGGATTTTTGGTGTAAGTTTTACATTTCCCGGTTTATAGACACCGTGTACATTTCCAAAAGATGCCGCGATTGTAAAGTTTGGTGAGATTTCGCTTAACTCTTTATAGGCAAGTGCTACTTCTTCAGGCTGTGTATAGAGAAGCGCATTGTCGATATTTGTATTGTCCACACCATCTTCTTCTCCACCTGTACATCCAAGCTCTATCTCAAGACTCATCCCAATTTTACTCATACGCTCCAGATAAGCTTTAGAGATACTGATATTTTCTTCAAGAGGTTCTTCAGACAAGTCTAACATATGAGAAGAAAAGAGAGGTTTTCCTTGTGTTTTGTAGTAAGATTCACCTGCTTCAAGCAGAGCATTGATCCACGGTAAAAGCTTTTTAGATGCATGATCGGTATGTAAAATAACCGCAACACCATAAGCTTCTGCCATCATATGTGTATGAATTGCGCCTGCAACTGCACCGGTAATAGCAGCTTTTTCATTTTCATTGCTAAGACCTTTTCCTGCATAAAAAGAGGCACCGCCGTTACTAAACTGGATAATTACAGGAGAGTTTGCTTTTGCTGCAGCCTCTAGCACACCGTTTAAAGAGTCACTGTTAACAACATTGACTGCAGGGATGGCAAAACCCTCTTTTTTTGCATGGTTATATACTTTTTGAACATCATCACCAAAAAGAACACCCGGTTTGACAATATCTAAAATACCTTTGCTCATAATACATTCCTAAAAAATTTAATTTTAAAATTATAATATATAGTTCATTTAAAACAACTTTATGTTAAAATTATTAAAAAATAAATGAGCTTAAAAATGGCACAAAACAGAGAGATAATAGCTGATATTGTTCTCATAGATATTATAGACTTTTCCAAGCTTGACGCAAAACAGCAGCTTGAGATTATCTCTTTTTTAACACGCAGTTATCGAAAAGTTATTGAAAAAATGCTCTTGCGCTCTGAGATCTGTCTTGAGACCTTTATCATGGGATTTATCCCTACAGGTGATGGGTTTTATTGTATATTGAATCCTAAATATAGAGGTTATGGCATAATTTTAGGGCTTAGCTTTAACCATTTCTCTGATCAGATTGCCAAGATGTTTCCTTATTTTCAAGGTATCCATATTGCAGTACATACAGGTGGGGTTTATCACTTTCGTGATATTTTAGGACATAAGAACTTTATAGGAAACGGGCTTAATGATTGTATGCGTTACTTAGAGCTCAAAGACTTTACTATTTCAACAGTTATGGTTTCTGATGCAGCTTATAGCAATTTTAAAAGTTTTCTTGCAAAAAGAAAAGATTATGAAGAGTTACTTCATACAAGAGAATTCAAGCACTCTGATGCTTATAGCTTTAAAGATAAACATGGTATGACAAAACGAGGCTATTTAGTATGGATGCGAAAATCAGGTATAATTACCCCTCCAAAATATAAATTTTAAAGAAGAGTAGCATGAAGGAGTATAGATGAGACTGACTATAGATGAATATTCAAAATATTTTAAAATGTCCAAAGAGATGATTAACTCAAAACTTCGTGCCAAAAAGCTCAATTATATTACAGAAGACGGTGTAACTTATATTATTGTTACGCGAAATTTTCTTGAAGCAGAAAAACAAGAGGAAAAAAAGATGCCGCAAAAACCAAAAACAACTGTTGCAATGGTGCTTTCACTCTATCAAAAAGAAAATCAACATCTCAAAGAAAAGATTGTACAGCTAGAAGCTAAAATAGATAAACTAATTGATGATAAAGAACAGATGTTGCGTGAAGAGATGAATAAAATTGAGCATGTTTACTCACAGAAAGATGAGCAACTTAAAAATATTCTTGAGCTTATGAACAGACAATTACTTGCTCAGAGACCACAAACTATTCATGATGTTGAAACAGTTCTACCAGAAGAAAATTTTAATATAAAAAAAGAGAAAAGTAAAAAAGAGGATAAAGTAGTGGAGCTAAAAGAGTATTTAAAATCTCTTGATTTGGAAGCTTATCAAAGAAAAATTATTAAAAAAAGATTTTTAGCGGTTTATGATAATGATGTCCGTATTATCAAACAAAACGGAAAACTTTATTTAAATTTTTCAAAATATGACTATAGCGATCTTTTAAAATACTAAATGCAAATAAGAAAACTGGATTTAAAAGAGCTCGATATTGCGTGGAGTGTTGTCAAACAGTTGCGCAAACAGCTTACATACGATACATTTGAAGATCTTATTTATGATATGCGTGCGCGTGAATACACGATGTTTGGCATCTTTGAAAAAGAGCATCTCATTACCTATGCAGGTGTTGTCATTCAGACAAATCTCTACCACAAACGCCATCTTTTTGTAGATGAACTTGTAACAGATGCACAGTATCGCTCACAAGGCTATGGAGCGATGATGCTTGCATATCTAAAAGACTATGCAAAAATGGGAATGTGTGAGCGTATTGTCCTCTCTAGTGGATTGCAGCGAAAAGAGGCGCACGAGTTTTATGCCAAAGAGGGTTTTGAGAAAAAAAGTTTTGTTTTTGTAAAAGAGCTGGGCTAAGCGCAACACTTTTTAAACTTTTTTCCACTTCCGCAGGGGCAGGGCTCATTTCTCTCTATTTTGGTGTTAAAGAGCTCTCCGTCTTGGTATTTCCAGCTGCCATTTTCTTCTATGAAACGACTCTTCTCATGTAAAAGACCAATTTTTCCATTCTCACGGTAGTAGGCTTTAAACTCGACACTATTCTCATAGGTATCCAACACTTCAAGTTTAAGCCACTCAAGTTCCGGCATTAACTCCAGCTCTGCGACACTTTGTGATGTTGAAGTTTGTGCTAGATAGTGCCAATCTTTTCTAACAAATGCTTCATATCTGCTAATCATTAACTCTTTTGGTGTCATTTACTCTTCTTTAAATTTTTGCTAGAATTATACTATAAGGATCCAATCGATGAAGATAAAGTCACTCTACATAGCCGCACAGGAAAAAAATGCCGGTACTCTTTTTGTCTCAATGGGTATGATGGAGATACTCAAACGTAATCTGCACCGTGTCGCTTTTTTTCGTCCTGTTATCTACTCACGCGATATGCAAGATGGGGATATCTCTTTTATAAGAGAACGTTACAAGCTTGAAATTGCTTATGATGAATGTTATGGCTATGATATTGCAGAGGTTGAAGCACTTATTGCCAGTGGTAGAGAGAATGAACTTTTAGAGCATCTTATTGCAAAGTTTAAGCGACTTGAGCGGGAGTATGACTTTGTTTTATGTGAAGGTATTCGCAAATCTTTTCTCACAAGTACCATCTCTTATGATCTTAATGTCAAAATCGCGCAAAACTTTGGTGCACCCTACATTAACATCATCAGTGCAAAAGAAAAAAGTGTGCAGGAAATTTATGAAGAGGTTTTGATTGAGAATGAAAATATTATTTCTGCAGGATGCACTCATTTTGCTACCTTTGTTAATCGTGTCAGAGGGAGTGATTTCTCTGCACTGCAGACACTTTTTAATAAAACTGACTATACCATCTACATGTTACAAGAGAAAAAGGAACTCAATTTACCAACACTTGAAGATGTTATGGAGAGTTTAGAGGCAAAAAGTGTTGTACTGGATGTTCACGATCCGTTGCGTATTATTCGTGGCGTAAAGGTGGCAGCTCTCTCCCTTGATAATTTTTTAGAACATATACAAGAGGATGATTTGGTCATTGTTCCCGCTGATAGATCAGACATTATTTTAGGACTCTATGGCGCACTGCACTCTGTGAACTATCCAAGTATCTCTGCAATCGTTTTTCCTTTTGATATGAACATACACCCAAATATTCAAAAGCTCATAGATGGACTTGAAGGGTTTAAAGTGCCCATACTTTCAGTAGGGAGCGATACTTTTACAACTGCAAAAAACATTATGAAAGTGCACGCAAGACTACGAGTAAATTCAGAGAGGAAAATAGCACTCTCTCTTGGTCTCTTTAATGAAAGTGTTGCTGTAAAAGCGATAGAGGCTAAAATCGCAACAACCTATAGTGATATAATGACACCACAGATGTTTGAATATAAGCTCTTTGATATGGCACGGCACAATAAAAAGAGAATTGTACTGCCGGAATCTTCCGATGAGAGAATACTTCGTGCAGCTGAGATAATTCTTCGTCGTGATGTCGCTGAGATCATTTTTCTTGGTAATGCGGATGAACTGCGTGAGCGCTCTGGGCGACTTGGACTCAACCTCTCAAAAGCAGCAATTATCGATCATCTCAAATCGGAGTATATGGAAGAGTTTGTCAAGCTTTTTTATGAAAAGCGAAAGCACAAAGGGCTTACACTCGAAAAAGCGCGTGATGCTATGACACATTTAAGCTATTTTGCAACGATGATGGTTGAGTGCGGCTATGCAGACGGGATGGTCAGCGGTGCAGTGCACTCAACGGCAGATACAATGCGTCCGGCACTGCAGATAATTAAAACACGAGCAGATGTCTCTCTTGTCTCATCTGTTTTTTTTATGTGTTTTGAGACGAAGGTGCTTGTCTATGGAGATTGTGCCATCAATGAAGATCCAAATGCGCAGGAGCTAGCAGATATAGCTGTCGCTTCGGCTGATACTGCAAAAGCGTTTGGCATTACGCCAAAAGTTGCTATGCTTTCGTACTCCACAGGAGAGAGCGGGCATGGGGCTGATGTGGACAAGGTACGCGCTGCCACAGAGATACTCAAGAAAAAACGACCCGATCTGCTTGTAGAGGGACCGATTCAGTATGATGCTGCCATCAATAAAGAGGTAGCACGCATAAAACTGCCAAACTCAAAAGTGGCAGGGGAGGCAACTGTCTTTATCTTTCCGGATCTTAACACCGGTAACAACACCTATAAAGCGGTGCAGCGAAGCAGTGGAGCTATTGCCATTGGTCCTGTCATTCAGGGGCTTAAAAAACCGGTTAATGATTTAAGTCGTGGTTGTTTGGTCGAAGATATTGTAAATACCGTAGCCATTACAGCAATTCAAGCGGCACAGACAAAAGAGGTCTAATATGAAAATAGCCGTTATAAATGCAGGCAGCTCTTCACTAAAATGTAAACTCTTTGTAATGCCTGCTGGCGAGCTGTTGGCTGAGAAAGAGATTCAAAAAATAGGGGAGAGTACTTCGGCAATTTCCTCTCACGCAGAGGCGTTTGAAGCGTTGGGCATTGATTTTTCAGAGGTGGATGTTGTTGGGCACAGAGTTGTTCACGGCGGCGAAAAATTGCAACAAAGCGTGCTTATTGATGCTGCGGTTATAGAGACAATCAAGATGCTCATCCCACTTGCTCCTTTGCATAACCCTGCAAATCTACAAGGTATAGAGGCATTGCAAAAGAAGCTGCCAAAGATGCCGCAGATAGCTGTTTTTGATACTGCCTTTCACGCAACGATGCCAAAAGAGGCTTACATATATGCGCTGCCTTATAAGCTCTATGAAGAGCATGCCCTGCGTAGATACGGCTTTCATGGAACATCGCACAGCTACCTTACAAAAGAGGCGGCAAAAATCTTGGGTAAAAGTGTAGAGAGTGTCAATCTCATTACACTGCATCTTGGTAACGGTGCCTCTGCCTGTGCCGTCAAAAACGGCAAAAGCATAGATACGTCCATGGGATTTACCCCTTTGGAGGGCTTGGTTATGGGAACGCGATCCGGCGATATAGACCCAGAGATCGTACTCTTTTTACAAAGAGAACTTGGAATGAATGCAGAAGAAGTCGATATCATGCTCAATAAAGCATCCGGTTTAAAAGGAATCTGTGATGCAAATGATCTGCGTGAGATACTTTTGCGTGAGGATGATAAGGCAAAATTAGCTGTTGCTGTTATGGTGCGTCGTATTCAAAAATACATCGGTTCGTATATGGTTTTACTTGAGAATGTCGATGCTATTGTCTTTAGCGGAGGCATAGGAGAACACTCTGCTTCTGTGCGTGAGCAGGTAATGAACAACAGTATTTTAAAAAATATAAAATCATTAGTGATTCCAACAAATGAAGAGTTAGAAATTGCAAATGAGTGTTACAGGATTGGTAGAGTAACGCAATGCTTATGAGTATCTCAATTTGCTACTAATCCGCTTAGAAGCGTCTCAAAAAGAGTATCATACATATCTTCATAAATCTCTTCCACATCCATAAAACCATCAATAATAAGTGAAGATATGCCATGCATTGTCGCCCAGATAACTATGGCTTGTTTATAACTATCATCTTTTTTGAGAATGCCTTGTTTTTGACCATCTTCTATCGTTTTTTGAAGTGCTGCAAAGCCACTACAATCTTCATCTTTTATGCTGAGCAATTTTTCTCGTATATATGCATATTTTTTACCAAATAGGAGTCTGTAAAGATTTGGATTTCTCTTTGCAAATTCGATATATAGTTTCCCTGTCAAATAAAATTTATCAATTAATGTTTTGCTTTCATCATGTAGGTATTGTGTAGTTTCTGCATCAAACTTATCAAATCCGTTTTCTATAATAGTCTCAATGAGTGCATCTTTATTTTTAAAATGTTTATAAATTGCAGAGCGGGAAGTTCCTGTTGCATCTGAGAGTACTTTGAGTGTAAGCTTTTGTACATCCTCTTTAGCAATAAAGTCCATAGCGATAGTTATAAAATCTTCTTTAAGGTTGCCGTGATGGTAATCGTGTTTAATCATAATACAATTTTAGCATAATTTTAAAGTGAACAGTGATTACATTTAAGTTTTCTTATGTTAACATTGTTCACTTTAAACTTTTTAGGAGTATGTCATGAAAAAAAGTATTGCGTTTTTGTGTCTGTCTATGGCACTGTTAGCACAGAGTGGTGAAGAGATTGCAAAGCACTCTTATGAAAAAACATCTGGGTATCAAAGTAGCATATCAAAAACTACGATGATTTTGAAAAATGCTCAAGGAGATGAAAATATTAGAAAACTTGAGATGAAAAAACTTGAAGGAGAAGATGGTGATAGGTCTTTACTCATTTTTTTCTTTCCTAATGATTTAAAAGATACAAAACTCTTAAGTTATGAAGTGATAGGCGGTGATGATAAACAGTGGCTTTATCTACCAGCGCTTAAGAGAATAAAGCGCATTAGCTCACGCAATAAATCAGGATCTTTTATGGCAAGTGAATTCTCTTATGAAGATATCTCTTCACAAAACTATAAAAACTACTCTTACGGCTGTGAGCCTGAGAAAGTGTTAGTAGATGGTGTGGAATATTTTAAGCTCATAAGAGTACCAAAAGACAAAAACAGCGGCTATTCAAAACAGATAGTCTATATAGATACAAAAGAGTATTTGGCACGATTTGGAGACTATTTTGACAAGCAGGGACGACTCTTAAAAAAGATATATTTTTCAAACTATGTTCTTCTTGATGGTATTTACAGAGTGCATAAAATAGTGATACAAAACATTCAAAATAAAAAGGAGAGCATCCTTACTTGGGATGAAGATAAGATAAAAGCAGGACTGCATAAAAAAGATTTTTCTAAAAGAGTACTCAAATGAAAATAGTATTTTTATTTTTTTTGTTTGTAAGTTCTCTTGTAGCATATGAACATAAGTTTGAACTTGGTATTGATGGGGTGGGGTATAACAAATATGCTAATGAGACAGTTGCTAATGGCAGTGCAACGCTCTCTTTTTCAAACGATTTTTTTCAAACAGATGCAAAATTGGAGTTTCTTTACTCTTCAGAGTATAAAGAGAGAAGATACCTGCTTTTAAATGAACTCTATATTACAAAAGAGTTTGATGATTATGTTCTAAGTTTAGGGAAGAAAATAAAGTACTGGGGTGAGCTAGAGGGTTACAATGTGAGTGATATCTATAATCAAAAAAATTATCTAAAAGATCCTTTTGCCAAAACCGCAAAATATGGCACTATAGGAGCAGATATAACGCGTTACTTTGATGAGAACTCACTAGAACTTGGTGTAAAGTTTTATGAAGATGATATTACTTATCCACAAGATTCTACTCCTTACTCACCATTTCCCTTCACTTATGAAAAAAAACTACACTTAAGTGATAAACGCTATACCCCAACACTTTATCTAAATGCAACATTAGTGAGTGATGCGTATATTGACAGTGAAACTAAAGTGATATTTTTACATGGTTACGATACTAAGCGTGATATCATCTTTAATTCAACGCACTCATTGTCACAATATGCTTATAGGGTAAATAAAGCTCTTTTGCTCTCCCATATTATCTACTCAGACTTTATTTTTAAAACAGAATTTTCTTATACAGATGTGATAGATTATACCCCTATGAGTAACTATACACAGCTAGGTGTTGGTATTGAAAAAAGTTTTTATAACCTTAAAAAAACAGACATAACACTCTATACAGAGTATTATCGTTATATCTATGCAGATAACAAGAAAGTAAAAAATGTAGATATTTCTGAAGTTTATGATGATGATCTGTTTCTTGCACTAAGAATTAATTTTAATGATGTAAGAAGCAGTGAGTTAAAATTTGGTGTTTTAGAGGATTTGAGAAAAAATGAACGAATATTCAAAGCAGAGACACACTCTCGAGTATTTGATAGCTTTGTGCTTCATGCAGAGTATTTGCATGTAGTGAGCAATAATACAGATACTTTACTAAGTAAATTTGATGATTCATCCCGTTTTGTATTCGGCGTGAAGTATACATATTAAGGAGAGAAGATGCAAAAATATATAGATTTTTTACAAAGATATAACTACCTTATCATTATAGGGATTACAATCTTTGTAGCCTTACTCTCTCTTTCACTTAAAAATTTAGCTTATGAGGGAAGTTACAAGATATGGTTTGATAAAGATTCAAAAATCATCAAAGATTATGAAGCTTTTCGGAGTCGTTTTAGTGGGGATGATACTTTCATCGTCGCATTTAAAGATGAAAAAGGAATCTTTACACAAAAAGCAGTTAACACAATTATACGACTGACAAAAGAGTTCAAAAAGATAGAGGGAGTGCGAAAAGTTGACAGCCTCAGTAATTATCAATATATCAGCAGTGAAGATGATGATATCATAGTAGAAGATTTTTTATACGGCGATGAAAATCTTAGCCAAAAAAAACAACTCGCCCTCAAAGATAATCTTATCCTCAATCAGCTTATTTCAAAAGATGCAAAAACAACGATGCTTGCCCTTTCTTTGAGTGAAAAACTTGGAAGCGATGAAGCAGTCAATATTGCCGTGTTTAATAAACTTCAAACGCTTTTAAAAAAGGAAGCTAAACGCAGCGGGTATAAGTTTTATCTTACAGGTATTCCCGCAGTGACTGCCTCTTTGGTAACTATCTCTCAAGGCGATGCTATGATATTGATGCCCCTTGCCGTTGTAGTGGTTGTGACATTTTTATTTTTGATCTTTCGCTCTGTTTTAGGGATTTTAGTACCTTCTATTGTTGTGGTTTTTACTTTTTTAACAGTATTGAGTATTCAGGTGCTATTGGGCTACAAGCTTAATAATTTTACAGTAAATATTCCCTCTTTCATAACGGCTATAGCCATAGCAGATGCAATGCATCTCTATCTTGCATGGGTTTATTACAAACTTAAAGGCAAAAAAACAAAAGAGGCTCTTACGCAAGCTCTTAGCTCAAATTTTGTACCGATGGCATTGACATCGTTTACCACAGCAGTAGGATTTGCAACGCTTGGACAGAGTGCCATTGAACCCATCGCTACTTTGGGGATTGCCATTACAAGTGGGGCAGTTTTGGCATTTATTTTAACTGTTACTCTTGTCCCTGTAATAGTGTTGACTCGCAAAGAGGAGTATAAAGTTACACCAGTAAAGATTATCAATCTTACACATGTACAAGGTTATGGAGCTTTCATTAAACGCAATGACAAAAAAATTGTTTTGAGTTTTTTTATTGTGATGGTTGTTGTTTCACTTGGGCTTTTTAAATTAAAAGTGGATAGTAACTCCATAAAATACTTTGCAAAAGATACCGTTGTACGAAGTGGTGCGGATTTTGTAGAGAAAAATTTAACAGGAAGTATGCGTTATGAGATTATCCTTGATTCACAAAAGAAAGAAGGTGTAAAAGATCCTCGATTTTTGCAAACTATAGTCGTATTTGAAAAGGCTTTCAAGAAGCATTTTGCCAATGTCAGATTTACAACTTCACTCAAAGATATTGTGGTCAGAATGCAAAAAGTAATCAATCCTGATGCAAAAAGCACTATCCCAAAAGATAAAAATCTTGTAGCACAGTATCTGCTGCTCTACTCGATGAGCTTGCCTCAGGGGATGGAACTCAATGACAAGATAGACACGCAAGAGAGATACCTGCGTTTAACTATCAACACAAATATAGTAGATACCTCAAAAGACTTGTCAATGATAAAGTGGATAAAAAATTACTTTAAAACAAAAACGCCATACCGTGCTGATGTACAGGGACAAACTGCCATCTTTGCCTATATGCAGTCAAGTGTGACAGATACTTTGATATATTCCATCTCTATGACTCTGGCTATTGTTGCTTTGACAATGCTGCTTATCTTTAGAAATCTAAAAATGCTATGGCTCTTTTTAGTGCCAAATATCGCACCTATCATAATCGTAGGCGGTGTGATGGGACTTCTTGGCATCAGTGTAGATATCGGTGTGGCAATCTCGGCTGCGGTGATATTGGGCATTGCAGTTGATGATACTATCCACTTTTTTAGTAAATATTTTGAGTCCATAAAAGTAAGAGGATTTGAGGAGACAATAGACTACATCGTAAGTCATAGTGGAAATGCCATGATACTTACAACGCTCATCCTCTCTTTTACATTTGCTATTTTTGGAGTGAGCAGTTTTGTGCCGAATGTGAATTTTGCCATTGTAACAGTCAGTGCTTTAAATATTGCACTTTTATTTGATTTGGTGTTGTTGCCGGCATTACTGAGTTTATATTTTAAAAAACAAAAGGAGACAAAGATGTGAAAAATTAAGTGGGAAAGTTGTTTAGAACGTAATTAGTTACTTTTAATTCAGAAGTTATAAGTCGTTTTTAGAGTATCTAAAAACCCCTAAAATAGGGGTTTAGAGCGGTTTTAGAGAGGTGTTACGTTCTCAGCTTGTGGGCCTTTTTGACCTTCACCGATCTCAAATGTTACTCTTTGACCTTCTGCTAGAGAAACTCTTCCACCATTTGGATTGTTTACTTGACGGAAATGTACGAATACATCACTCCCACCGTTGTCTTGTTGAATAAAACCATAACCTTTTTCGTCATTGAACCATTTAACTGATCCGTCCATTAATTGTGCCATTTTATAGCCTTGTATATAAATTTGTGTAAAAATTGGAGAAGTCTTTAGGAGGTTTTAACACTGGTAGAGCAAAAATCACACTAAAGATGAATTCACGCCTCATCTTTCACTTGGCAACAGTATATCGCAATAAACATAAAAAACCAACCTTTTTTAAAGAAATGTTGAAATTCTTTTGCTTTAATAAATATTTCATTATAATTGCACAATTAATTGCAAGGATAGAGATTTGAGCATCTACAGAGAATATGACATTCGTGGTATATATGAAAAAGAGTTAAACAAAGAGAGTGTTACAAAAATAGGCTACGCACTTGCCTCAAAGATAGATGGAGAGTATGTGGCAGTTGGCTATGATGCACGTTCTCATTCGCCGATTCTTTTTGAGTATCTTGTTGCAGGGTTGAATGCCGGTGGGAAAAAGGTGCTTGATATGGGGCTTGTGCCTACGCCTGTGAACTATTTTGCAAATTATCAGGAGTGGGATGGCATTACACCGAGTGGTTCGGTGATGATTACAGGTTCACACAATCCAAGTGAATATAATGGTTTTAAGATAACAATCAATCAAGCGCCTTTCTTTGGTGAAGATATCTATGCGCTTGGTCGTGAGTGTGAAGCGATGGCAATGCCGCCAAAAGTAGAGAGAATGGTTACAAAGATAGATGCCAAAGAGCGTTACATCGACTTTATGGTTAATGAATTTGCACATTTAAAAGCAATGCCTACAAAAATTGTCTATGATTGCGGTAATGGCGTTGGCGGTGTAGTATTACCGGAAATCTTTGAGAAGTTAGAGCTCAATGCAAAAGGGCTGTATGTTGAGCCAGATGGAACTTTTCCAAATCACCATCCAGATCCTTCTGTAGAGAAAAATCTTGCCGATGTCAAAGCACTCTTGGAAAAAGAGGGCGATATCGCTTTTGCGTATGACGGAGATGCTGATCGTATAGCAGTGCTTACACATAAAAACAACATCAAAGGTGATATGATGGCATTGTTGTTTGCTATGAAGATGGATGCACCGACTGTTGTCGGCGAGGTAAAATGTTCGCAAGTGATGTACGATGAACTTGAACGCCGTGGTGCAAAAGCTGTGATGTATAAAACAGGACACTCAAATCTTAAAGTGAAGATGAAAGAGATCGGTGCTGATTTGGCATGCGAAGTAAGTGGGCATGTTTTTTTTAAAAATCGTTACTTTGGTTACGATGATGCAATCTATGCGACACTGCGAATGTTAGAGCTTATTCAAGATGGTATTGATCTTGATGCAGAGCTTGCAAAACTGCCGCAGGTATTCTCTACTGAGGAGATAAAAGTAGAGACTACAGAGGCCGAGAAGTTTAAGATTATTGAAAAAGTAAAAGAACTTCTACAAAATCCGCCGGTAGATTTTCCGGCTGTTAACGACATTATTGATGTAGATGGTGTGCGAATTAACTTTGAAAAAGGGTGGGGGCTTGTTCGCGCTTCTAATACTACTCCGGTTTTAGTAACGCGTTTTGAATCGATCGATAAAGATGAGGCGCTTGTGTATGAAGAAGCAATCAACAAGCTTATAGTTCAAGCAAAAAGTATGCTGGTGTAATTTTAGAGAGTGGGTGTAATGAAATATTTATCTGTTTTTGTTGTATTTATATTGGTTTTTTTTATGATTGCTTGTAATAATTCTCATGAAAACAAAAAAGTAAGACTCATGGGTGAGAGTGCAAAGGTTGTGAATCCTAATCGTATGGAATTTTTAGCAAACGATAAGAATAAAGAGCGACAAAACAGAGTTGCTCTTTCAAAAATTGAAGCAGATACAAAGATTAAAATAGCCCAAATAGATTCAAAAAATCAGCTTACTATTGCAAAACTTAATGCAGATGTGAAGAAAAAAATAGCTGAATCCAATGCAGCAACAAAGATACAAACAACACAACTTGAATTAAAAGTCAGAGAAGAAAATCAACGTTATATGATTTATATTGCCATCGTAGTTATTCTGCTTTTAATAATTGCGCTTATTTTGCTCTATTTTAATAGCAAAAAAAATAGAGAGTTTCAACGAAAACTACAAGAAGAAAAACTCAAACATGAGCAGTTTTTGCGAGAAAAAGAGCTAGAAGAGCAGCGTTTTCACAAGATTATGGAGTTGGCTGCTGCTGGAAAACTGCCTAAATCTATAGAAAAAGATGTTGTTCTCTCTATTTCACAATCTAAAAATAATATTATTGATAATAAACAATAGTTAAAGGAAGTTTTATGTTATTTTATCTTGCTCTCTTCTTCGCATTTTTGTACTTTAAAATTGCCCGTGTTTACAAAAAAGAAGAAAAATCAAACCTCAATATGCTCATTCAAAATGTCATCGTATTAGCTGCTGTAATAGCACTTTTTGTATATGGTTTTATGCATAAACCTTGGTATATTGTTCTTCTTGTCTCTTTTGTCTTTTTTATAATGGCTTCTCTGCTGGTCTCGACTGTACAGCTTGGTATTTTTGTCGATGGAAAACCGATACTTAAAGTGAGCCATCTTTATAAAATGTCAGCTTTTTTAGGTATGTTTATAGCTTTTATAGATGTTACCTTATGGGGTGTTTAATTCTAAATAAGGTATAATTCTTTAATTTATATAAAGGATTTTTCCAAAATGAAAACCCATACTCTTTTAATGCCGCTTGATATGCACCTGCACCTGCGTGACGGTGTAATGCTTGAAAATATTGCACCTCTCTCTGCCTACTCTTTTAGTGGAGCTGTTGTTATGCCAAACCTCGTACCTCCTGTTACAAGTAAAGAGGATGTGCTTGCTTATAAAGAGCGTATTATGGCTGCTGTGCCAAATGACTATTTTGAGCCCTATATGACACTTTTTTATAAAAATTATGATAGAAGTTTTTTGAATGATATAGCAGAAAATATTACTGCTGTTAAGCTTTATCCTGCAGGTATTACAACAAATTCAGATGGTGGTGTGAGTTCATTTGACATCGAAGAGATGCGACCGACACTTGAAGCTATGAGTGAACTAGGACTTCCTTTGTGTGTACATGGCGAGACAGATGGTTTTGTGATGGACAGAGAAGCGGAATTTATGAGTATTTATGAACTTTTAGCGAAAAATTTTCCTGATCTCAAAATTATTATGGAACACATTACTACTAAAGCAGCAGTTGATATGCTCGATAAATATCCAAATCTTTATGCAACAATTACAGTCCATCATTTGCTTTTAACACTCGATGACGTCATCGGAGGAATGATGATGCCGCACCATTTTTGTAAGCCGATTGCAAAACGTCCTGAAGATTTAGATGCACTTTTAAGTATTGCGCTTGAAGCACATCCAAAAGTCATGTTTGGAAGCGATTCTGCGCCGCATCCAAGAAGTAAAAAAGAGTCATGCGGCTGTGCAGCAGGTGTTTTTACCGCACCTATTGCTCTGCAGCTTCTGTGTGAGATATTTGAACAGTTTGACAAGCTGGATAATCTGCAGGCATTTGTCTCTGATAATGCGCAGAATATTTATGGAATTTGTCCGGAATTCAAAGAGGTGACTTTGGAAAAACGTCCTTTTGTTGTCCCTGAGAGTTATTCAAATGTAGTGCCTTTATATGCGGGTGAAACAATCAACTGGGCTATTGAGAGTGTCGATTAAAATTCTGCTCTTAGAAGATGACCTTCTCTTTGGTGAAACAGTTGTTGATTTGCTTGAAGACGAAGGTTATGAAGTCAGCCACTCTACTAATGGTCAAGATGCACTTGATGCTATTTATGAAGATAAGTTTGACCTCTACCTTTTAGATATAAATGTCCCTCTTATAAACGGACTCTCTCTTTTAAAAGAGCTGCGTGAGGCAGAAGATGCTACTCCCGCAATTTTTTTAACCTCACGCAAAGACAGAGAGAGCCTTGAAGAGGGATTTGTCAATGGCGGGGATGATTATATTACCAAACCTTTTGATATGGATGAGATGCTGCTTCGCGTCAAAGCAGTGCTTCGGCGAAGTAGAAAAATTGAGTCTAAACGCATCGGTGATTTTTCTTATGATGAGGTGCATAAGACTATACATTATAAAGATGAAACCCTGCTTCTTTCGCAAAAAGAGTATGGACTTTTACTGCTCTTTTTAAAACATTACAACGAAGTTCTGCCAAAAGAGCTTATTATTGATACTTTGTGGAGTAGTGCTGAGGGCGGCAGTGACGGTGCGCTGCGTGTTTACATAAATCGTCTCAAACAACTTTTGCCAACACTTACAATAGAAAACGTACGGGGCATAGGGTATAAACTTGTTTCGTAATCTCCGCATTAACATTTTTATCTTTTATTTTTTAACTGTAATTGCATTTTTACTGCTTTTATATTACTCTTTAGAAATTTTAGCTATTACAAATCTCTTTCTTTTATGTGTTGTGCTTCTCTCGTTGGTTATTCTCTCAGCCGTTTTTATATCTAAACTCGCAGTTGATCCGCTTGGGGAGTATGTAAAAAATCTTCAAGCTCTTTCGAAAGAGACTCTCCATGAACTCAATCTCCCAATCAGTACGATAACGACAAATACACAGATGCTGCAAAAAAACCTTCAAGATACAAAAAACATTAAACGCACAGAACGTATTGAGAGTGCCTGTGAGATGTTGCAGCAACGCTACAATGAGCTTGATTATCTCATTAGAATGCAGTCAAAACAGAAGATAAAAGAGTATTTTTCACTAGATGAACTTGTAGAAAACAGAGTAGCATTCATGCAAAAAATATATCCACAAATAAATTTTCATATGACATTATCCAAATGTGAACTCTATATAGATAAAATTGGATTGTCCAAAGTCATTGACAACCTTATTGACAATGGGGTAAAATACTCTCTTAATTCAAAAAATATAGATATTACAATAGAGAATAATATGCTGATGATTCAAGATTACGGCATTGGTATGGATGAAGTTCAACTTTTAACAATATTTGACAACTATTATCAAATTAACAGTGAAATGAAGGGTTTTGGCATAGGTTTATCTATGGTAAAACGCTTTTGTGATGAAAACAACATTGAACTCATTTTTGATTCTGTACCAAAGAGCGGAACAACAGTAAAATTAAAATTTAAATAGGAACAATAATGGAAACAACAAGTTCAATGATATCATACGCAGAAACAGCACTTGACTGGGGAGTAATGGGAACATTAGGGCTCATGAGTGTTGTGACGCTTTGGCTTTTTATTGAGAGAATGATGTTTTATAAAGGTGTACGCATAGAAGATTATAAACATCGCGACAATCTAGAACTGGACTTGACAGACAATATAGGTATAATCAGTGCTATTGGTTCTAATGCCCCCTATGTCGGTCTTTTGGGTACAGTTGTAGGGATTATGATTACCTTTTACTCTCTTGGTGATATCGGTGCAGTAGATGCAAAGAAAATTATGATGGGACTTGCTCTTGCACTTAAAGCAACAGCTACAGGGCTTCTTGTAGCGATGCCGGCGATAGTAGCCTATACAATAGTTTTGAGAAAAGTGGAACGTATACTTACAAAATTTGATGTGGCAGCAGAAGAAGCTAAATAATGTCAAAATGTAAAAAGAATTTTAAGCGTTTTGATCAGATAAATGTCATTCCGTTCATCGATATTATGCTTGTTCTGCTTGTTATGGTTTTAACAACGGCCACTTTTATCAAGCAGGGTGTCATACCCGTTAATCTTCCA
>FPHK01000005.1_pt1 | contig 28770 bp, 29 predicted proteins | sample 1057251 | NCBI WGS metagenome assembly FPHK01 (sample SAMEA4473311, study PRJEB15554) | hydrothermal vent metagenome | biome: marine basaltic hydrothermal vent biome; feature: marine hydrothermal vent; material: water | place: Pacific Ocean | collected 2011-06-14/2011-07-23 | depth 1155 m
TGAATATCGCCAAATGCACGAGAGACCGATGCCGGTTTATCTATCATCTTTATAAAATGACTCATATCCAAAAATCCACGTGCACCCGCTTGAATCTTGCCATTGTTGGCACTTTTAATAAGCGGTGGCAACCAACCAAGTTCAAGCCCACCTCCATTAATGACAAGCAGATCAGCACGGCGTAATTTTGAAAGCAGTGAAGGTTTTGGAACGATAAAGTGCGGATCGTACTTAGAGCTTCCAAGCACTACCACATGAACATTATCCCCTCCAATTTTTTTCGCTACAGCTCCCATAGTTGCGTAGGTTGTATCGACATTGAGTGTGGCAAAAAGTGAACTTGCCATGAGTAAAACTGTTAAAAATATTTTTTTCATCTCTCTTCTCCTTAATATGCGTGAGCGCCATGCGCACCTGTTGCAATGTTGAGTGTCAACATCGTTGTGTCTATATCTTTTCTTTGTCCGGCTATTACTTTTGTTCTATCGTGAGAGTATTCAACTCTTAAACGAGAAAATGGAAACGGCTTATACTGCAACATCGCCGTTGTTTTATCAAGTCCGCTTGTATCAATACCGCTGTAAGCACTTAAATCTGTCTCATTTTTTGTGATCTTTTCATAACGCACACCACCACTGAAATTATTGTTGTACTGATAGACGAGTTGCGTATAAAAACCAGCTTGCTTATCTGTTGAATTCACAGTTGCATTCGTATCTTTATTGCGCTGTAAATATTCACTCTGCCATATTAAAGCACTGTAACTGCCAAGCTGATCTCTAAAGGTCAGATCAACCCCGTAAACATCACTGTCTTTACTCAGATCTGTCTTACCGTGAGCATAGCTCACTCCACCTAAAACGGAGAGATCATCCGTTAAATCAAGACTCGATTTAAGATAACCTACATAGAGATTGTTTTTTTCTACATCCCCAAAACTTCTGTCGTTTGTACCCTGCATCGCATCGACACCTGCCATAATGTAGGTATCTGTCGGTGCTACCCATTGAAGCTGTAAGCCCGGATCACTGATCATATCCGGTCCAAAAAGCGCCTTATAGATAATAGGCTGCTCGTCAAAATTCCATGCGTGCTGGTGTTTCTCGTTTATACGCCCAAAAGCACTTCTAAATTTTCCGGCTTTAACGCGCAAACCTGCCGGCAGGCTTGTTGTAGTAACATACGCCTCCTCTATCTCAAACTCATCTGGATGGAGATGAAAAATTGCAAAGGCTTCAAAGTAAGGATCAACCATCGAGTGCATCGCCACCTCTGCATAATTGAGATTAAAACCTCGATCTTTATTAAACGGCAACTCAGCATCTCCTGCATCTATAAAACCGGGCATAGCAAAGTTTTCATACTCACTGTTTTTGACATTTCGCCCAACTGCCGACATATTTAAAATGAGTGCAATATCTGGTAGGTAGGCATTTTGAGAAAAGCTTGATGATGTATCTTTTGCATAGGCAGCATCAAGTGCCGCACTCTCTTTTTGTGCATCTTTCTTCTCTAATAGATCTACTTTTTTCAGTAACTTCTGTGTTGTTTTTTGTTGCTCTTGCAACTGTGCCTTTAAGGCATCCAATTCACTATCTGCCAGCAATGAAGCTGCAGCAAACAGCGATAAAAATGTTAATTTTTTAGACATTATTATCCTCTTTCTATTTTATTTTTTAAATTAGTTTGTTTATTTTTGAATATTAAGAGAATTGCGGAGGTGCTCTTGCTGTAAGTCTGATTTGTGCAGCACTTGCAATAAGATTTGATAGCGCTGTAATAGGGGTCTGCGCTTGCAGTATAATATCTTGAATATAGAGTGTATCAACAGGAGTGTCTGCGTGAGAGAGATTTGACTGAATCGTACAGATTTGACAATCATTATGCTGTTTAAGATCATTATGATGGTGCATACTGCCAAGCAGCATTGCAAATACAAAAACAATACTAAAGTATTTTCTCAGCCATTTTTTAATCATACACAATTATAACACTATTTGGTAATAATTATCAATCTTTTTTCAATAAATATATTTTCAAAGCCATAGGCGTCTTTAATATAGTCAAAGGTTTTGGGTGTATACAAAAATACGTGTGTCGGATCATTTTTATAGTACCAAGATGCAAAGTCAATCTTTTCATCATAGACATCCGTCATTAAGTAGAGTTTACCGCCCTCACGCAGCATCTCATGCAACTGCGAAAACTCTTTTTTTGGTTGGTAAAAATGTTCTATCACTTCACACGATGCAATGTAGTCATACTGCTGCGTGAGTAGTTTTGGCTCATTATGGAAATAGGGATCATAGGCTTTGATGTCATAATCGTGTTCACGCAACACTGTGGAGATAATGGCAGAAGTCCCTGCCCCAAAATCAAGCCCTTTATCCTCTTTTGAGAAATCGTTTAGGATATTGGAAGTAATTGGTGCGACAAAGTTTCTATAGCCCTTATCCTCCGTATCGTCATCATGGAGTTCATAGCGCTCTTTTTCTGCATCTGCATCCGGAAGATCATCTCTATGCACAAAGATTCCTTTACATCTAGGACATCTATAATATCGCTGTGTATCTTCATAAAATTTTTCTGCGTAACTTTCACATAATGGGCAAACTTGTTTCATAGAGTAATCTTAGCGTATCAACCATTGATAAGCAATAAAAAGATAAAATCCCATTATTATTAGCGTTTTATAAGGAATATTCTTGTTAAATCTACCAAATTTTTTAGCATCACTGCGCATTATACTTGCACCATTGATGTTTTGGGTTATTTTAAACCCGCAGGTCTTTACAGATAACGGCTTTGACATTACATGGAACTACTATTTTGCTTCCTTGCTCTTTGTGCTCGCCTCTGTTACGGATTTTTTTGACGGTTACATCGCACGACAGTGGAATCAGATGACACTCCTTGGTGCTATTATAGACCCGCTTGCAGATAAGATGCTCACACTCGCTGCCTTTTTAGGGCTTATGGTTGTTGGCGAAGCTTCGGCATGGGCTATTTACATCATCATCGTGCGTGAGCTTTTTATTACCGGCATACGCACAGTAGCTGTGAGCGAAGGTGTCAGCGTAAAAGCAAGCTGGGCAGGAAAAGTAAAAACAGTAGCACAGATGATAGCCATCGGTTTTTTACTGATGCGCTGGCCTTTTGGCGATGCCCTGCTTTGGTTTGCCGTATTTTTAACGGTTTACTCCGGACTTGAATATCTTTGGGGCTTTAGAAAAGCACTTTTAAAGGATGAGATTTAATGGGTTACTTGGTTTCACTTCTAGTCCTCTCAGGATTAATATTTTTTCACGAGCTTGGTCACTTTACAGCAGCACGATTGATGGGTGTTTATGTAGAGGTTTTTAGCATCGGTTTTGGAAAGCGTCTCTTTACATTCAAAGCTTTTAACACAGAGTGGAGTATCTCGGCTATTCCCGTAGGCGGCTATGTGCGCATGAAAGGGCAAGACGATACAGATCCGAGTAAAAAGGTCTATACACCTGACAGCTACAACTCAAAAACACCGCTACAGCGTATCTTCATCCTTGCAGCAGGACCACTTGCAAACTTTGTTTTGGCATTTTTACTCTACTTTGCCATTGCCATGGGAAATCCCGCTGCACTCGCACCAGTTGTCGGTGAGGTTGTAAAAGACTCCCCTGCCTATGTTGCAGGACTGGAGTCAAATGACACTATTCTCTCTATCAATGGCAAAAAGATAGCGACATGGAAAGAGATGGCAACGCTCATCAAAGAGTCAGAAGGTGCAATCGCGCTTGAAGTCGATAGAAAAGGGTATCTTAAACTCATAACGCTCACACCAAAGTTGCAAGATGCAAAAAATATGTATGGTGAAGCTGTAAAACGTAAGATGATAGGCATCTCTGCAGCCGGTATTATGAAAAAACAACAAATGGATTTATTGCAAAAACTTGCCTATGCAACGGATCAAACAGTTTTCTCTTCAACACTTATTTTTACAGGTCTAAAAAAACTCATTGTAGGGGATGTACCTGCTAGTGAGATGGGCGGTGTGATAAGCATCGTAAAACTCACATCCGATGCAACAGATGCAGGCTGGATGAGCGTACTCTTTTTTGCAGCACTAATCAGCGTTAACTTGGGAGTGCTTAATCTCCTGCCTATTCCTGCACTCGATGGCGGGCATATTATGTTCAATCTTTATGAGTTGCTCTTTCGCCGCGAACCAAGTGAAAAGATACTTGTAAATCTCACTATTGCCGGCTGGGTCATTCTTTTTGGACTCATGGGGCTTGGGCTTTTTAATGACATAAACAGACTAATGGGACAAGGATAAAATATGAATCAAACAGAATATAAATTATATATAGATGATGTAATACGACGCGTAGAGGCAGCACGACTTAAAATGAGTCAACACCACATTGTGAAAATTGTAGCAGTAAGCAAATATTCTCAGGCAGAAGATATTGAAAAACTCTATCGTATCGGGCAGCGTGCTTTTGGAGAGAATAAAGTACAGGACTTAGAGAAAAAAGCAGCAGAGCTTGAAGATCTACCGCTTGAGTGGCACTTTATCGGCAACTTGCAGAAGAACAAAATAAACAAACTCCTTGAGATAAATCCATCGCTCTTTCAAGGACTTGATTCACTAGAACTTGCACATGAACTGCAAAAACGACTTGCAGTGCGTGATATGAAACTCGATTGTCTCTTGCAGATCAATGCTGCTAAAGAAGAATCAAAGCACGGTGTGATGCCAGAAGATGCGATTGCAATATACAAAGAGATTCAAAAAGAGTGTCCAAATATCAACTTAAAAGGCGTTATGAGCATTGGTGCACACAGCGATGATAAAACAGTTGTTCGTAAAAGCTTTGAAATTACGCACGCAATCTATAAACAGCTTGAAGGTGCTACAATCTGTTCTATGGGAATGAGCGGTGATTTTGAGCTAGCCATAGAGTGTGGTTCAAATATGATACGTCTTGGTTCTATACTCTTTCCGTCATAAATAAAAAGAAATCTTAAACTATTAAAGTAATTTTACTTATTTTATTACCTTATAATAATTATTAGATAGAATTTCATCAAATTATTATAAGGAACATAATTATGAAAAAAACTATTCTTATGGATAAATATCCTGTATTTTCTCTGGAAATAGCAAAAAGTGAAACAACATTTACAACAGTTTCAGAGATCATGACTTATCTAAAAGATAAAATTGACAATCATCCTATCGCAATATTCATAGCTCTTTTTAACCACTATGAACATACTGCAAACCTTAAAGACGGTGTAATCAATCCAGATATCAAAGATGCACAAAACCTTATTTTCTGTTTTGGAAAACAACTTCCAAATACAAAGATCTTAGCAGCACGTCCAAGAAGTTTTGGTGTATGTGAACTGCAAGACTCTTTTGTGATTGACTTTTTAGAAGCACCAAACGAGCAACTTCATAAAGTTATGGAAGATTGGGCTAAATCAGTAGCCAATAAGTAAGAGGAAATCTCTTACTTATAATAAAATTTACTGCAGTACTTTTCTTGCATTAATTGGCTGTACCGGTCGATTGTTTGGATGGTGCAAAGTATGTAAAAACTCATTTACCTCATCTTGTGAAACCTCTGAATAATCCTTAAGAACAAACCAGCGTACACCTTCAGAACATGGTGGTGTCGTAAGAGAACCATCAAATCTATAGTACGCTTTATCTTTTGGTAAAAGAGCATTAATCATCTCTGCAGGAAGACCACATGCAACTTTTTCGCCTGCTTTATGTGGCATTTTTTTCCAGATTTTATTGATTATGGCATTCTCTTTTCCATTTTCAAACATAACAGCGACAACTGCCAAAGTACCATCTTTTGCTTGATGCACAAAGTGCGCCTCTAGTGGAAAGTTTTTACCGTCTATCTGATTTTCACTTGGTGTATGGAAATGAAACTGCTTAAGCTCAAACTCTTTGCCATCTATTTTTATAAAACTGCCCGGTTTAATGTTTACCTGCACACTGTGACCATTGTTAATGACAGAAGCGGCACTTGTCGTGTAGTGGAAATTAATTGGAGCAAGACCTTTTGTCTCTACAATAATATCTTTGTTGATATTAATAGGAGACTGGGAACCTCCAAGCTTACACTCTGCATATTTTGGATCTAAATCACCCCAGTGTGCAGGATCATTATGTCCCGTATATCCCCAATGTGAATGATGCACACCCCCAAAAAGTGAACTTGCAAGAAGCAAACTGCTCAATAGTGTTTTATTGAATTTCATTTTTATCCTTCATTGTAAAATTAGATTTCATAATAATATTATTCTTATTATATATGGTTTAAATATAATTTTCAATGATGTTTAAATCGCACCGCGTTACTTTTTGGATTGGCTATAAGCTCTTGCTGATAGGCAATCATCTTGTGAAACGGTTGTAAGAAATCTGCAAGCTCTGCGTGAGAGAGTTCTTCTATGCCGTGATTATTCAGTAGTTCCAAGACAACATGCGTGGACTCTATCGTCGAGAGATAGCGTTCATCCGGCTGCACTTTAATCTGATACTGAGAAGTTTTTTGCGTTGTAAAGCTCATATGTTTGAGTTTTTGCAGATTTGTACTTTGCGTGAAGATCTTTTTTGTACATGCCCATGTCGAGTCTATCAAAAAAATAGCCAACGGTTTTGCACCACTCTTAGGATTCTCATACGTAAGATTGAGTGCATCATCAGAAGGAAAGAGAATATAGCTCTCATGTGTTGCAATAATCTCATTTATTCTGCTGTTGTTGCTAAAATCTATGCCGATGAACAGTTCAGAGTTTGGCAGACTTTGATGCGTAAAATGCCCCGTATTATTTTTTACCTTCTTAAACTCTTTTGGATGCATCAAGATAACAAATTTTGTTTTTGTATCAATATGCGTAAAATAGCTGCACATACAAGAACTTTTTGGTCTATAACATTTGTAACACTTCTCTCTATCGCCGTAGTAAGTTTTCATAAACAAAATTATAGTAAAATATTCTTATGAATAATAACAAATACGATCTTATTGTTATTGGAAGCGGCGCGGCAGGCATTATTGCCGCTATTGTCGCTGCGCGTAACAACAAAAAAGTTCTTCTACTTGAAAAGCTCTCTAGTATTGCTGCTAAGTTAAAAGCAACGGGCGGCGGCAGGTGTAATGTGACAAATACGCTGAGCAATGAAGATTTTATGGCACGCTTTGGCAAAAACGGCCGCTTTATGCAGGATGCACTGCGTGAGTTTGATCATCACAAACTCGTTGCATTTTTAAAAGAGATTGGCATTGATACCCATGCACCTGATGGTTTTCGCGTCTTTCCCACTTCACACTCCTCTGCTACTATCATTGAAGGATTGCAAAAAGAGATGCTTCGCTTGGGTGTTACGATTCTCTGCAAACAAAAGGTTACAAGACTCCTCTCAACGGGCAGACATATAGATGGCGTAAAAACTGAAAATGAAGTTTTTTATGCACCCAATGTCATTGTTGCAACCGGCGGTATGGGCTACCCTGTTTTGGGTGCAGAGGGCGATGGCTACAATCTTGCCAGTGAACTCGGGCATAAGGTTACAGAACTCTCACCTGCCATGATGCCACTTAAGACAAAAGAGGAGTGGGTGAAGAACTGTCGCGCGGACACCATTGCAAAGGTGGAGCTGCGTGTAGCACTCAAAAAGCATAAAAATCTTCGTGCAAAAGGGGATCTTATCTTTACAAACAGCGGCATACGAGGGCCTGTTGTGCTCGATTTTGCCAGAGAGGTCACGCCACTGCTAAAAAAATATGGAGAAGTTCCTCTGCTTTTAAATCTTACAAAAGGGATGAATGAAGAGGAGATACGCAAACATTTTAAGAAGTATGAACAAAAGAGTAAAAATATGATCGAACTGATGCAGAGACTCCTGCCTGAGCCGCTCTCACGCGAGCTTTGCAAGCTTGCCGATGTCGATTGCAAACTCAAGTATAAAAAAGTAGAAGGCAAAAAACGAGACAGACTCATAACTCTGCTTGCGTGGACACCGCTGACGGTAACAGGGCATGACGGCTTTCGTCTTGCCATGATTACCCGCGGCGGTATCAGCCTCAAAGAGATAAACCCAAAAACAATGCAGAGCAAACTCATCGATGGTCTCTATTTTTGTGGAGAGATTATGAATCTTGATGGTCCTTGCGGAGGATATAATCTGCAGTGGAGTTTTGCCAGTGGATACTTGGCAGGACAACTCTATAGCTGAAAATAACGAATAGAAGCAAAGCCGTAAGCACCCACTTCTGCAACGGCATCGACCTGCTCCTGCGTGAGAATACCTCCAAGCGCAAAAACTTTAATGTCTGTCATACCGATAATCTCACGCAGATCATCCACACCTTTTGGATCGCCTTTATCCGGTGTTGCAAAAATTGGACTGTAAGTGATATAATCAGCACCCATCGCTTCGGCGATATGCACTTCATCATGCGTATGCGTCGAGATAACAACTTCCAAGCCCAACTCTTTTGCCTCAGGAATCGCATCAAACTGCTGCGATGTCAAATGCACACCCGTTGCACCAAGTTTAGCAGCTAAGTTATAATTTTGATGCAAAAAACACTTCATATCTTTGAAGTTCTTGCACATCTCTATAAATTCCGCCGCATAGAGATCATAATTTTTTTCCTCTTTGTTACGATAGAGCGCAAAATCAGGCATATATTTTCGTAGCTGCATATAAGAAGGAGAGGGAGTAATGAGATACTTTTTCATCCCTACTTTCTCATCAATGGATTTGTAAAGTCTATATGCTTTACATCCACCCCTTTTTCATAACGCTCAGCCATTGCATCAACATGGTATTTAAGTCTGTCTAAGAGGTAGAGTTCAGGTTGTGTATATTTACTGCGTGAGGCTTCTATAAAGTTTTGTAAAAACTCCAAAGCCTCCTCTTCGCTTGCAAAATTCAAAGAAGCGATGATCTTCTCTATCTCCTCATACTCATCACCGCATGCAGATAAAAAATCATAGCTCAAATCCATCGTTTTAAGATTATGATGTGCCTTAGAAAAAGCAAAATGGTTATAGAGCATACACCCTACAAAATACTCAATATCCGAAGGCTCAAACTCAGAGTACTGATTTGATTCATCTGCAAAATGTTTATGCCAAATATCCAATACTTTTTGAATTCTCTCATCCATTATGCTTCCTCTTTTTGTTTTTCGAATTATACAAAAATAATGCTATACTTAGCTTATTATGATTGAGCTAAAGAGTACGCCGAATAAAACTTTAAATATCTTTTTAAAAGAGACGAACAAAGCACTCTCTAAAGTGCTTGAAAACATCTCCGCTACAGAGTTGGCACAGCTTGGTAAAGCACCAAAAGATCTCGGTGAGCTGCTGAGTTCATTTTTTAAAAACGGTGCAGCTACGAACTCGCAACAAAACCAAGCTCTGCTAAATCTCTTAAAAAACAACCCGACATTTCAAGAACTCTCTAATGTAAACACAACGCTAAAATCACTGCTAAAATCACTTAGCACCATGAAAGAACCGCTGCCACAGATGCAAAAGCTCAAAACAACACTCCAATTACTTACACACGATATGCAAAAAATGGAGGCACAGGAGCTTAAAAACAGAGTGCAGAACTCTGGCGTGTTTTTAGAATCAAAACTCAAAAATGCTCCGCAACTCAAAGAAGCACTCACGCATGATCTCAAAGCGCAACTGCTCCAAGTAAAAGAGGAGTTACAAAACGCAAATATCCCTCAAAAACCACTGCTTATGCAGCATATTGACAAACTCACACTACAGATTGACTACTATCAACTTCTCTCACACCTCTCCAATGCCTCCGCTCTCTATCTCCCCTACTCTTTTGAGGGATTTGAAGAGGGAAGCATCAGCATCAAAAAGGCAAAAAAAGAGCATTACTTTTGCGACATCGACCTTAGACTCAAAAAATATGGAGCATTGCATATGCGACTCGGACTCTTTGAGAAAAAGCAGTTGCGCATAAACATCGAGTGCGAAGATGAAGCCTTGCGTGAGAGAATTAAAACAAATCTGCCTGAGCTCAAAAAGATGCTCTTTAGTGCTGGTCTGCATCCACAGGAGATAACTTTTTTAGAGACGAACAAAACAGAATATGCCACAGAGCATAATGATATCAATCTTGGATTTGAGGTAAAAGCATGAAAGAAAAAGCAGTCGCACTCAAATATGATGATAAAAAAGATGCTGCACCAAAGGTCACAGCCAAAGGAGAGGGAAAAACAGCAAAAAAGATCATTGAACTCGCCAAAGAGAACAAAATCCCCATCAAAAAAGATGAGGACCTCATCGAACTGCTCTCAAAAGTCGAGTTAGATCACGAAGTGCCTCAAGAGATGTACAAAGCCGTTGCAGAGGTCTTTAGTTTCATCTACAAAATTACAAAGTAATTATTTCAACTCACTCCATCGATACCCGATATTGAGTGAAGCTTTGAGTGGAACATTGAGCGGCATAATATCTTGCATAATAGCGCGAAACTCTTCACCCAAACGCTCAGCCTCTGTTGCATCAACTTCAAAGATAAGCTCATCGTGAATCTGTAGCAGCATTGCAGCAGGAAGTGCTTTTTCTTTGATAGTTTCGTGAATCTTGTTCATTGAGAGTTTAATTAAATCTGCTGCCGAGCCTTGAAATACGGAGTTTACCGATTCTCGCTCATAGGCCGCTTTATACATCGGTGTCGCTCTTTCATAATCAAAATAGCGTCTGCGTCCAAGCAGTGTTTCGATGTAGCCTTTCTCTTTTGAGCTCTCGACAATAGAGCGAAAATAGCTCTTAACCGTTGGAAAAGATTCAAAATACTTCTCAATAATTGCCTTTGCCTCTTTGGTTGTGATGCCCAGCGTGTCTGAGAGTTTTTTTTGCCCCATACCATAGAGCAGTCCAAAGTTTACCGTTTTAGCGATATTTCGCTTGCTTGCTGCTTCTGCCTCACCAAAGAGAATACTAGCAGTCTGGAGGTGAATATCTTTATCGTGCATAAAGGCATCGACTAAGACAGGATCTTGCGAAAAGTGTGCCAAGAGACGCAGCTCAATTTGTGAGTAGTCAATACCGATGAGCTTTTTTCCCTCTCCTGCCACAAAAGCTTCACGAATCTTTGTGCCAAGCGGCGTTCGTGTTGGAATATTTTGTAAGTTTGGATTTTTTGAACTAAGCCGTCCCGTTGCTGTTCCCGTCTGCACAAAAGAGGTATGAATACGGTGTCCTTCATCTTCGTATGCTAGTTTTAAAAGTGGCTCTATGTAGGTTGAATAGAGCTTATAGACCTCACGATACTCCAGTAGTTTAGGGATAATCTCATGCTTTTCTTTGAGAGAGTTGAGCACCTTTTCATCTGTAGAGTAGCCCGTCTTTGTCTTTTTTCCTACAGGCAGTCCAAGGTTTTCAAAGAGTACGACACCAAGCTGTTTTGTTGAGTTGATGTTAAACTCTCCCCCGGCAAGCGCATAGATACTTTTTGTCAGCGTCTCCAGTGTCGCTTTTACCTGCGTGAGAAAATCTTCTAAAAAGTTTACATCAACAGCTATTCCCTTTTGCTCCATAGATAAAAGTGTAGCGATGAAAGGAATCTCAACCTCTTGTGCCTCTTTTATGAGATGTTTGGCATCTTGCAGTTCAAGTTTATGTAAAAAGAGCTTGTAGAGTTTATAGGTAATGAGCGCATCCTCTGCAGCATATTTACAGGCATCCTCAAGCTCTACAGAAGAGAAGTTTTCTCCTTTTTTGACGGTATCTTTAAAGGCTATCATCTCATGATTTAGCAGTGCTTTTGCAAGTTTATCAAGACTAAGCGCACTCTCTGGATTTATAAGCCATGCCAAAATCATACTGTCACACGCAATCGGCAGAGTAGCAACACCCAAAAACCGTGTCACAAAGTGCAAGTCAAATTTGATGTTGTGCCCAACGACACGAAAGGTAAAAATCTTTTTTATAGCCTCTTTTACATCTGCTTCACTGATTTGCTCAGGTACACCGAGATAAAAATGTGCAAAAGGCACATAATACGCCTCTTTCTCATTCACGCAGAAGCTAAAACCGACTAATTTATCCTTTTCATAATCCAGTCCGGTTGTCTCTGTATCAAAAGCGATGATGGCATCTTTTTCAATACCATCCAAAACACTAAAAAGCTCACTGCTCTGGGTTAGCAATTTAGCATTAAATTCACTATTACTACACTCCTGGGTACTATTTGCATCGACTTTTTTCACAGCTGCGGCTTTTTGCTCCTCTGAGACCATCTTCTTTGCGTGAAGCGTTCGCAAAATGGCATTTTGCTCATACTGCACAAGCTCATCATAGATATTTACAAACGGATTTTCAATATCCATCTTATACTCTTCAAAATCAAACGCATCACAGCCAAAGACATCTGGATGGAGTGTTACAAGCTCTTTAGACATATAGGCTGCATCGCGCGAGGCTATAAGTTTTTTCTGCGTTGCTCCTTTGATCTCCTCGATATGCGCATAGATATTATCAAGCGTACCATACTCTTTGAGAAGTTTCTCAGCACCCACTTTTCCAATGCCTTTGACACCCGGCACATTATCGGCACTATCTCCCAATATCGCTTGATAATCCGTAAACTGCTTTGGCGTAACACCATACTTATCATAACAAGCCTGCTCATTCATAACTTTCTTCTTAATAGCATCAACAAGTGTTACATTATCATCATCAATAAGCTGACAAAGATCTTTATCGTGAGAAACAATACGCACACGATACCCTTTTGCTTTAGCACACTTTACAATGGTAGCAATAATATCATCAGCCTCAAAACCTGTTTTACCAAGTGATTTGTATCCCATTTTATTGATCCACTCGATGGCGATTGGAAGCTGTTGTGTGAGTTCCGGCGGTGGTGCTTGACGGTTGGCTTTATAGTTCTCGTCTATCTCGTTTCTAAATGTATCGCCTTTGGAGTCCACTGCAAAAATGATGTAATCACTCTCATACTCTTTTTGCAAGGTTGCAATGAAGTTCGTAAAACCAGTTAAAAGTCCTGTTGGAAATCCATCTTTTGTTTTTAAATATTGTGGTAAAGCATAGAAACTACGAAAGAAAAACCCAAAAGTATCTATAACGGTAACTGTCCTATTCATTAAGACGCCTCAATTATATCAAGCATATCATCTATGGCATCTTCAAGCAGTTCGTGGTTATAACCAGCATCTCTGGCTTTTCTTAATCCAAAGTTTATAGCCTGTTCAGCAAATGGTCTGTTTACCGGTAAAATAGTTTTAACAATATGTAAAGCCATGGAGTATTCCATAAGTTTTTCGGGTGCTGCTGCAGGATTGTCGGCATAACGAATCATCTCTACAAATTCCTTATCAAACCCCCAATGCGCAAATATAAGTGCAGTTACCTCTGAACTTGTTGCATTCACATAAGATTTTTCAACTGCTGCAATATTATTAGACATCTCAATTTCTGATTTAAAAGAGATATCTTCATTATCTTTAATAACATCACTCGCAATAAGAATTTTTCCAGTCTCCTGTAAAAAAGCGGCCAGATAAAGATGTTCTGCTTTAATTTTGTCTATCTGTTTATACCATTTATTCATTAAAGTCGCCTGCATAGCAGATATTTCAGCAAACTTCTCACTTGTAATACCGTAGGGTTGCATATCAACATTCAAAAGCTTCCTTACTGCATTACCTAGCGCAATAGAACGCGTCATATTCATACCAAAAAGACTTACTGCCTGTGCTGCATTGGTAATCTCCTTTCCAAAACCATACAAAGGCGAATTTGCCACTTTTAAAAGATTTGCCACTATCATTGGATCTGGTTCAATAGCTTTTGCCATATCTGAAATTCCCGCTTCTTCATCTGCATAGACTCTATTAATATCAACTATTGTCTTTGAAAGCGGTGGAAGCGATTTTATACTCTCAGCAATCGAATTTTTCATTATGAAAACCTTTTCTTTTTATTGATTTTACAATCTTTCATTTAGAATATTTGGCGTTGTTGAGATAACGATCTTTTAAAAGTTTTTTCATTATATTAATATTTTGCAAAGTAAGTTCATAACTTTCACCCATAAGTTTATTAATATGAAAAACTTCTGTGACAGTAATACCATACGGATCTTTTTTCTCTTTTGTCTCTTTTCCTTTGTCATCAAAACTATAAAGGTAGAGTCTTTTACGTGTCGTTTGAATATAGTATGTAAGCACAATCTCATCCGAGTGTTTTTTCTCAAGTGCTACAACTACTCTCTGGTCATCTTTGTATTCACCCTCTTTGATTGTAATAATTTTCTTTGCATTTTCAAGAGAGAGATAACCGACATAAAATTTATTGTAAAGATTATGATAACGTTGAATTTTAAAACTATAGAGAAAGTTCATATCTATAATATGTTTTTTATGCGCACGCAAAGTTTTTGTAATCCAACTCATCGTATTATAGTATCTAAATGGATGGAGTTTTAGCGTATGTGCTTCTATCATCTTCTTAGAGCGTATTTTGTCTTTTGGCTGCAACTTTTGTTTGTCAAGTTTTGTAATGTACTCTAGTACCTCTTTTGCTGAGAACTCTTTTGTAAACCACACCTTGCAATAATCAGGAAACTGCTTTGTCCCTGTTGCTCCTTCGTTGAGGATTATGAGTGATTTTATCTCATAATTTGGGAAGATTATGTCTAAAAGTGCTTTTTTCTTGCGAAGACGACGACGTAGTTTCAGTACAGATTTAACAAGTGTCATCTCCACAAAATAGAGTTCATTGTTTTTTGTAATAAACATCGCATCAAATTCAGATATTTCACGTGATTTTGTTCTATATACTATCTGCTCTTTTTCACTGATAGAGAGCGTATTTGCGTAAGCTTTGTGCTTAGATTGATGAAATCCCTTCAATATGAACTTTGTTATATAGTCATTATCTTCCGCATAACGCAGAAGTTTCTCATAGAGAAAGTTTTCATATACTTCTCCTTCAAATGAACGATAAGAGCTAAGATAGGAAGGATCTTCTACATCTATACCTTTTTTTATTAACGAAAACAAGTGCTTCGTATTGTAAACATAATGCAAAAGATTGTCCGCTATATCATCTTTTTGTAGATTCTTAATTGAGGGGGTTATTTCTAGCATCACAAAGCCATTTCACTGTTTTTAAAGAAATCATCCAATACAGCTCTAAACTCTGCAACATCATTAACAGTGTTGACTTGGTTTCTTAATGCTGATGCACCGCGATACCCTTTCGAGTAGGTATGCGTATGTTTTCTAAATAAAATTGCACCATAATCACCATAAAACTCTATCATTTTATCAAAATGTTCCATTACTATCTGATGTTTTATCTCTTGACTTACATGCTCTTGTCCGGTTCTAAGCTGATGAAATATCCACGGAGCACCGACAGCACCACGCCCTATCATAAGCCCATCTGCACCGGTATGTTCAAGCACCCATTTGGCTTTCTCGTAAGAGTCGATGTCGCCATTGGCTATGACCGGAATATTTACTGCTTTTTTTATCTCTGCTATAGCATCATAATCAACAGGAGCTTTAAATTTACCGGCTCTTGTTCTGCCATGAACCGCTAAAAAATCTGCACCGCTGTCTTCAACGACTTTCGCGATATCTATATGATTTTTCTCTTCAAATCCAAGACGAATTTTTACGGAAGTTAGCTCTTTGTTCGAGGTCTCTTTTATAGTTTTTATGATATCTCCCATTAGTGGAAGATTTAAAAGCAGTGAACTTCCACTGCCGTGACCTACAACTTTTGGGACGGGACAACCACAGTTAAGATCAATTATATCTATACCTTCTTGTTCATTGAGCACTTCCACAGCACGTTTGACTATGTCAACATCACTTCCTGCAATTTGAACAGAGTAAGGATCTTCAAGAGGAGATTTTTCGAGCATATGGAGAGTTTTTTGTGAGCCATGCGCTAAAGCATTAGAGCTAAGCATCTCACTGACGGTTAAATCTGCTCCAAATTTTTTGACAACACTTCTAAAAGGAAGATCTGTAAAGCCCGCAAGCGGGGCTAATACATACAGAGGGTTATCAAAGGAGAGATTTTGTGTCATATTTAAATAAATAAAGTAATACTAAAGTTTTTCCCGCACTCTTTAAGTGCACGGTATGCTTTAAAGTTCTCATATTCGCCAGGTTGAGAATGATCAAGAATTTCATTTGCAGGAGCAATCATTTCCAAATCAAAAAGTGTGAAAAGATAAGCATCCATTGCTTCTTCTTTCTCTTCACTAAGTGTTTCAAAAAGTTTCATTCTTTGTTCAGGTATCATACCGCCTTTTGAGAGTGTAATTGAAAACTCAATATAATCTTCTTTTGAAAGTTCAAGTTTTTCAAACAATTCAATAAGTTCTTCATTGGAAATACTTAAAGTATTCTCATCAGCATTAATACGAGCCATAATTACCTGAAGAGCTTCTTTTGTTAAAAATGCTTTATATTTAAGCACATTTTGCAATGATGCACCTTTTACATAATCATTATAAACAAATTTACAAAGTTCATCAGCATATTTCGTACAATTATTTAAAATATCAGATACAGAAACTTCACCTTTTTTATATCTGTTTTTTTCATTTTGAATAACTAAAGGATTTTCTGGTAGAAGATTAAATGGTTTTAAATCTGCCACTCCGCCATTTTTGATAGTTTCAATAATATTTAAAACTTTATCAATCTTTTCATTTCCTGTTGTACCAATAAGCTCAGAGCTTGGAAAGACTGTTGATTTCTCAAGAAGTGTTCCAAGTAATCTATAACGATCAGTTTTAAAATTATGACTTCTACTTTTTTTCCCTAAATAGGCTTCAATAATGGCATCAACTATTTTTTCAAAATCTTTTTCATAATTACGAAGTCTAAAATTTCCAAGCATAGAATAAAAAGCCATATGAAAAAGGCTTACAAGATAGAGAACAACCAATGGCAAAACTACCCATAAAGCTATCTTCAATGATGGCAGAGGAATACCAAAAAAATCAAGACTCATATTATCTTGTGTTATATATGCATAAACATACCAACCAACTAAAGCTATCCAGATAAACGCAGCTATCGAGTATCTTTTTAAATACATTTTACTTCCTTATTTAGATTTTTCTACAATTTCTCTACAGTCTATACAGTAAATCGCATGCGGTTTTACTTTAAGACGTTGAAAACCAATTTCATCTTCACACATTTCACAAATACCATATTCACCATTTGCAATTTTACCAAGTGCTTTTTCTATCTCTTGAAGCTCTTTTTGTTGTTGCTGTACAATTACACTCTCAACCATTGAGTTGTTATTGACAGCAGCATGATCACCTTCATCATTGAGTTCCAAATTACTTAATGCATTTAATTCACTGTTAACACTGTTGATATTTTTAAGTATCTGTTCTTTCCGACTCTCTAATATTTCTTTAAAATAATTTAACTCACTTGCCTGCACGTATGCTTTCCTTATTTATGATATGGGTGATTGCTCAATATTGAAAAACCTCTGTAAATCTGTTCTAGCAAAACTACTTTTGCTATCTTATGACTCATAGTGATTTTTCCAAGACTTATTATTTTATCACTTTTTTTTAAAAAGTCCTCTTCAAAACCGTAAGCACCACCTATAAAAAATTTAACTGACATTTTATCATCAAGTAGCTTACTAAATTCAAAACTGTCGATTAATTTTCCATCAGGATGTAAAGTTATACAATAATCTTTCCCAATATAGCCTTCTAAAGCTTTTGTATATGCCTTCTGCGCGGCTTTAGGAGAAATAGTGTGTGCTTTTGTTACATCTTTGGTAAAAATTTCAATATCTTTTACTTTTGCAAAGCGTGATATCATTTTTTCTAATTCTTTATAGAGCGGATCGTAAATAGATTTCTCTTTTTTTGCGATGGAGATAATCTCTATATTCATTACAAAAGTCCACTCCCAATAACATGATAAGTAACATTTTCAAACTTATCATCAAGCCTGACACCGCCAATTGCTGCAACATAATGTTTAGAAAGCTTTGCAATTGCATCAAGTTCTTTACCCAAAACATTTACTATATCTTGTTTTGTAACAGTATTCCTGTAAGCACCAAGACCTATATAATTTACATCCATTGTATTTGCCTGCAGCACCTCTTCTTCATTATGTGTAGAGATACCTAATATCTTATCACTTCCTATGACACTGCGGAGTATGTTGACTGCTTTATGAACATCTTCATCAATTTCACACAGATCTTCTTGACCGACATGAACACCATCGCAAAACTCTACAAGTTCATAAGCATCATTAACAATTAAAAAACCATCATAAACTTTTCTAATAGTAATAAGTTGTTGTTTGATAAAAGCTATATCTGCATTTTTTGCACGATATTGAAGAATCTCTGCATTATGCTCCATTGCTTTTTGTAAAAATGTCTCTAAAGAGAGACCTTTTGCATCAAGCATATCTTGATCGCATAGAGCATAAAGTCGCATATTAGTCGTTTATCATAAAACGAAGCAAATCTGCAAGTGTTTTTTTCAACTCATTACGATTTACTATCATATCAATAGAACCATGTTCAAGAAGAAATTCTGCTCGCTGAAATCCTTCTGGAAGTTCAGAACCAATAGTTTGCTCAATAACACGTGCACCCGCAAAACCGACAAGTGCACCCGGTTCAGCAATAACAATATCACCAAGATTTGCAAAAGAGGCAGAAACACCACCCATAGTAGGATCTGTCAATACTGAAATAAAAGGCAGTTTTGCATTTGATAGTTTTCCTAATGCTGCAGAAGTCTTACTCATTTGTAAAAGAGAAAAAGTTGACTCTTGCATTCTAGCACCTCCAGAAGCAGAAAGTATAACCAAACCTACACGCTTTTCAATAGCACGATTAACCGCACGAACAATCTTTTCACCTTCAACAGATCCCAAAGAACCACCCATAAAAGCAAAATCAAAAATAACAAGTTCAACAGCAACATCATTCATCTTACAGCTTCCTGCAACAACGGATGATTTTCTTCCTGTTTTTTCTTCACTCTCTTTGAGTCTTTTTTTATACGGTTTTTTATCAACAAATTTCAGTGGATCGACTGGCTCTAAACCTGCATCATGCTCAATAAATGTCCCTTCATCTACAAGCAATTTTATACGTTCTTTCACACCTATACGAATATGATAACCACATTTTGGACAAACATAATTTTGATTCTCAACCTCTTTATAGTACATAAGAGAGTGACAAGACTTACATTTTATCCAATGTGATCCGGCTTCTGCTTTTTCAGGCTGTTTGTTTTCAAATGTTTTTCTAAAAAGGTTGAGTAAATTCAAAAAAAATCCTTATATTATAATCGTAAGAAATTATAGCAAATTTATGCTAATAATAAAATTTATTTACTTCAGCAAACTATTACTAATACTACGTGCTGCTTCGCGACCATCATATGCTGCTCTTACAACAAGGTCAGCACCTCTATAACAATCACCACCGGCATAGATACCTGCAGTAGTTGTCTCATGTGTCTCTTCATTTATGATAATACCGCCCCACTCATTTGTTTCGATACCATTTGCCGCCAAAAATGAAGGTACGGCAGGATCAAATCCAAGTGACATAATAATAACATCTGCATTCACACGATGTTCACTTCCTTTTACCTCTTCCATTCTTTGACGACCAGATGCATCTTTTGCTCCGAGTGTAGTCTTTACAAGCTCAACAGCAACAGCCTGCCCCTCTTCATTAAGGACAATCTCTTTTGGAGAGACGAAGAATGTAAAATCAACACCCTCTTCCATTGCATTTTTGTACTCTTTTTTAGAACCAGGCATATTTTTCTCATCACGACGATAGAGACAAGTTACTGATTTTGCACCCTCACGCTTTGCAGTTCTAAGGCAGTCCATAGCAGTATCTCCACCACCAATAACGACGACATTGAGATCTTTAAAATCAAACTTTTTATCATATGAAAGTTTAAACTGTTTTCTTTGAATTGCCGTAAGATAATCCATTGCAGCATACACATTTGGTGCTTGCTCTCCTGCAATACCGGCAGATTTTGCTTTTGTAGCACCTACACCGATAAACATTGCATCATGCTCATTTGCAATCTCTGCAAAGTCGATATCACGTCCGACTTCACAATTAAGTACAAGCTTCATTCCCGCCTCTTCAAGCAGTTTAATACGACGTTCAACCACTTTTTTATCAAGCTTAAAGTTTGGAATACCATACATCAAAAGTCCGCCGGCTCTATCGCTTCTCTCATACATCGTAACAGCAATACCGCTTCGCAGCAAATATGTTGCTACTGAGAGTCCAGCAGGTCCACTGCCGATAACTGCCACTTTTTTATCTGTTGTAATCCCCGGAAATTCCGGCTTATAACCTGCTTTAAAACCAGCTTCCGTAATATGTGTCTCAACCGGACCAATAGTAATAGCACCATGCCCGTCATTAAGCGTACAGTCACCCTCACAAAGTCTGTCATGCGGGCAGACTCTCCCCATCACTTCAGGAAATGGAGAAGGTTCATTTGAGAGTTTAAAAGCAAATTCCAAATCTTTTTCACTGATCGCTTTTAACCATTGAGGAATGTAGTTATGAAGGGGACATTTATTAAGACAGTACGGATCTCCACACTGAATACATCTGTCACTCTGCGTGGCAGCTTCATCACGATCAAATACCTCGTAAATCTCACCAAAGTCTTTTGTTCTCTCAACAACAAGTCTTTTTTCCGGTTCAATTCTTTCCGTTGTTAAAAATTCTCTCATTATTAATCTCCATTCTCTAGGTTAAGCGGCAGTTTTGTTAAATTTTTCGGTTTAACAAGCCAGAAGTTTCTTACTTCTACTCTGAAGTTATCAAGTAGTTCCTGTGCTTTTTTACTGCCTGTCTCTACTACATAATCTTTAAGCAGGCGTTTAAGATAGTGGCGTGCTTCATCACCCTCATCTGTATCAATTCTCACAGCTTCTACAAGCTCACCATTTACATTTTCAATAAAACTGTGCTCTTTGTCATAAACAAAAGAGATACCGCCTGTCATACCTGCACCGAAGTTGATACCGGTACGGCCAAGGATAACAACGACACCGCCTGTCATATATTCACAAGCATTATCTCCTGTTCCTTCAACAATGGCAAATGCCCCAGAGTTACGAACGGCAAAACGCTCACCTACACTTCCTGAGACATAAAGTTTACCACCGGTTGCACCATAAAGACAAGTGTTACCGCCTGCTGAGTACTCTTCGCCTTCATTCTCAGAGGTAATGATGATTTTACCGCCATGCATACCTTTACCGATGTAGTCATTTGCTACACCTTTAAGATAGATAGAGACACCATTGATTAAAAATGCCCCAAGTGCCTGCCCTGCAACACCTTCAAGGTTGATTTTAATTGTATCTGGTTTAAGACCTGCATCGCCGTAATACTCTGCAATTTCACCTGAAACAAGTGCACCGAAACTTCTATTTAAGTTACAAATATCTCTTTTGATTCTAATAGGATGCTCAGGATGTTTAATAGCAACATAAGCCTCTTTAAGCACATCTTTTTCAAAAGCATTATCATCAAATGGAGGATTAAATGGTTGCTGATGCGTATTGAGACCTTTTTCTTTATGCAGTACTGCAGAGAAGTCAAATTTTTTCGCGAAATCATCTTCTTTAACTTTAAGCAGATCCACACGTCCTATCATCTCTTCCATAGTTCTATAACCAAGCTCGGCCATAATTGCTCTTACATCTTCAGCAAGCAGTGTAAAGTAGTTGATAACCTGATCAACATGTCCTTTAAAAAACTCTTCGCGCAGCTTCTCATTTTGTGTTGCAATACCTACAGAACACTTATTGACATGACAGATACGCAGCATTTTACAACCAACAATTGTAAGTACACCTGTACCAAAAGCGTAGCTTTCTGCTCCAAGAAGTGCCGCTTTTACAACATCAAGACCGGTTTTTAATCCACCATCAGTCTGGAGTTCAACAAGACCACGCAAATTGTTTGCTTTTAGTGCATTGTGTGCTTCTGAGAGACCAAGTTCCCAAGGATTCCCCGCAAATTTAATGGAAGTAAGTGGTGCAGCACCCGTACCACCATCCCCACCGGAGATGATGATTTTATCTGCGTATGCTTTAGCAACACCCGCAGCAATTGTTCCGACACCAACAGTAGAAACAAGTTTTACAGCGACTCTTGCTTTTGGATTGACCTGTTTCATATCAAAAATAAGCTGTGCCAAATCCTCGATAGAGTAGATATCATGGTGTGGAGGAGGTGAAATAAGTGTTACACCCGGAACCGTATGGCGAAGTTTACCGATAAGCGGCGTTACCTTATGCCCAGGAAGCTGTCCACCCTCACCTGGTTTTGCACCTTGGGCAACTTTGATCTGAATCTCTTCTGCTGAACGCAGATATGCCGGTGTAACACCAAAACGACCTGAAGCAACCTGTTTGATTTTAGAGACTCTCTCAGTACCAAAACGCGCTTTATCTTCTCCACCCTCACCGGAGTTTGATTGACCGCCGATTCTATTCATGGCAATCGCGATTGTTTCGTGTGCTTCTGGAGAGATAGAGCCAAGAGACATTGCTGCTGATGCAAAACGTTTAAAGATTGCCTCTTTTGGCTCTACTTCGCTGATATCAATAGGTTCTCTATCTGATTTTATATCTAAGAAGTCACGAATGAATTTTAATCCACGACCCTCAACCAGTTTTTTGAGTTCTGCAAAATCTTCCGGTTTTCCGCTAGCAGCCATTTTATGAATAGCATGAATAACAGCAGGACCAAAATCATGATGTTCTTGTCCTGTATAAAATTTATAGAATCCACCGATATTAAGCGGGAAGATCTTTTTAAATCCGTCATTTTTAAATGCAGACTTGTGAAATTTCTCAAGTCTTTCATCTATATCTTCATAAGTAAGACCCGGTACAACACAGTTTGAAGACTCGAAACAGTCTTCTACAATCTCACGGCTAAGCCCCATAACATCAAAAAGACCAGAGTTTCTGTACGATGCGATTGTCGCAATACCCATCTTCGACATTATTTTTAAGAGTCCGCCATTTAAAGCAGTATGCACGGATTTAAGTGCTTCTGGGATTGTGATTTTATCATTCTTTTTACGTTTGAGTTGATTAATCGCCGTTGCAAAAAGAAGATTTGGATAAATTGCACTTGCACCATACCCAATAAGTACTGCAGCAGAGTGCGAATCAACAACTTCGCCTGTTACTGCTATAATAGATACAAGATGACGAACTTTTGCTTTTAATAGTGCAAAATTTACACGTCCCACAGCCATTGCCATAGGAATTGTTTTTTTCGTTTTGGAAAAATCAGCATCATCCAAAATGATCATTCTCGTACCATCATTTTTTACTGAATCTGTTATTTTTGCAACAAGCGCATCAAGCGCATCTCTGAGTGCCCCTTCATAAGCAGTAGAAAATGTTTCATTTTTATAAAAACTTTGATAAGAAGGTGATTTTTTATCGCCAAAAGATTTTAAAACTTCAAGCTTTTCTCGTGTAATAATTGGTGAAATAGATTTTAATCTATGCGCATGCGATGGAATTTCATCTAAAATATTGTGCACTTCTCCAAAGCCTGTATTAAGACTCATAACAACTTTTTCACGGATAGGATCAATCGGCGGGTTAGTTACCTGAGCAAATTTTTGTTTGAAAAAATCTGTAAAGTTTCTCTGTTTTTCTGAGAATGCAGCAAGTGGTGTGTCATCACCCATAGAACCTACAGCCTCTTTTGCATCATTGATCATCGGCTCAATAACCTGCTCTACAATCTCTTCTGTGATATTGTAATACTTTTGTTTACGAATTAAAACATCTTCATCCATAGCCTCTGCTTCACTATACTGCTCTTCGACATGCTCTTGCAGATAGATCATATGCTCATTGAGCCATTTCATATATGGATTTGAAGATTTTAGATAATCATCGATCTGATTTGATTTGAGAATTTTTCCATATTTGAGATCAAGTCCGATCATCTCACCTGATTGCAGACGCCCACGCTCTTTAATCTCATCTTCATCAATATCGATAACACCATATTCAGAAGCAATCAAAAGATTGTTCTCTTTTGTAATGATATATTTTGAAGGACGCAGACCGTTTCTATCAAGCGCACAACCAATATAACGACCATCTGTTACTGAAAATGCTGCAGGACCATCCCACGCTTCAAATACTGTAGAGAAATACTCATAAAATGCTCGCAGTTCCGGATCCATATGCGGTGCATTTTGCCAAGCTGAAGGAATGACGGCTCGCACTGCTTTAAAGAAATCCATACCATTTACAAGCAAAAACTCTAAAAAGTTGTCAGCCGATGCAGAGTCTGAAGCACCTGGCTGCAAGATTGGAAGTAGTCTCTCTATCTCTTCATCAGAAAACACTTCTGATTTGATTGATTCTGATTTAATCGCTACATTAATGCGATTTCCTTCTACAGAGTTAATCTCACCATTGTGCGCCACTGCACGAAATGGCTGTGCCAAACGCCACTCTGGAAGTGTATTTGTAGAAAATCTCTGATGAAAGAGTGAAAAAGAGATTTTAAAACTTTCATCCTGCAAATCTTCATAAAACTCTTTGATGTGCGTAGGCATAACGAGTCCTTTATAAGAAAGCACACGAGAACTCATAGAAGCAATGTAAAAATCTCTGTCATCAACAAGTTTATGTTCAGCCTCTTTACGTGAAAGATATAAAAGTGCATCAAATCTATTTGTCGCCATAATAGAGTTTGGAACGATAAAAAGTTGTATGATATTTGGAAGTGACTCTAATGCCTGTGCACCAAGTGCATTTGTATTTACCGGAACTTCGCGGCGCAGAACAACTTTAAGATCATTATTCATACAAATATCTTCAATAACATCCAAGTTTTTCAGATCTTTTGTAAAAACTGAAGCAACTGCAAACTGTTTTGAAAGTTCTACACCGTTTTTACTCGCAATTTTACGAATGAACTCTTCTGGCATACCAAGAAGCAATCCACTTCCATCCCCTGTTTTTCCATCTGCTGCAACAGCACCACGGTGCATCATACGCTCTAATGCAGTAATAGCATCGTTTAAAACCTTACGTGATGGTTTGTTGTCAATATTTGCAACAAGACCAAAACCACAATTATCTTTAAACGATCTCAATAAATCATGATGTTCAACCATTTTCACTCCCAAATTTTCAATTTAATGTAAAAAAAACTTACATTTTAATCTCTTTTTAAAGAAACTTAGTCTATTTAAACAAAGTAAGTTTATTATACTATTTTTTAGTTTAAGCAAGTATAATTCAAAAGAAATTTTTAAAATATTTTGAACAAGATGTGTATAAAGGAAGCAGTTTTTGAAAGGTTTCATTATAAATCTTAATCGTGTCAAAGAAGAAGATTTAATAGTTACAATTCTATCAAAGGGTAACTTAGAGACTCTTTACAGATTTTACGGGGCACGCCACGGTGTTATAAATCTCGGTTTTTTAATAGATTATGAGATAGAACCATCTTCAAAAAGCACCATAGGACGTCTGAAGGATGTTGTACATATCGGCTACAGATGGATCAACAACCGTGAACTGCTGCGTGACTGGCAAAGCTTTTGTGCGCTCTTTTATAAACACCTCAAAGATGCCGAAGCGATTGGCACTTTTTACTATGAGCTCTTAGAACATGCATCGCAGGAGTGGAATCGCCAAAACCCCAAGCGCGTAGCCGTAGAGAGTTATGTAAAACTACTAGAACACGAGGGGCGTCTGCATAAAGACAAGCACTGTTTTTTATGCTCACGCAAGATAGAGGGTAATATATCACTTATTCGCGCCTATCTGCCAACCCATGAAAACTGTTCCCATACCTATCCTATTAATAAAAAAGGTTTACAAGAGCTTTATGAAAATAAATCCTCTCTTTTTTTAGATGACAAAGAGATCAACAGACTTTGGAATGTTTTAATGGAGGGGCTTTAAAAACACTTTTTTTTATTGCACTCCACAATCATTCCATGAAAAAGAGCAAATATCTTTGGCAGTTGCTCTTGTGGATAGTGCTTGCGCAGATCTTCTTCTAAAAACATCTTATAGGCTTCATAGTTTTTAAATTCGATGCCAAAACTCTGTAACAATCGCTTTGTATATGTGTCAACTACCATCTCATCACGTTTACAGGCATAGCACAGTATTGCATCTGCACTCTCTTTACCTATCCCTTTTTGTTCCAAAAGCCATTTGCGTGAAACCTCTGCTTGAAACTTCTCAAATGTCCCAAAACACTCTTGAATATTTTTTGCAAGCTGCAGTAGTCTTGGGGCTTTTTGATTATAAAACCCACTTGGTTTTATGCGCTCTTTTAGAGAGTCTTCATCAAGAGTAACGAAGTGCTCTAATTCTAAAAATCCCTCTAAGTTTTTAAGAGATTTTTCAACATTACTCCATGTGGTATTTTGCGTGAGCAGTGCTGCTATGACTACCTCAAAAGTTCCCGCATTTGGCCACCATGAAGGCGGAGAATCTTTGAGCAGCTCTTTAGTTTGTAAAAATTCATAAATAGCGAGTGCACTCTTTTTCATCTACTCTCTAACAAGCTCTTTTTTTCGCTACCAAGGAGGCTACACGTGTTTTTTCTCCACGCAGATTAATATCGTCCCGTTCTTCATAGTAGATAATATCAAGCCCTATAAAAGCATGCAGGAGTTCATTTTGACGTAGCAGATACTCAGGATTTTGCGGATTGTCAAAATCGCCATGGGCGATGATAAATGTCTCAAATATCAAAAGCCCATCCGGCTTTAGCGCCTCTTTTATCTGATGATAAAAACGACGATTGAGATAGTTCATATTCACAACAAGATCGTACTTGTTTTTTTCCAAGTTATACTCATCTAAATCAACCTCAATCTTGTGAATTGCATCACTCTCTCTTACTTTTGAGAGTGCATAGTCACTCAGATCAACTGCATCCACCTCAAAGCCCTTATCAGCTATAAAATGAGTATTACGCCCTTGTCCACATGCAATATCGAGTGCATACCCAACATTGGCATTCTCTATATATTTCTCTATGATCGGTTCTACATAATCACGAAACGGCTTCTCCTGAAATCGTTTGTTCCAACGCTCTTTATCTTCTATCATTTTTTGCTCCTCTGTTTAGTTTAGTTTTCCTCGAAAGGCTTGATCTAAAATGGAAGCTTTGAGGGCTTTTAGATGCTCCATCTTCTCTTTTTGCACCTCTTTTACTCTCTTTACATGTAAGGAGATTTTATCTAGGTAGTTTACTGTTTTTTGTTGGATTTTTAGGGGTGGCACAACCATATTTATCTTCAATAAATTTGTTTTTGCCAATGATGGCAAAGTTGTGGATTTATTTAAATCTAAAAAATTAAATTTTAGTGTGAAATAATATAAAAATAATGGTATTAAAAATTCTCTATTAGCTTCTATGCCAAATGCTGTATCAATATTCCAAAATTTTTCTTTTACAAAAATAGGACTATTAATAGTTCCTTTTCTACCAATAATCACTGTATCTTCATTGCAGATATATTGATTTGCATAGTTCATAATTCCACCACTACCATATATCGGATATTGACCATTATCATCAATAACATCTTTGTAGTGTTTGCCATTTTTAATAGTTAAAATATCATTCCAACTTTTAAATTGATACTTCTTTTCCAACTCCCCAAAAACATCATTCAAAACACTACCCATAAAGACATCCGCTTCATCCATATTTTTTTGATGCAGAGCTATGGCTCTGTCTATCTTCTCAAAAAGAGCATCCAGTTTTGCAACTATTCTTTTTTGTTCTTGGAGTGGGGGCAATGGAAATTTTGCAGATAAAATTTGTTGCTTGCCTATATTAATTTGTAAGCCACCACCACCTAGACTTTTATAGTAATCTTTTACTTGTGGAGCTGTTATAATATACCTCAAGTATTCAATAATAATTTTATTAAAATTAAAATCATACAATTTTCCTACTCGTTGATTTAACATAAATGTTCGACCATTCAAATTTGATACTAAGGTGGGATTACCTAATATTCGCATCTCAGTTGCCAAATCAGTCATAGCAATAATTAAATCACCTTCATTTAAAACATAATTTGGCAACTCTTTAGCATATTTATTTGGTAAAAATTTAATTTTATGTTCTGCATCAAACTTTCCATTTGGACGGATATTACCCATTCTAATAATCACAGTATTTGATTGTTCAACATATTCTTTTGCTTTAAATGCATATCCATTTAGTAAATTACATACTTTACTTAGTTTACTCCACTCCCACCCCTCAGGAAGCACATACAATTCACTCATCTATATCTTTCCCAAGTAAAATAGCCTCTATTTCATCCATCAAATCATCTATCTCTTTATTATTGGCTTTGATGTTTGCAACCAACTCTAATGGTGACTTATGCTCTATGACTTCAATATTGTTAGGATTTTTAGCCGATATATCATAATCTTTTATATCATTTACATCCACTATCCAAGAGTTATCCGTAAGCTCTCTCTTTTCCCAAACATCAAGAAACTCTTTGAAATGCTCGTACTTTATAGGCTTATTTTTTGTAAGCTTATAGGGAGGATTGACCTCATAGTAAAATATATCACGCGTTGAGCCACTTCTGTCAAAAAAGATTACATTTGTCTTCACACC